>JAABUW010002236.1_pt1 | contig 29957 bp, 29 predicted proteins | sample 5560081 | NCBI WGS metagenome assembly JAABUW01 (sample SAMN10711882, study PRJNA513363) | rock metagenome | isolation source: Antarctica rocks | place: Antarctica: Victoria Land, Knobhead sud | reverse complement strand
TGTGGTGGGTTAGGTAGACGTTCAAAGGATTGCATCAAAGGTAAAGACTGTGTTTGAAGACCGGGCGTCGAGGTGGACAATGAGCCTCCTCCGCTAAGCAGTCATTTGAACTAGGGCGATCGACCACAACCACTTTTTGTTCCAGGAGTGAGCAGCGTTCAGGTACCCCTCGGCAAACGAGTGTACCCAGAGACCCGTCTCCGTCAGGCCAGATGATTCGAGAGCCGATCAAGAGGGATGCGCGATGACAGCCGCTCTGCCTGATAGGTACACAAGCACAGCACAAGCGGAGATAATTGAGTGGGTAGCCTAAGGTGGGTTGGGTGTTGGGTGTTCAGGAGAGCGTGGGGAACGATGAAGGAAAGGGTTCTTGTTCGGAGTCGACTATGGCGGGGGGGTTTGGCTGTGTATACTGTACTTTAGTCTGTCAGGGCCCACGCACACTTCTGCGATCACAGCATCTGCGGTGATACAGAGATATACAAAAAATTGTCGGGATAGAAAAAGTGAAGTGCGTTTTTCGCATCAAAATGGTTCAAATCCGTCAGTGCTTTTTGTCGTTTCGCGCGGAGTCTTGGTTAGTGTCCAGTCAGAGTATGATATGATACCTAGAGGAAGGGTTAGATTGACTACTTTACTGTATTCCGTACTACATATTCTACATACTGTACTATCGACCTTAGGTATTTGCTAGGGGGTGCGCGGCGAGTTTAGGCGGGCCTTGCAGTGAGATTCAGCAGGCTTGTTTCAGAAATCTACAGGACGACGTTGCACGAGTACGTCCAGCGAGTTCGTAACGGACCACTTGCTTGGGCCTCTTAGGGCACTTGGATCAGAACTACATAGGAAAACTACCACCACTACGGAAGCAGAGAGTACCTTGCTACCTGAAGATCGTTACCATGATTCAATTGCTGATCTTCTTCTCTTCGTCTCATCTTCTCTCCGTTAGACCATTAGACCAGTATGACTTTATGATCGACGCGGGGATATTTGTCAGAGTGGCATGTCAGGGTGCAGATGGAAACGGACGGACGTGTATGGTTGAGCAGTACATCCGTACATAAAGTAGGTAAAGTATATTGATCTCAAGCCACGCACGGAATGGAGAGGGCCCCAAGCCTACCTTAGGGATCAATCGACCAATTGACTGATGCAACCACCTCAGTCAGAACCTTGAGACAATGAAGTCGCGTGATGATATCCTCGTAATCAATAAATGGATAGACAACACCATAACAACCATGACGCTGACTTCGTACTCGTACTGACTACATACCTTACCTACCTTACCGTCACGCACTCCTCGGATATTCATTCCTCCTACACTTCCCCCTATTTGTATGTGCTGGCCACGTATCGTGAAACAATTCCCTGACACCAACATCCAGAAGCCGCGGTTTCGAGGGTCATAGGCCAGACCCTCGCTTGTCAGCTTGGCACCCCACCGGATATGCAATTATGCACAACATAAGTACCTTACTCTGTCGACAAAGCACCTGAAAGGACACTGAGAACAAGGCGCGAAGCCACAAAAGCCATAGCGCCCGAGAGCCCGTGGGATTGCATTCGAATTAGCGAATCCACCAACACCTCCAACTCACATCGTCACCGCCGTCCCTATTCAGTAACTTCCTAACTTCCTCAATTTCTCAGAGGTCGTTCTTGATAGTGTGACAACTACCACCACTCCGTTACGAAGATTGCCTTCAACATGACATGCTAGTTGATACGGCCAACTCCAAGATCTCATAGCCCGCCAACAAGCCCCCTGTCTCATGCTGCCACAGCTTCCAAAGAGCCTCCAGATGCAGATGGCGACAACGATTCCTCATCTCAAACGTACATGAAGCATAGACGTGTCCTAGAATCATTCTAGAGCAAAAGTACGAGAGGCTCCGAACATCACAGCCCGCAACCCAAATCATTCGCAGCGTGATGTTTCATGATTGCTGTGGTCGTTGTAAATTACCTACATAGTACGGAGTACGAGTATTGGAAAGCCTATCATATTTAGATGCTGTGCCATATGATCAGGCCCCCCCGTACAATTCCTCGAACCCCAAAGTAAAGAGGCTCAGCTGCTGAGCAACCGACATTCGGATCATTAGAAACCAGAGAAACCATTGAAGCTTTCCTGTCTGCATCCATGCGAAATCGGCTGGGACATGGCTTCCCATGTAGTAGTCATGGTTGAGGATCGACTGTTCCCCAAGACCAAATGGAGGAACAGTTACTGAACTGGGCAATTAATGATGCTTCATTCCTCTTCTCGTCTCATCCGATTCAGTGACGAAAACGGTTTGACCGGGAGGGGCGCTCCTCATCGCGAGGAGAAGATTTGTTCATACTTTTAGCTAGAAGCAGATTTATCGCTTTGTTTTCCATGCTCCCAAAAAAACTCCAGCAAGCAAATGCCGAATAGCTGTATAAACAAGACCCGAAAAAAAAACTCCTGTAACAAACCTGGGTCCAGTATCGCCGTAGTGAATATACGAAATGACACCAGGTATTCACGTAAACATCAGCATACATATCTATTACTTCCCAAGCCGGTTCCGCGATCATTACAAGATATATATCAAGTACCCAGCAGAAAAAAATTGGACAGCCCAATGATTCTCTGCTTCCAGCTTCTTCACAAGTCCCAGTGATTTTGTAATAAGCTCCGATAATCGAAGAGAGGCGTCTGTGGTTCTTGTACTTTGGAAACATAGAAACAAGGTGTTTCTCATGAGTGAAAAGAGTTTGGATGCCGGTAGAAAATTGCAATCTCCAAATTCGAATGGCGGTACCTGATTCATCACTCGGGATTTGGAATGTTGCCAAATGTTTCGTAGTTACCGAATGGAAATCCTATGCATTTGACCAAGGAAATGACTGCTTAGCATCTGGCCTCTGAAATCACATAGAACAGGGAAAATGGAACATCAAGTCTATTCCATTTCTGATTGAAGACTACTAATACATGCATTGAAGCTCAGTAAACTCGCTTTTGCGCTCTGAAAGGTCAGGCCTGGAAGAAGAAAAACTTCGTCATCATCCAACACCATCGTAGAGCCTCCCGAGCGCCATCGCTAAAGCGCCCTCTTCAAACAAACCCAAATGTCAACGAGTCAGAGGTGACTCGAACAATCGATCTATCCCTTGCCGCTAACCGCGTGCTTTTGTGTCTGCCCTTTTGGCAACGTAGTAAGTAATCAAGTCTCGGTAGTCTTCGCACGCTGGTCCCAAAAGCTTCCAAATGTGACGCTCATCGCTCATGCAGTCGTTCAACTGTAGTATGTATTGAAGGACGGCTCGGCGAATATCTGGACTGTTGGCTGCCAAACATCGTGTGGCCAAATTTCCCATCCTAACTTCCTGCTCGCTGGTCAATTCGTTGCTTTTTCCGGGTACGGCATATCGGTAGAGCAAACTTTCGAGTACAGACATGCCCATGAACAGAGTGCTGGATTCGTGGATCTCACTGGTTTCCGTCTCTAGTAGATCAAGGACGGCGTTAATGCAGTCTTCAGGCTCACACCTTTTTGCGATGAGCTTGGACATTTCTCCGAGACCATAGACTATATGCGAAGTGCTTTGGAAGTATTTTCGGGCGATGAGAATGGCACACAGTGCGCGTGGATAGGTTGTGGAAAAGAATTTTGGTTGATGCTTGAGCATCAGCTGGACCGTGACCAAGACCTGCGTCTTCAAATCCAATGCTTTAGCTGGCTTTGATTCGTCATTCGGTTCTTCGAGGGTTTCTAGTAGAGGGAGTAATAACTCGTCAAATTTCGCGCCATCGCCCCAGATGTCGTCCTGGTTTCGGATCAAACCCTGAAGCTTCCGGAATCCATGGATATCGAGGGTCCTCGCGCGTACTCGAACAATTCCACTATCGAGCAACCGGCGACCAGAAACGACGTTGATGTTCTTTCCTGGTGAATTGACCGTTTTTCCCTCTGACTCTAGGGAATTGGTTTTTGTTTTGTTGACCGGAAGTTCTTCAAGAACATTGGGCGATGGGAAAAGCTCTGGTGAGGTGATCATCTCTGATTTAGGCAATGGGTCCTCAAAAACCTTCAGAGTCTCTTCTGGCCGAGCTTCGGCGCTTGCAATTTTACTAGTCGGAATCGCGTCGATCATGGTTTCCGTAAAGGTGTGCTTGTTGACCGGATTTGCTTCAATTGAATCCACGGCAATGGAAGCTTGCACGGCGGGAACCTCAGCCGCAGGAAGTTCCGTAGAAGTCTCGACTGCAGGAAGCTCCATGGGAGCCTCGACCGTAGCAAGTTCTGAGGGAACCTCGACCCCGGGAAGTTCTGCGGGAGCGTGGGGATGTGTTTTTTTGTCGGCAGGTGGGCTATGGCTACTCGATAAGTCCACAGGAGCGTTAGTACGAGAAATCGCTGGCTGCTTTTTTGCGTCGGGTTTCCGTGTCATCCTAAAAGGGCGCACTGGTGCCGACGATAATGACCCAACAGCTGTTGCAGGTCTGACGGTGCTGGAAGATGGCTTGGTTTTTGGTAATGAGATTGCAGAATCCGCAGATCCCGGGCGATCTGGTAAACGGTTATCTGGCAAATTTGCTCGCTTCTTTTGTGCGGCGATAGTCTCTCTTATGGAGGATCTGGCGGCAGGAACAGATGTGGTGCTCCGAGATAATGCTGGGGCTCTGGTGGCGACCATGGATGTGTCGGCGACCACCGCCTTTTGCGGGTTTGGGTTTGACGAATCCTCAATCAGAAGGTCTTGCTGTTTCTTTTCCAGGGAAGCAAGGATACTAGCAGCGTAGTTAGTACCTGTCAGATTGATGGACTGTATGTGCTGCCACTTACTGCTCTGACTTCTCTGAGCAGATACGTGCGAATGCCCAATAAGTTGGCCGCATACTCTCCCGGATCTTCTTGTCCCGGTCTGTAAGACCAGCTTTTATGCATTTCTCAATAAGGTCGAGTCCTCCACCGTGTTCGAGGACGTTTTTGCGTTGCCCGTATTTGGTGATGATGGTCTTGAGCCATCCAGTGGCGAAGGTCCTCGGCTGAACATTCTTGTCTTGACACGCGTTCCAGATATGCTGTATAAGACGGATGTTGTAGGAGACGTTTGCGAGTATTGTATCGACGGTGATGTTTCCGTTCGACGCACTGATCTTCTTAGTATTCGCGCACAGTTTGATCAGATTTGGCAAGAGGATTTCGACCATATTGTCGAGTCCAGAGCCAGCGACTCTGGCAATGTCTTGAATTAGATGGCAACCATTGGTAGATACGGTCGTTCGCAGTGAGTTGATGGTCTTGAGTATACCATCAAGTAGACCTTTGATGCCAACAAGGTAAGCTGTTGTGAGGTCTCCTGTTGCGTTACCTTTGGTAATCTTTCTGAGCTTGATGATGCTCTTCTCTCGAGCACTCCAATTTTGCTCGGACTCTTTGCCTTCAAAATGAGGCTGCATATCGCGGAAGATGTCTTCGAGATCTCGGGCGGTCTCAACGTAGGCCGGGTCCAATTTCTCGGCTTCGCGTTCGGCAACGGAAGTTATGACCACTGGTGGCAAACTATCGCTGGTTACCCTTTTGTGGGAGGTTTCTATCTTCTTAGATGGCCCAACCTCTTGAGCATGGGGCGTAGAGGTGGCTTGCGGGGTTTTGTTAGATGTCGCCGCCGGTTTGCTCTCAGTGCTCGATTGAGAGGTAGTAGCAGAGAGGATTTGCGGTTTGGTGCGCGATATGTTCTGTGAAGTAACGGACGGGACGGGTGGCGGTCTGGCAGTGGATGTGGCTTGAGGTTTGGTCGAGGTGGCGGGCTCGATCTCTGCTGGAATGGCAACACCAAGCTGGGTCAAAATTTGGACGACAGTGTTCTGGCTGATACCATGTTGCTGAAGACCTTTCTGCAGATCGTATTTTGCGCGGTCATTGGCAATAGACCTAAGAGCGGTAAGTAATGCCCGGCATATAAGACATGAAAGTCGGCATCGGATCTTACCTGAACAGCCCGACGATAGTGGCTTTGGCTGTCTCTCTAACGCTTTCATCTGGGTCTTCTAGGCAGTCGATAACGCCGGGGACAAAGCTTTTGAATTGTATGTCATGCTCCTTCCTTATCTGTAACTAATCAGCAGTGTTCGAGTCTTGAGCCTTCGAACTTACCTTGAGGATCCATCTCATGCCGGCTTCCTTGACCTTGGGGATCTCGCTGGTCAATGCGGTGTCCCGGATGATTTGCTCTACATTCATAGCAGAGAGATGCCAGAAGTCACACAGCGCCTGGGCAGCTCTTTGGCGTATGCGATCTGTTTGGTCACCCAGAGAGTCAACAATGGAAGGAAGCGTCTTGAGGCCTTGGGATATGAGTAGCTCCTTCTGTTCTTGGAGGATTAGACGCTTGGTGAGGTGACCCAGAATGGAAAAACCAGCATCGACGTAGTGAGCCGACGAAATGGCATAGTCGATGAGGTTGAAGAGAGGTATAATTGCTGTACCAGGCACTTGTCGGTGTTTGATATTCCTCTTGAGCTCTTCTAGCTCAGTGAAGGTATCATCTTGTGCAGCAGGAACACTCCGCATAGCGAAGAGGAGACTTGTTGCCTTCGCCTCCATGGCTAGGAAGTCCCAGCACGCGAGTTGCAACTCGGCACGAATTGCTGGATGGTGATATAGAAAAACCGCAAATGCGGTCAAGCAACAGAGGATTTTGTAGCCGTCGCTACAGATAGCGAACAGGAGAAGGGCAAGAGCGACCCAGAAAGGCTTCACTCTGATCTTGACTGATTCCATGTTTGTCTAGTTAGCTATGTCTCAATGAACTCTAGGAGTTTACGGTTTGAAAAAGTGTGTTTGTGAGGTAACTTTATGGAAACACGGCAACTCAAGTGTAAACAAGAGCATGAAGGGGGAAGAAAAAACTTGGGGGAACGAACGCGTTTTGTAGACTCGCTGACTTAGCAGTTGATTCTGTTGAACAGTGGTAGCGAGTGAGCGAGTTCACGGAGTTAAAGCTCGACGAGTTTGGTGGTTGTGAGAAGATGGGCAGGGGTGGTGGGGTGGTGGGGTGGTTCGCGATAAACGTTAAAGGTTGAAGAGTTGTAAGAGGAAGGGAGGGCGTTTGCTTGTTGATATGTAGATGCCTATTCCTCATTAGGCAAAGTGGTACAAGGGTATTCCCGCCCTACCGTTCGCAGCCTTACAGGAGCAACGAGACTAACAAGTACAGGAACGAACCTCGTTGCAAGATGGATTCTCGTTCTAGCAATATCTATTCATCAGGTAGGACTTAGAGATAGATTCTAGCCGTTGCTGCTGCACCGGTTTACTTGAAGCTCTGTGTGTGTGTGTGATTTCACAAGCGCTTGGCAACGAACACCCAAATTTAGAGTGTGCATTTAGAGTTGATTATTACGCGTGAGGCTCTGCTATTATCACTTGGCGCGTTGGACGCGCCACAATTGTTCTAGACTCGTGGTGTAGGTACTGTCTACCTTCGCATCATCTGGTTGACATGCTTCCTTCAGATCCACATCTTTCTCGACAAGAACTCCTTCTTCGTCCTCATGGTCAATGCTCCTGGCGCTCTTCTCTTCGCCAGATTCTGTTTTTCCCAAGCTCGACTCGTAATCGTTCCATAGCTTTTCCACTCTCTTTCCAAAGAGTTTTTCCCAGAATACCCCTTCAACGTACTTCTTGTCCTTTAAGCTGCTATTGAGACTCATCACGCTGCCTTGGCCCCAGGTATCTTCTAACCATTCCAAAAAATACCCCGTGCGCTCATAACCCGAATCCCAATCTCCTCCGCTTCTCTTCCTCCAATGTGGTGGGCTTAACCCTGCTTTCAATCTCACGAAATCCGCAATCCCTTCAATCAAACCACCAGGTGCTGTTCCAAGAGCGTTCCATTGCCAGCAATGTACCATCTCATGCACGAGTACCCCTTGTATTTCATCGCGCTGTCTGTGTGGTTGCTTCGACGAGATGTTTGCAATATAGTCAAGCGAAAAATGGATCTCTTTATGATCATCGTCAAGAGATGAGCCAGTTGTGTAGGCCACGCCATCCATAGATCGAAGGATTAGAGTTACTGATCGAGTTGGAGGAATAAGACTATTCGTCGCAGTGGGCTTGTAAAGAGTCGAGAGAACAGCATCTACGGCGGCTGCAAGGGCGGTGGAGATGTTGCTGTGGCTCGTGAAAACATTGGCACCATTATGATTGAGATCTTGGATCTCGAGGCGGAGCTTAGGAACTGGGAAGCTGTGTCTGGGGTGAGGTCGTGAAGTGGTGGGCGGAGTGGGCGGTTTAAGGGATGAGGCGCGAATGGGCAGAGGAGATGGTGTGGGTTCAGAGGACACAGTAGACATGGCGAGGGGTGTAGGAAGAGGCTTTAGAGACTGATCAGAGGAAGGGGGCATGGTTGTGTAATTAACCGTTACAGCAGTACCCATTGAATGCGCTTGCTGGACCCTTACATATCTCGCTAATCTCACAAGCCACAAGATCTGGAGAAATGACGCATTGCCGCAGCGTTGTCTCGAAGCTTGTTTCAAAGCTTTGAAAGGAGATTGATGAGTGAATCTTTGCTTGTTATGTATAGATTATACTTTGGCTTTGGGTATGATATTTGCAGAATTGGTCGGACATCTCGAGTAGTCGCATAAGAACATAAGCACGCATTCCGAGACCCAAATCGGTGCAGGTTTCATCCGCGACATAACGTCTATTTCGATCGCCAACAGTATTGCAATTGGATTTACATTGGCAGGGAATTGTATGATTCTTGACGGGAATGGTAACCAACTTCTCAAAGAGAATGCATCGGTCGAATCTTTTGCTGATTTTTGAAGGCTTCCATCCTTCGTTCAATAGTTGCCGGCCCTCGCTCACGACATCCCGAGGCAGGTCTCGATTTATGCTACGTTACAGACAATAGTAAAGCACGCCAAACGCTCACAACCCCTTCTCCGAGATATCAGCTGACATTTCTATCTATCTCTAGTCGTTGCTACGTCTGGCCCATCCTCAACCTACCCCCAACGAGCCTACCGCAACCCCACAGACGCCCTCGTCAAGTTTCTGGATTATAAACATGGCATCAACTGGGCAATATGGGAGTTCCGCGCCGAGGGCACAGGGTACCCAGACTCGGAGGTCTACGGACGAATACGACACTATCCATGGCCCGACCACCATCCTCCACCCTTTGCATTGATACCCAACATCATGGCTAGCATGCGCGATTGGCTCAAAGGATTGGATTCGAACCCTGGGAGGGTGGCTGTCGTACACTGCAAAGCTGGGAAAGGGAGAAGTGGAACAGTCGCGTGTAGCTATCTGATTAGTGAGGAGAGTTGGACGGTGGAAGACGCTGTGAATAGATTCACAGCCCGGCGTATGCGGTCTGGATTTGGGGCAGGAGTTAGTATACCGAGTCAGCTTCGATGGATCGGCTACGTTAAGAGGTGGACCCAGCACGAAAAACTATACGTTGAGAGGCAGATCGAAGTGCTAGAAGTTCACGTCTGGGGGCTGAGAGACGGTGTAAAGGTCTCATTAGACGGGTATGTGGACGAAGGGAGAATGATCAAGACCTTCCACGTCTTTTCGAAAGAGGAAAGAATAGTAGTGGACGGGACACCAGCAACAGGAACTCCTAACCCACAAGACGAGAAAGACTTTACACCATCGACCGCCACTCCACAAACCGACTCCACATCCTCCCCCCGCCCCCTTTCCCACTCCCGGACCTCCCCTCCAAACCCCCAAACCAGGCCCCCGGCCGCTTCTGCTGCCATTTTCCGCCCGCACACCCGCCTCGTCCTCCCCACATCCGACCTCAGCCTTTCCTTCGAACGCCGCAATAAAGCCGCCTACGGCTTCACCATGGTCACCTCCGTTGCGCACGTCTGGTTTAACTGTTATTTCGAAGGCTCTGGCCCCGAAAATGGCGGCGATGCTACTCCCAATGGGGTCTTTGAGATCGATTGGGGGGCCATGGATGGGATCAAGGGCAGTGCCAGGAAAGGGACGAAAGCACTGGACCGGTTGTGTGTCGTTTGGAGGGCTGTCGATGAAGGCGGTCAGCTAGGAACCAGGAAAATCGTGGAGGAGCCTAAAGAGGGACAGCCGATACCGGAGACGGGGCCCGCTGATTGGAAAGGGGTGAGTCATGGGAATGCGGCTCTCCAGAAAACTCTAGGTCTTAGGACAGAAAGTCCCCACGATAGAGGCCACAGCAAAGCCGGCAGTATCAAAAGTGCGAAGTCAACCGAGGTGGATGACGACGAATTTGTGGGGGTCAAACCACATGGGCCAAGTGGCGAGGAACATATACCGCTTCCGGATGAGCCGCCTTCTCAGCAACGACGTTCTGAGAGATCCGGTACGGCTGATAAGGTGGAAGAGGGGGGGATAGATGGAATTACGAGGGGGATCCAGCATGTGCATACCGAGGATCTGCCTGGAGGGGTGCCGGAAGGTGAGATGAAAGCGCCGAAGGACCATGTGGTTGGGCAGATCATGAGGGAGGATGAGAATTTCAGTTCGTGATATTCACCAGCGAGACGGAATACTCAGACATGACACCTCTAAATAGACAGTAGACCGGGCTAGGAGACGGTGTGAAAAGAGGCATAGAATACGTTACTACTACGGGGGCGCCGCAAGAGAGACAGCAACGCCCAAAGATTTTTAGCCTAAGCGGATTGTTGATGAGCGTGAGAATGATACCCATTTAGAGCAGGGACTGCATCGCATCGGTGAGGATATGGGTGTGGGGAAGAAAGAGGGACCGTAGAGCATAGAGTATATAAATTTTCAACCGAATACCGTAGAAGTACATATTATGGTCTTGACTTGAGTCGATGTCGTATATTCCAAAGAAGGCTCGAGGTCTACAGGATTCTTGGATGAGGCTTTGCTGAAGTTGTGTCCTATTTAGAAATTCTACATGTTCTCGAATCATTTTCCTTTCTAATCTTGAAAAGCAATTGCAAGATCGAAGAACGAATCATTGGAGGTAATGATCTAAATTTTTCTATTCTACCTCCATAGGAAAGATTGTCGAACGATGTAATATTCTATAGAAAATGACTCAAGGTGAAACATAAGACGACAAGAATGACTTGAGTAAATCAAAAACCAAAATGTTATCGAAAAGACAAAAGGTCGGTCTTGAGGTTCTAGGGTTAGGTTTATATAATCTTCAAACGCAATAACCAAAAACCACTCTCGACTTCTGAACCGCCTAGGAAGGAAAGGCGGGTTAGAAAAAGGTCGTTCCGCGAAGAGATATCCCAATGCCCAAATACCCCCCCTTGATTTCTCAGATTAGTACGATTTCCAAACAATCGAGCACAAAACAAGCAAAAGGAAGACTCACTCCCTCCACTCACTCAACCAGCGGAGAAGTGGATTTTGTTCAGGTCTAAATACAATGTAAAGTACAAGTATCATCGACGCCGCTCAATGACAAGGAGCTCCTTTTCCTATGCATACAAAATCCTCTCCCGAATCTAATACCCCCTTTGAGTATCTTTAAAACCCCAAGGTATACACACGACCGACTCAAGGGACTTAGGCGACAACTTCCCCACCATCCACCATCACCGGCTCCCATGGCCTCCCATCCTCGGCGTCGCTGGGGACCCTCACTTTTAGTGGACTGTACATATACCACCCCTTCAGCGCCGCCACCGCTGCCCGTATCCTCGCTTCATCTAGACTTCCCCCAACCCCTTCCCCAAGCTTTTCTTTTCCTGAAAACACCCCCACAACAAACACCGGATGTCTGCTCATCCTTCCCGTCTCCCGCAATATCCTCGCCACGGGCGAGTCAAAGCCCTCGCGAGCGCAGAGTTTCGAGAGGTCACGCGTGGGTTGCCGGAACTCGAAGAGCTTGCTGACATTGAGGTGCCGGGAGAGGATGTGTTCCCTGAAGAAAAGCTTCGCGCTTCTTTTGCCGCAGTGGAGGTATACGGCGCCCATGAGCGCTCTGACGAAATTCATGCTTGCTCTTTCGAGCGTGATCCCTCTTTCCGCTTTCGCATGCGCGTCTTGCTCGCGCAGTTTGGGACGCTCGGCGTAGTCGGTTTCGGTGCGGTTGATTTCTTCGCCGAAGTAATCATCGTAAACGGTGCGGCTGGACATGCCTCGTCGCCAGCCCTTTTCTGCGTTGGGTCTGTCTGAGGCGCTCCTTTCTGAAACGGTATCCTCGAGTTCTTTAACTTGAATGCCCGTGCCATCGACGGAGGCATTGCCAGGTTCTTGGCGCTTGCATTGGAGGTAGCCTGGGTCAACCTCGCCTCCAGGCTCGGCAGCAGCTTCTACACCCCACTCTCGTGTTATAGCGGCCAGGGTTTTTGGACCACAATATGCCCACATGGCTGCGAAAACTACTTCGGTAGGTAGTCGGGGAAAGCGACATAGTATCGCTTCGGCGGTGTAGTAGCCGAAAAGGTCTCCGCCAAGGACGGCGAGGGAGGCGTTGTTGAATAGGGGGTCGATATCAGCGGTAGGGTCGATGAGGCAGCGTGCGAGCGTTCCAAGTGGTAGACGAGGGGACAGGGAGAGTCGAGCATGCAATGCAGAGAGCTTTGCAGAGGAGGATGCGCGGGAAGGAGGTGGAGAGGGCATTTTTTGGAGAGAGAACCGTGGCGGTCGCAACGGTGAGGGAGCTTCATCTGCATTTACTGAAGGGTCATCTATGCTTTGTTCTTGTTGTAGTAGAGGAGAGGCGGCGGTGGATTGTAGGCGAAGGTTGCGAGCAAGTTGATTGTGGAGGCAGCATGGCCTTGTTCGAGGAGTGAGCAGGCAGCCGCTCCATCGTAGGACGCGGAACCTTTGCATGTGTAAACCTCCACTGGTAATGACCTTGCTGTCCCTTGCGACTTCAAACTCGGACGATTGGAACTGTGGTGAATATCAATATCGTGTGCTGACCTAGGAAATTTCTTGGGCTAAAAGTCGTGTCGTGAAAGTGCAGGGGTTGTACAGCGGACGGCGGACGCTAAGCTAAATACCTTTACCTCGACTGCTTCTCAGAACATCTGCAGCAAGCTCTGTATACCAGATTGGAAAATCATCATGGAGGGAGATCACTCAATCAAGACAGTCCAATCGAAAGGTGCTGCTGTCTCTCACAGCAGTGGAGGGAAAATACCGTAAGCGCTATATGCCATTCCGCCTACTCTTCTCAACTCGGGGGCTCTATACCCATGGCTGACCCTGACACAGCTATCCTAAGCATGTATGGTCACCCTCTGGAGGATGGTACGCGCAACCGGCGAATTGGAAGGCAAATACGGCAGTAATGGGAGCCGTCATCGTTGGCATTGTGGCAATGGTATGGAGCGTTAGTGCAGATCGAGAGGTGCGGACCAGGTTTCCTGAGAAAGACAGATTCTTTCCAAGTCGATGGTGGGCAGATCCTCAGTTGAGATACAGCCACATTATCAGATCTGACAGTACTATGGTGTAGGTGGAGCAAGCAGATCATAGAGCACGAGCGAGCCGCGAAAGGGCAGTAATAGCCTCCTGTCCTCAGACATCATTGCTGGCGTTTTGGTGAAAGGAAGGGGCTTTATATCCCCCATATAGGGAAGCATTCACAATCATTAGACACTTAAGGCACATATATCATTATGCAAGCCATGGACGTAGATTTCTTTACAGAGACCCAACTCCCAATGCTGATGATTAGTAGTTCTAAGGACGGCCACAACAGGAATTACCATATAAAGTAGTGTATCAATCAAGGCTCTAGAGGAGGAATGCCTGCGTCTTACCAATACCATTAGTTAAATAGTGGTAAGTGCGGGCCATCAAGATCGAGTTAACAAATCCTGTCAGGATCAAGCAGCAGGGCTACCTTCCCGTATCATCTTTCCATCATTCATGCCGTCTCCAGCAGGTTCATACAGTGAAGCGTTCCGCTGCTGTTCATCCGTGAGTGGCGGTACATTGAGTCTTATCTCGAATTGGCTCGTCCGATCATAGACGCTTTCGCCGTTCCACAGCTCTCTCCCATCGCGCTCGCTATAGCTTTGCTTCGGCATTCCTACCTGCTCGATTGCAAAGCTAGCGGCAACAGAACCGTACATGCATGCAACCTCGAAGTCGGTCAGGCGTCCAGCATGAGGTTCTGTCATCAGCCCAATACAGAAGCCACCAAGAAACGCGTTACCACCTCCGGTTGGGTCCACAACCTTCCCACTCTCGAATTTGCGCTTCTCCGATCTGTGTTGGACTTCTTCGATTTGGGTGTTATCGGACTTGCTTGAAAAGCCATAAAAAGCCGGGAAGGAAGTGTGACGGGCGGACTGGGCGCAGTAGCAACCACGCTCACCAAGCCGAACCACAACGGCGCCAGGTTTGCAGCCAAAGCCTAAGGTCAACAATTCTTCGCATTTGCTTCTCAAGATTTGGTGGCCCGAATCTTGATCCAGATCGATCTCGACACCGCAAAGAGCGGTAAATTCATCGAGGTTTGGACTAATGACATTGACAAACTTCAGTGCCTCCATGCAATTAAGGAGTTCGCTTGGTACACACAAATCGGGCACGGGCTCCCAGACGAATATAGGCCGTTCCATCGTCCCCGGTAGGAACTTGCCATCGAGCTCAAGCGCTTTGCGTTTCTCAAGGATGCCTTGAACAAGCTCGATGCAACGTCTTGGGGAGCAGATTAAGTGGTAGGTCTTCGAGTTGAGGTGTTCAGAAGCGAGGACGTTTTGATCGACTCGGATCTTAGGGGTCAGATACATGAATTCTTTGGATCATGCACTATCAGCCCATGTTTGGTCCTTCGATTAATTGAAGATGTCTACCTCGATGCTCTTCATTTGTATAATGATTGAGACCTCGTGTCGTCAGGCGTTCGGGAGTCCTTATAAAGTTACACCGCGTTTGCCATGAGCAAATTTCTTGCTCTAGCTCTCGTGGAAAGTCGGAACCTCTGTGCACTACCCATCCGACGAGTACAGAAGATGGCGGTTTCCGGAAGAGTCTTGCTCCGAGTGCTGCCCAAGAGCCTGCTCCTCCCATGATTCCAAGTACTGGTGGTCTAGGCGGAGGATACCATATCTCATCTGTAATTGCTGAGTTGTGCGACCAAGCTCTCTCTCCAAGCTGACCCACCAATGATGAACATGCCAAGCGTACAGAAATCCATTCTGAGAAGTCCTTCACCAGGCTTATGTAACTCTACAACGCACCTTTGCCTGACATCCCAGGACTGCTCATCATGGAATTCCCCCAGCACCTCTAAAAAGGTCTGACCCTTTGCTGGGCAGCAATCTTCCGAGAAACCAAACTCGATCAGAGAGAGTTTCTTCACTTTACATAGATCGGGTCTTGGTAGTAGGTAGGTAGGGAACTCTTTAGCCAATATTCTATCGATTATGTAAGCGTAGCTAAATCCCGGTCTATCCCAGAAATGAAATACTTTGAACATAAGACACTGAAGCTACATATATACCGTCGTGACTGTGATACTTGTGAATTATTGACGCGGTCAGGAGGCTTGTTTGACTCTGCAGCTTCCAAAGCAGCAGGTTGCGTTCTGTTCACTCCTTCGACAGCTACAGCATTGCTCTTACAGAATGGCCAACAGTATGAATAACCTAACGACGCTCATCAAGCGGTACGTTGCATGAACTTGTCTCTTATGCTCTATTGAGACCGCCTTTTCTTCTCTGCATCATCCATAAACAGCCCCCTTGCCAACAATAGACACCAACCACACCTTTTCTTTAGTAAAAATGCCTCTGGCCTCGCTAACAATTATCCGCAGGCTCGAAGCTGCAACTTCACGTTTGGAGGACTTAGTTCCGACAATGAGCGACGCATCTGCGTCAACGAACGGAGTTCCAGCATTGCCGGAAGCAGGTCTCGCCACCGGCCGTGGAATTGATCAACCAGTGGGAACTATTGCCTCTCCACAGCCTGTATTTGAACCTCTACCACCAGCCATCGATGACTTTGATGGCTTGATCAACGGGGACGTCAAGACGTATGTGAACATGAGTGAAGAGATTGGAGGCCTGGTAGCGGAACAGGTACACCACCAGGAGAACTTCGACATTGACGAGCACAGATATGCTGACGAAGAAGTCCGCCGCTGTTTTACGCTCTTTTGCAGCTCAACGTAAATTTCTCATCGTTACCACAAAGGCGAAGAAACCAGATATCCAGTCGCCGGTATACATGGAGATATTGAAGGAGTTGCAATCAATGATGGGTGCCGTGAGCGATATACGGGAAGCCAACCGACCTTCGCCTCTTTTCAACCATCTTACCACTGTTTCGGAAGGAATCGCTGTACTTGGCTGGATTACAATTGACCCGAAACCGGCAGCTTTTATCGGCGATATGCTGGGTAGTGCTCAATTCTACGGCAATCGTGTGATCAAAGAGTATAAAGAAAAGTAAGTTTCACTGACTATGCCTACTCCACATAAGTTTAACCTCGTTGCAGAGACCGTATCCATGTTGAATGGGCACAGGCATTCTACCGTATCTTCACTTCGCTTACTAGCTACGTCAAATACCATTACCCGTCGGGCGTCACATGGAATAACAGAGATGGGATAGACCCGCTGGAAGCTCTCCACGAGGTCCAGTCGGGTCAATCATCATCTAAGCCCGCTACCACACCTTTGAACTCAGCGACTCCACCTCCACCACCCCCACCACCTCTCCCGACGTTTGACAACCCCCTAACGAACGGCGCCTCCACCACATCCACGAATGGCGGCACCGCCGACATGGGCGCCGTCTTCGACCAGCTCTCAAAAGGTGAAGCGGTTACGTCCCATCTCCGCAAAGTCGAACCATCCTCTCAAACCCATAAGAACCCGTCTCTCCGCGCCGGCGCGGCCGTTCCTTCTGCTCCCACTCGCACCGCATCTCAAAATAGCGCTTCCTCCCGCGGCAAGTCCCCCTTGCCGGATAAAAAGCCTAAACCAGAGAGCATGCGCACGAAGAAACCCCCAAGAAGAGAACTCGACGGCAACAAGTGGATCATTGAACACTACGATTCCCATGACGGCATGCTGGAAATCGAAGCCTCCATCACGCACTCCATTCTCATCTCCCGATGCACCAAAACCGCCATCCGCGTAATTGGCAAAGCAAATGCCATTAGCATCGACAACTGCACCCGCCTCTCTCTCGTCATTGACAGCTTGGTGTCGTCCGTAGACGTAATCAAATCCCCGAAGTTTGAGATGCAAGTGCTTGGCACGTTGCCGACTGTCATGTTGGATCAGGTGGATGGGGCGGCGGTTTATCTCGGGAAAGAGAGTCTGGACACGGAGGTATTTACTAGTAAGTGTGCAGGGGTGAATATCAACCTACCAGGCAAGGGGGAAGATGATGATTATGTGGAGAGGCCGGTGCCGGAGCAGATGAAGAGTGTGGTCAGAGGGGGAACGGTTGTTAGTGAGATTGTGGAACATGCTGGATAGTGGTGAGGGGCTTTAAGTGTTTGTAGGATATTTTGGGGGTTGGAGAAACATGCCCGCTATCCGGTCGATTGGGGGTTTGCTTTTCAGGTGGGCATCTAGGAGGTGCTTCCATATTAGGAGCGGGTGATTTGGCTACAATGGAGGGAACTAGCGTTCTGTAATAATATTGTATCTGCATCAAATCATTGACATCTATGTCGTCGATCAGCGCTTTTATCGTCTTCCAAACAGGAAGAAGAGCTAGAAAGCCATATGTGCACAGGTATCTTCGGGGCTTGCAAGCCTAGTGTTAGCACGTGCGAGTAATTGGAGTCTCGAAATCGTTGTTGCCCATGCTTCTTGGGACTCGTTTGTACGAAATCGCTAGTGGAAAGATGATGCCTTTGAGTGCTAGTCCACTTTTGGATTCCGAGGAGCATTCTGTTGCCCATTCGTGCATCGTTAGGTGACTCAGTCACCCCATCTCAGGAGTCGCCATCTTTGATATCCACCTTCTTGGCGCTACCTTGCTCTCCAGCGCCATCGTCATTATCCTCGCGCGCACGCTTCTTGGAGGCTGGTCCTGTGAAGGTTACGGGAGCAGTATCTGGCATAACAGTGTCATGGGGCTTTTCAGCTGTCATTGCTGTTCCATTCTCCTTGGTGATGCGTTCAGCGGCTGGAGACTCGGGTTGAGCTGGGGTGCTGCTTTGATTGGTTAAGTCGAGGCCCAGTAGACAAGTGTCATATATGAGATGCGCAGGACCTACTTTTCATCTCCGTCTTCTTTCTTTGCATCGTTCCTATCCCTTCCATTACGGTCTCTCCCATCCCTATCACGGCCTCTGCCCCTCCCACCGCCTCGGCCACGGCCAGCGCTCCCGAAGCCCTTGTGTCGCCCACCATTTCTATCTTTGAAGCCGGACTTGCTATCTTCGTCTCGCCGGATCCTCCAGTCGCGGTTATCGTTATCACCGCGCTTGTCACGGTGGCTCGATGGTTGGTCACCTGAATGCGGCCGAACCTTGCCTGCTCTAATATCATCGACTTTTTCATCACAGTACTGCTTCTTGCTCTTGATCGCGAGGTCATTGCCTTTCCATTTCGGTTTAGGTTCCAGAGCGAGGAAGGCCTTCTGAGTCGCTTCTGAGTCGAACTCAACGAAAACGCTGCCTTTGAAGATCTTGTTGTTTTGACGACGTAAACGAACGGAATTTGTAGAGCCGTGTTCTGCGAAGAAAGCTTCGATATCGAATTGGGTGCTCGGCATTTCCTCGCCAAAGCCCTTGACATAGACGCTTCTGGCCATGGCTGCGTCCTCGTAGACTTTCTGAATTTCGACCATGGGTTTATCCTTGAGATGTTCGGGAATTGGGGCTTTTCTCTGGACACAGCTATCATCGTCGGTAACAACAAGGATTTCACTCTCTTTAAGAGCATCAATGACCGCAGAATAGGGTTGAAAATGGCGCATGCGTTTGAAAGAATGTATGATGCTGATTGGGACAGGAAGATTCCGGTGGCCTTCGACTTTGGAATAGAGGAAATTGTCGGACATAAGGTTGGAGTCTGAAAAGTAGAATTCAACCTGCTTACGGATTTCCACTGGATCACTACTTACTGGCTGAGACGTGAGGTCGGATTTGACGTTTTGTTTGAAATTCTTGGGGGAGCGGTTGCGGTTGTTCCATTTTTGACCTTCTCTGACTTTATCTGATGTCACACCGTCTTTTTTCGATTCGCTGTTCGTCCCCTTTTCGGCTGGAGCTTCGTGACCTTCCGTCTCAACAGCAACTGTGTTTTCAGTTTTTGTGCTCTTGTCCTCTATCAAGGCATCATTGTCTACTTCAACGAGAGTTAGCTTGGTCTCAACCGTTTGGATAATCTGTAGTGGAGTGCGGTCTTTTGTAATAACGGTAGGCTGGGAGAACTAGATATATACCAAGTGTTTCCTTGGGAGCTTCTGGCAATGCCTCATTCTCCGAGGTGTTAACAGTCTGATTGTTTTCAATAGATGTTGCAGAAGGGTCCGGCTCAATCGTCTCAACTGCAATATCGACCATCTTGGCCCCTTTTAGATGTGCGTATCAAACAAGGTAGCAGCGGCCAGCGATTAGAAATAGAAGGTTCGAAACTGTATGCAAGAGATTAATATGAGCAGCTCTCCAGCTTCCCCAAGACAGAAAATGAATTGTAATGGTGACTCGGTTGGAGAAGTCCGAATTAGAGGTGTTGGTGTTTGCAGGATCTTGACCTGCGCTCTAGGGTCAGAGCGTGGAGAGTGAAGCAGAATGAATTGACAGTAAGTGCCTTGAAGAGCGCAGCACGTTCGGTATCTAGGTGGATGAATGGTGAATAGGATGAAAGTGGGAGCTTCTTTTCCGTGCCCGCAATTCGAGCTTCTCAAGCGAGGGGCAAGTTTTCCCGACCTAAATTCTTTGACCGAGGACCTCTGATCTGATACCAAGTCAAAGAAAAGAATATCCAGCTACCAGTACCAAGTAACAGGAGGTTTCACAATGCGAAAGCGATTTCACGGTCTTAAACGACTGGTAAGTAAAGATAGCACAGCTCCTCCATTAATAGTGTTTCTAATTTCCCGTTCAGAAAATCCGACAATCCTGGAATAAATACAATCTCTACAATCTTTCTCGTGCCGAACTGCCCAAGTACGCAGATAGAACCTACTTCCAACAGAAATGGACTTCCAAAGCTCTTACACGTGCTTATCATGGAGAAACGATACGGGAGAAGAAATGGCAGATGCTGTTTCGGCCATCGCTACGCTCCGTGGTGCCTATGGATCACAGATATCTCGCTCGTTCGGACGGATCAGAACAAGCTCTAGGGAGGGGCGCGGGCCTTGAGCCTGCACCTGATATGAAGCCGAAGCCGTTCCCCAAAACTCCATATATGAATATGGTGTATGCGCCAGTTGAGAGGAGACTTGACACCGCAGTATTCCGAGCATTGTTCGCCAGCAGCACACGACAAGCTAGACAATTCGTGGTTCATGGATATGTGAGGGTCAATGGCAAGAAGGTTCATATCAGCCACCTTATAAAGGAATGTGATTGATGACTGAGGATACTCTAGATGATCTATCCAGGGTACCAACTCAACCCCGGCGACATGTTCCAAGTCGACCCCGAGCGCGTCCTTTTCGCCACCGGCGCCTCTAAAGATGCTAAAGAGCGTCGCGCAACGCGCAAATTCCGCCAGAAAGGTTCCTTATCGGAGGAATCTCCCTCCTCAGAAACCCTCCCAACCACACCTGACTCCACCTCCGCTGATTCACCCGCCGCATCCTCCCCAAAACAAACCCTAACAACCCTCCTCAGCAATGCTCGCTCCGTTCTGACCGCCCCATCCGCGTCCTCCCTCTCCGCAAAACGCAAACAAGATCTACGCGCCTTTCAACGAACCCTAAAACGCACTCTCTCCCGCCCCAATTCCCTAACCGATAGCATCGAAGCCCAGCTCTTAGAAATGACCGCAAACCTCAACATCGCCCCGGCTTCCAGCGCCACCCCAAACTCTGCCGACTCCCCCGCGCCCTCGAGACCCTCTCTAGCTCCCACGGACGAGGCAACCCTCAAAAAAGCCATCGAGGCCGCAAGGGATAACCCTATCGATGCATCAAAGCCGTACGCAACGCCCTGGAGACCGAGAGAGTGGATGTCGGCGTTTGTGTTTGTGCCACGGTATTTGGAGGTGCATCATCGGGTGTGCAGCGCGGTGTATATACGGCATCCGGTTGCGAGGCCTGGGTTGGGGGAGGTGCCGACGCCGTATAATACTGAGATTAATGCGTTGGCTTTTAATTGGTATTTGAGGAGGAGGTAGGGGCGACTTTTGTGGCAAGGTGGAGAGTAGATACAACATGGAGTGTGGGAGACTGGCATGCAGATGGCTACCCTATCTTTGCGATGGAGAGGACGAAATGTACGATGGTCATAGGCTTGAGCCTTACGCATGGAGATGGGACATTGGCGGTATGAGGGTCTGGAATGTAGTATATAGGCATTCATATAGATTGTAGCATATTACAGCGTACATCAGCTCAATTACACATCCTCATGTACGTTCCATCTCAGCAGGATTACATCCATATCATTCTACCAGACATCAAACCACCTCCCCACTACTCAACTTTTCCCCCCCTTCTCCTTCTCTCCCTACTAATCTCCTCCTCCCCTTTCCCATCCATCCCCCTCCCACCCCACCACTCCCTTACCAACCCCTCCATCCTCACCCTCTCCATGCCCTCCTCTTCCCCCTCCCGCACCAACTCCCAAACCCTCTCATCCTCCCTTTCACAACTCTTCCTCGCCAACGCAACCACAGTCCCATGCCTCGGCCACCATCCCATCCCCTTCATCTCTCGGAAATACCTCCACGCATCCTCAAAGCCTTCTTCCTGTTCCTCGGCAGTGTCGAGGCAGACGAGGATAAGGCGATCGTATGTAAGGGCGTTGGGTGGGACCTTTAGGGCGACCATTTCAGAGGCGAGGAACATGGCTAGGTCTTTGCGGTGATAGTATTTGCAGCCGCGGAAGAGGACGTTGAAGGTGGTGGTGTCGGGACCGCTGGGACAGAGCGTGTGCAGGGTTTTGTAGGTTTCGATGGCGGATTCGAGGTCTTGGTGGTAGATCGAGGCTTCCATGACGACGTTCACGGCTACAGTGGGGATTTCGCGGTCTGCGTAACGCAGGTCGTGGAGGATCGAGAGGGCGGTTGCGGGGAGAGAAGAGGACTCCTTTAGGTGGGTGTAGATAGGGCGGGTGGAGGCTTCGGTGGGGGGAACACTGGCGGCGGTCATAAGGGTAAGGAGTGTGAGAGCCGTTCTGAGGTCGCCGGCCGAAAGGTATGATTCGAGGAGGGCTTCGTAGTGATGAAGTGCGGGGGTATGGGTACGGTTGCCAAGGACTCGGAAGACATCGGTTCCTAAGTGAAAGTCACCGTGACGAGAGGCGGTGTTCAAGATGTTGAGGCAAATGCCGGACGGCGGATTGAGGTAGCCGGTTTCGACGCGTTTGCGCCAGGTGTAGAGGGTGGCAGGGTAGTGGAGGGTGCGGCTGGCGGTGTCAAGCAAGTAGAACCAAAGGGTTGGGGAGATTTGAAGCTCGCCGTTGTGGATGCGATACTTGATTAGTCGGAGGACTTCGTCAAATTCTTCTGCATCACACATAATGTATGTAACCATGTCATACAGCCAGGGATTTATTTTTGCGCCATCCAATTGCAGTTGTTCGAGGGCCTCCAAAGCTAGCTCCACTTGACGATCTCTAAGCATTCCCACTATGAAATTGTGCCAGCCTTCATTCGATATTGAAAACCATCTTTGGCGTAGCTCATCGAGGATGTCTTTCCGCAGTATGTAATCAGGATGGATAGCAAGAACCTAAAAAAAGACCATAAGCTGACAAGTCACCTTTCTTTCCAAATTAACCCACCTTCAGCGCAGCATGATAGGCAGACGAGTCTGGTGTGAAGCCCTCGTCTCTCATCTCCTGCAGTAGTCCCTTAACCTCGGCCGGAGAGCCATGCTGCGGGTTTGTGTTCGCAAGGAGTAATGCCAAGTACAACCTAGGATTCGGCTTCTCGCCCCGGTCTCTGACAAGTATCTTCGCAAGTGCCTGCACCCGTAAATAGTTCCCCGTGTTACCTGCGCGCCGTAGCTCCTCATAAGCAGCTTCGGTTGGAAGATCCTGAAGCTGGCCTCTACCTGATAGCTCATGTGGATCGCCTGAAGCGCTGACAAAGGATTGCTTCTTTGATGTACGATGCACGTATGCCCGCGGTGGCATTTGAGGGCGCCCTCCTTTTGGTATACATGCCAGAGCGTAATTCCGCTGTTGCGAAGCTTTTAAACATCGTCGAAAAGCCTGCTTCACCGGTTTCGAACAGAGATAGGGTCTTGTAAGCCACACTGGACTGAACGACGGGCATAGACAATGCCATAATCCGTCAATTGTCGTTAGCACACGTGGCATTGATTGCGGAGGACATTAACCTCGACTTTCGCTCCCTCGTAAATCTCGCCTAAGAAGCGCTCTTATCGCGGTTATGCATCGGCTCTTAAGATATCGATTTGCCGTGTCCCCTCATCCGCCCCCAATTAGAAGTGGATTTCATCGAATATCTCTCGAAATGATCGGCGTGGCTTTACCTATTTATGAAGCAGGCAACTAATGTCTCTTCAAATGCAGTCAGCTTACTGTACTCAGCAATGGGATTGGTTCCTGAATTTCATCCGTTTCTGTCTCTTATCTTCATGGGTGTTAAAGTCCGCATATAAAGGACCTGCAAAGGCCCTTACCGAGACTCTGTGTACGGACCGGGTGCTTCAACATGATTTTCCAACCCACTATCCTCATTCTCGCAGCGCTGCAACTAGTCTCCTCATCCCCAGTCGAAAACTCTAAGACTCATCAGCCCCGAGCTCCAGAACACTTTGCACACCCTGGTGTTCTTCTTGATACAGCTCAACTCAACTTGATCAAGTATAAGGTGGCTCAAGGCGCACAACCATGGAGCAATGCCTACAGTGCTATGCTTGCAGATCCCCTGGCATCTCTTAGCCGTACGCCCAGTCCTACTACCATAGTTCAGTGTGGGCCGACGAGCACGCCAAACATCGGTTGTACGTCGGAGAGACAGGATGCTCTTGCTGCTTACGCCATGTCTCTAGCCTGGTACATTTCTGACAGTACGAAATATGCGCAAAAGGCCATGTCCTATATGAACGCCTGGGCTCAGACCATCCAGGGTCATAACAATAGCAATGCGCCGTTGCAGACTGGCTGGTCCGGAGCGTCATGGGCTCGAGCTGCTGAGATCATTCGCTACAGCAATGCCGGCTGGGCTGCGAGCGATATTGCCACTTTCGAGAACATGCTTCGCAATGTATATCTTCCCGAAGTTATAGTTGGGTCTAACAGTAACGGCAATTGGGAGCTCGGTTAGTGGCATGCATTCTGAGTCCCTCATTCGTTCTTCTGATTCTCTAGGGAAGTCATGATGGAAGCTGCAATTGGTATAGCGGTGTTTCTCAACGACGGCGACAGCTACGATAATGCCATGGCAAAGTACCTGGGTCGTGTTCCTGCCTATGTGTATCTTACGCAGGACGGGTCGTATCCAAAAGCCGCCCCTGGAAGCGGACTTACAACGGAAGCTCAGATCATCAAATACTGGCAAGGCCAAAGCACCTTCGTAGATGGTCTATCTCAAGAGACCTGCCGAGACTTCACCCATACAGGCTATGGCATTTCCTCAATCTCCCATGTAGCCGAAACGGCTCGCATCCAGGGCACTGATCTCTACACCGGAGATACTGGAACTCGACTGCGGTATGCGCTTGGGTTTCATTCCCTCTATGCGCTCGGGGCTGCAGTACCATCCTGGCTATGCAATGGTGTGATCAAAAAGGGCCTTGGTCCCAGTGAGTACATGTTATTGGCTCTCCCTCCTCCCTGACCTGTAAATATCTGATGCCATGCAATAGTCACCGAAGTCGGTTTCAACGCGATGCACACAAGGCTTGGATACAGTATGCCGAACACCGAAAAACTGACCCTCCAACAGCAGCCTGCAGGAACGGACATTCTCTTTGTAGGATGGGAGACACTGACCCATGCTAACAATACTGCCTAATCTGGTGTCGCATCTGAGGGCGTTGATAATACCTGCACTCGTTACACTCCCAGATGTGTGGACCGAATTCTACATAGGTTCTTGCCTCCTAGACGTATAGAGGGATCTATGTCAGTGACAAATAGCAGCAAAGATCTCACAAAATCAACGTTAACGTTTCGGATTGTGAAATGCTGCTTTGTGATACATGGGATCTTGCGTAAGGTTGCGCCGAAGGCGCTCTTATCCCTCAGATACTCCTTAGCATTATGAATAGGGGATTCCTGATAATGTTGTCCGTGCTCATGGACATAATAGGTACTTAGACGCTTCACCCACTGGACGTAAGATATTCATGATTGTGTCATTCCGGGAATGGGAAGGTAGTTGTGGCGGCCTCCTTCATCCACTTCAGTTTTCTCTTCCGTAGGTCTCTTGTAGACTTCCAGCATTGCAGTTGTTGTCATTTCCATAGAATCAGGATGGACCCCGCTTCTGCGACACCTTTCGAAAAGGAACATCAGTATGCACGAAGGAGAAGAACGTTTGGCTCCCAAGTAGTACCGCATTTTGTGCTTGTCAAGTCTAAGATGAGTATCAGTCTCGCTCTCGATAGGACACGTCTCAAAGCAAGCGGAGGCCCGTCCGAAGACCCTAAAACCCAAGATATCGGTCCCATGTGCTTCATGCAATACATGGATGCCTTGAGATCTCTAACAGTCGCATGACGCTTGGATCCATCTTGCGGTCGGCTATCTGCAGTTGTGACCTGAATCTCAGCCGACGCAGTGTAGCGCAGCCCTCTCTTGCAAATAACCCTCCCAAATGCCTCTTTCCACGGGGTATCAAAGCTCACACTTCTTGGTTCGTTCCGTGGTATCATATCCAAGCCTTACTTATCACTTCTCCTTCTTATCCCCTCCCTCTCCCTCTTGCTCTCCCTCCACCGCCCCTGCCTCTCTCACCCCTGCCCCTACCACCATGCTCCCCTCTCGGTGCTCCTCCCCTCCCCCTCCCACTACCACTTGGCTGACTCTGCTGGTCCTTTACCAGATCAATGATCTCATCCGGTACTCTCAGGTATTTAATCTGTTGCCCATCGAATATCAGCGGCGTGCACCGATGAGTATTCCCCTGCTGCTAGAAGATGTTTGGCGGGGGGTTAGAGACATACGTTATTTCCCCGTACATAAACCTCAGGAAGTCGGAAAAATTTGTCGCCATCGGGAGATGTCTGAACGACCTCTTTGAGAGTTAGGTTCATCCAGGTGTCGCAGCTTATTAGATGGCCATTCAGAGTTTCGCCGTTTTTGAGCTCCACGAGCATGGGGTGGCCTTGCGCGGCGGTTAGGAGGCCGAGGGGGAGCTAGGATTTATTCTTCAGCTGGGAACGAAGCTTGTGGGAAGGATGAGGGCTTACCATGATAGCGACTGGTGAAAGACGGGGGCAGAAGTGGATAGAATGGGGAGATTGAGCTGGATTGAATATTGGACTTGGTTTGATATAATTAATTAGACGCGCGTTTAAGCACTACAAATAGATACATGAGCAACCTCATTACTCTAATCACCTTGTTCTCATCTTCACCGGCGTTTGGAATTGGTGAATATTGCAGAGAGCGTCATCAAGGTATCACTAATCTTGTTAAGCCCTTCAATTCCAATGGTCCTATTGTAACGCTCTCTCGAAGATTGTCTGACGGCCAGGGCAACCTTGGATGAAACCTAGCTACGAGGTTCCTGCATTAGGTTCTTGCTCCTCATGCTGCCCTCATCTCTTTTGTCTACATGCGATCTGTGCTGGTCTCTGCTTCTACAAGGTTCTTAAGTCAACTAGTATTGATGCAGCGCATCTTCCTTCGTTTGCTCTGCGTTGTAGTGCGTATTCTTAGTCATGATTCGAACACTTCCGGCCCAACCATCTATTACCCAAGATTCAAGCTGCCTGCGTGAGGCTGAGTTGACCGCTATTGCCTTTTTTAATTTTCAACTCATACTTCCATTCGGGGACCCACAGAGAACTCTCAACGATGGGTGAAGCCCAGTATACTCAATTGAAGACATCACGATCAACACAGGTGATGGAAGAGATATCCCTTTCACCGTTATCAACGTCGCACTTCCCCGGCCGTGTTCACCGGGCGCATATGGTACTATAGACCTAATGGAGGCGAAATCCAATTTCCTTCAACTTGGTGACCTGTATCACCTCTACATAGTTTTCTCAATGATGTTGAACCGCCTCCTAGAGGATAATGAACTGGTCAAACACTTTGAAAAGCAAGGTAGGTTTGCTCAGCAGCCAAGTGTCACATCCTTGAAAGCATCAGCGGCCAACGGGTGGCCTCTGCATTCTGAGATTGCGAGCGCTGGAAATGGGAGAGCAACGGCTGGGCTTGGTTTGAAGAATATCACTACCCTCTGCCAGAAGGTCAGATATGGATACTTCATGACTACTTACTCGAAATTGATGATCAGACCTGGATGGATATCAACATCAATGAGAATATCATGTTATTAATGATCTCTACTATTCACCGCAATGCCTGGTCTCTGAGTAGCCCACATGTCGTATCATGCTGATTCGGGTAGACGATATTACCTCCACTCTGGACGAATGTGTCAAGCTAGACCATTTAGATACGGGATCTGTAGCTGCCTTTCAGCGGGCCTATCGATGGCTGTGGAAAACTGTCTCTCAAATCATCAAAAGTGCACGCGATCTAATAGATTACCAAATTCTCTCCCGACTCGGGTGCTTGCTGTTGGTGGAGAGGAGGGATCACATTGACTCATACCTTCAGATGTATGACCCAGAGCGTGATGGCCAAAAAAATACCTTTTTGACCTAGAGCTACCGCTGGGGTAGTTCAAAGATGCTTACTACGATAACAGACAAATAGCATCCAGGTAAGCAGGCATTCCACTTGCGGATGTGTCAAAAATATTTTGTAACGCAATAATTATCGCGTGGAAACTCAGTTTTGGTTATGCTTGGATTGACTCCTGGTTTATACTCCAGGATTCCGCAGCTGTGGGAGGCTGAAGCTGCCAAAATGCGCGACGTTTACCGAAATTCTCCGTTAAGAATCGCAGCATTGGGTGTCACGGATAGCATAATTAGATGCTTTGCTGAAAGAAAAGGCTTCTACAGTTGACCTTATAATTTATAGGTACCTGAGGATGTCTTTGGCTGGAGATCAGGGGGCGTATATGTGCGTCTCAAGCAGGGCACAGGGGACAGTGCATTGTTTGCTGAAAAGGCAGATGAGCGTGGCCCTCAAGACTCTTGTAACCGAGAAATTCAAGAGCGTGCCTTTCTGGCACAAATCTTGAATTATAACTCACAAGAGCTGTGCTGGTGGTGTATATTTCAAGAGTGTTCAGATATATACCAGAGGTTGGCTACTATATCCGCGACGAGAAAGAGCCGCAGTTTGCGGAAATATCTACTGTACATAATGATGACTCGAGCTACGGAATTCGTTTGGTATTTTGCAACAAAGCCAACAGGCGATCTATGGGATAAGGCTGACCCTTTGAGACTGCGACCGCCACGGTTGTCTAGATGGTGAATATTTACACCTCTCATTCCCCGTCATCCTCCAGCTTGATTTCTACATGTCGAGTTATGGTATTATCAGTTGATCTTTTCCCTCCGTTCCTTGAGTTTATGGAAAGCAGGCCCGATGACGGGAATTGTATATAGTAGAGAGGCGGCCCCATATTCAGGAGGCAGCGATTAGTTTCTGTCACCTCAGGCTGTAGAATAGTACTAGAACCCAGCTCTACCACCGCGCTTCCTACTTCCACGCTGCTTACTATTCACGTTACTACGTGCAACCTTATATATATATACTAATTAATAGTATTAATATATTACTAATAATACTGTGTAGTATAATATAAGCTTTTATATCGGGGTGCAGCTGGTCGGGGGGTTGGAAAAGTTGAGCCGGGGTTGGAAAAGATTCTTGGCGTCGGGTTGAACTTTAAAAATGACACATGCCCCGCACATTCAAGATCTGACGTCGGGTTGGAAAAGCTTCGAACTCTATGCGAAGCATATGTCAAGAGCATTAAGCGAGACCACAAAAAAATTCACATCTGATCATCAAAGCCTCGTCTGTGTATATGCGCAGCATCAACTGAGCACAAAGAAACATCGATGAACGACGAAAGCATCAACGCTGAAAATCGAGCGAATGAGATAACGAGTTGACTAAATGATTTGAAGGTGAGTGTCGCACTTCGCATATGCCGCGCATATACTTTGCTCAAGATTCGTTCAATGTAAATGTTGAAGACGACGAGAAAAGTGATGATGCAAATCACGAGCTGAACGACGAGAATGAAGAAGAAAACACACAAGAAAGATCTGATGAAGAGCGATAGCTTGTGAATGAACATGTCACAAGTTAAGTTTATGATTTTACATGTTTTGTGCATATGCTAAGCATATATAGAAGAATCTTCGCTCGTCTTGCTGCAAAGTAGATTCATGATATATGCTGTTTTCTCGATGTTTCGCTCAAGCTGTGCATATGCACGGCTTCAATACTTCGCTCTTGCTGTTTGTCTTCTCGCTACTTTAGCTAAATAATATCAATTCTTGAGCTCATGATTAGCATATGCAGAAAGCTGAGCCGGGGTTGGAATAATTTTGAACTCATGGTTAGCATATGCAGAAAGTTGAGCCGGGGCCGGAATCAAAAAAAAAAAGTTCCGACCCTGGCTCAACTTTTCCAACCCGCCACCAACTGTAACCCCCTTTTATATTTCGGAAAGGAAACAAAGTTTCGGCCGCCACGATATCTATCTAGATAGAACTAGTTAGGTACTTGCGCCAACACAATACCACTCTCCAGCCCAAAACTGAGTACTACAATCACTACCA
>JAABUW010002234.1_pt1 | contig 29959 bp, 30 predicted proteins | sample 5560081 | NCBI WGS metagenome assembly JAABUW01 (sample SAMN10711882, study PRJNA513363) | rock metagenome | isolation source: Antarctica rocks | place: Antarctica: Victoria Land, Knobhead sud | reverse complement strand
CGCTCCTCCGAGAGCCGTCCCACGGTTCTCGCGGTCGGCGGTGACGGGTCAGCCCCCGCGGGCGGCCCGGACGTCACTGCGGCGGACCCCAGCGACCGTCCTCGTCGCAACCGCAACCGGCGGCGGGTCCACCGCGCCGAGGTCGACGGTGACGCAACTGGCGCCGGGTCCTCGGCAGCCCCCGCCCGGACCGACGACAGCGGCTCGGACGCCGCGAACGTCACCACCACCCCGGTTGGCGAGTCGAAGCCCCGCAGCCGTCGTCGCCGCGGGGGCCGGGGCGGGGCACCTGCTGCCGGAGAGACCGCCGCCAGCGACTCGGTCACCGCCTGACGGCGAGCGCCCGGGACGGCCCGGGTCCGGTCCGTCCCTCAACGACTCAGACATGTCTCGCTAGTGGCGGCCCGGTTCCGGTCCGTCCCGCAACCAGCCGGACATACCTGACCTGCTGTGGGGAACCCCGGACCCGACCGAGCCGCCGCGCGTCAACCGGCGCGCGCCGGGGTCAGTCTGCGGTGATCGTGGCAGTGTCGATCACGAACCGGTACCTAACGTCGCCGGCCACGACCCGGTCGTAGGCCTCGTTCACGGCATTCGCTTCAATCGTCTCCACCTGGGCGCCGATGCCGTGCTCCGCACAGAAGTCGAGCATCTCCTGCGTTGCCGGGATCCCGCCGATGTTCGACCCGGCAAGGACGCGGCTACCGCCAATGAGCGAGCCCGGGCTCAGCGTCAACGCCTCGGACGGCAGACCGACGTTCACCAGGACGCCGAGCGGGCGCAGCAGGCGGAGGTAGGTGTCCATCGGCAGGTCGGCGCTGACGGTGTTGACGATGATGTCAAACGACTTCGCCAGACCGGAGAGCACGTCGGCGTCCTCGGTCGCCACATAGCTCGACGCGCCGAGCACCATGCCGTCTTCCTTCTTGGCGAGCGTGCGGGAGAGCACCGTCACCTCGGCGCCCATCGCGGCCGCGATCCTGACCGCCATGTGTCCGAGGCCGCCCAGACCGATGACGGCGACCTTCCGGCCCGGTCCCGCGTTCCAGCGCTTGAGGGGGGTGTAGGTCGTGATCCCGGCGCACAGCAGCGGCGCAGCGACATCGAGCTCGAGTCGGTCGGGGATGCGCAGCGCGAAGCGCTCCGAGACGACGACCTGGCGGCTGTAGCCCCCCTTGGTCTCCTCGCCGTCGTAGCCGTGTCCGTTGTAGGTCGCCACGCTCCCTTTGGCGCAGAACTGCTCCTCGCCGTCCTTGCAGAACTCGCACTCGCCGCACGAGTCGACCATGCAGCCGACTCCGACCCGGTCGCCCACCTGGTACCTCGTCACGCCGGAGCCGACCTCCGACACGATCCCCGCGATCTCGTGGCCGGGGACCATGGGGAAGATCGCACTTCCCCACTCCTCACGAACCTGGTGGATGTCGCTGTGGCAGATGCCGGCAAACTTCACGTCGATGCGCACGTCGTCATCGCGCAGATCGCGCGTCTCGATCATTGTCGGTTCGAGCGGGGCTCCCGCGAAGGGGGTGGACAGTGCGGGGACACGGGTCATCGTGGGTTCCTTGCGGTTGGGGTCAGGGGCACAAGTAGGAGGAACCTACTGGACTCTCGAGACATTCCGTCCCCTGCAGGACGACGCCGTATGCCGAGGGCCGGGTGGGCAGTCCCGCCCGCGCGACGGGGCCGTATGCCGGAGGGGCTGGGTGGGCGGTCCGGCCCGTATGGTGGAGCAGCTCCCGGGGGCTGAACGGCTTGAGAACGTGGTCCTGAGCTCCCGTCGCAAAGCCAGCATCGACGTCCAGGTCGCGGGATTTCGCCGTGAGAAGTATCACCGCCATGCCCGCGGTCTGGGGGGCTTGCGGCGCTCGTGCGGGTCGGCGCCGACGTGCACGGCCGACTCCCGCTTCTGAGGTCTCCTGGCCCGCGTCCTCGCACTGGCCCCACAGTCTGGCGCCTGCTCCTCGTCAACCCATCTGTGCGGCGTGTGCCCGACCGGACCGGCAACCCCTTTGCGTCACACCGTTAGCCGGACGCTCTCAGTGAGGCAACGTATCGATTTGTGGAGGATTTTGTAGTCACTCGGGCTATGGACACCGGAAAACCTCCGGCGTACGTTGCCAGTCTGGCCCCCTTTTCTGAGCCCGAACAACAGACGGGGTGCCGCCCCTGCTTGGAATACCGTCGGCAAGGCAGTCAACGCGACATGAGCCAACCCAGGTCCACCACTGCGCGCATGAGCGGCGAGATCGTGACCGCGAGCCTGGTCGTGCTCGCTGCTTCCGCCTGGTGGCTCACCTCGATGATGTCCGGCGACATGCGGGCCGACCACATGATGACGCCGATGTCGCTGGTGCCATTCCTCGTCGCGTGGTCGTTGATGATGGCGGCGATGATGCTGCCAGCGGTCACGCCGGTGGTGCGGCTCTACCAGCGGGCGGCCGCCGCCGGACGAGTGGCTCCGAGCGGATACTTCGTCCTCGCATACCTCGTGGTGTGGGTGCTCAGCGGCCTGCCGGCGTACCTGCTGTGGCGCCTGCTGACGATGCCGCTGAGCAAGGGCGAGACCTGGGCGCTGCGTCTGGCTGGGGCCACGTTGCTGTTCGCCGGTGGCTACCAACTGACACCGCTGAAGCGCGCCTGCCTGCGGCACTGCCGCTCTCCTTTGGCCTACTTCATGCGGCTGGGGGGATCACTGGAGCATCCAGGCTGGGCTTTCCGCGCCGGGCTCCTGCATGCGAAGTACTGCTGTGGCTGCTGTACTGCCCTCATGGCGGTCCTGGTCATCACAGCCGCGATGAACTTGTGGTGGGCGGTGCTGATCGCCCTGGGGGTGTTCGTCGAGCGCAATGTCCGGTGGGGGCCGCGGTGGGCTACCGGTGTGGGGGTGGTGCTCCTTGGGCTGGGAACCCTCGTCCTCGCCTTCCCACCCTTCCTCTTGCACATAATCTAACCAACCAAGGAGACACCCATGACCACCATCGATGCACCACCCACGACCCGCTGGTCGCTGTCGGGAGTCGGATACGAGTACTGCAACTGCAACCCAGGTTGCACCTGCAACTTCAGCGGCTTCCCGTCGTCCTCCGACGGCAGCTGCAAGGCACTCGTCGCCAACGTCATCCGGGAGGGGCGTTGTGGAGACGTCGACCTGTCGGGCGTCACTGCCGTCGCCATCCTCGACTGGCCGCACGCCATCCACGACGGCAACGGGCGCGCGGTGTTCGTGGTTGCCCCCCAGACCACCGACGAGCAGGTGGACGCCCTGAGCCAGATCTATACGGGGGCACTCGGCGGCATGCCCTGGCAGATCCTCGGAACGACCTTCGAGGTGGCGGGCTTGGTCAAGGCGCCGATCCGGATCACCGAGGCCGGCATCGACTCCGCCGTGGAGATCGACGGGGTCGGCCGAGCTCAGGGACGGGCACTGAGCAACCCGGTGACCAATGAGCCGCACGAGGCCCACATCACCCTGCCCGACGGCTTCATCTGGACCGACGGTAACTGCGGGATCGGCTCGTTCGACGTCTCGGCGGAGGGCCTCGCCCTGAACTTCACCGACACCAACTGGATCCTCTACGACTTCAACTGGGCCAACTGACGTCCGGGAAGCGATGGCTGCGCTCCGGCTTGCTCCAGTCACGTCGCGAGGACTCGGATCTACTACTCCCTGTCGAGCCCGGTGGCCGAGTCCGGCCACGATACGCCTGGCCAGTTCGACCTCCTCCTCTGCGCTCAGACGCGCACCGTGTCGATCTGCCGGGTGTAGGTCTCGAGAATCCCGAGGACCGGTCGGAACGCGGCGGCAGCTTCGTCGTTGTCGAGTGTGGCCAGCAGTCTGAACCTCCCGATCACGGGATCACGATCCTCGTACACCACGCCAGGGGACTTGGCCGTCGGTGAGCTCCCCAGTGATGGAGGACATGACTCGGCGTGGAAGGCGAGGTTGCGCTGTGGATCACGCGTCCCAGGGCCCCGTGTCCGTGGCGCCTGCTCGCCTCTGCCGCCGCGTCCGGCGCCACGTTCGAATGGCACCCAGGAGGCTCGATCCGGCGATCACGGCACCAAGGAGGAGCAGAGCGCACCCGGGGACCAGGAGGGTGAGACCGACCCGTCCGGTATGGGACCACGCCTCGACGACCGACGAGACGAGGAGCAGCCCCAGGCCCATTGAGAGGAGGGAGAGGAAGATGTTGACCGCCAGCGAGACCCACGGGTGGCGGCGTCCGAAGACCAGGGCCAGGGCGAGCAGGAACACGGGGGCCGAGACAAGACCGATGATGGCGGAGAAGATCATGCTGTAGCCGTGCGGGTCGGACCGTCCAGGGCCGACTGCCGTGAGGAACAGCAGCACGGCACCAGCCAGCGCGGTGCCACTGACCACCAGGAGAACTACCGCGGCCGCGGCACCCGCGCCGGACCGGCGTGGCTCACTCATGACGGCTTGGACGCCCTCGGCACCGCCGGCGTTCCGGCACCCGGCGTTGAGCCACCCGGCGTTGAGCCACCCGCCCCGGCAGCCCGCGCGAGAGCAGCGCGTGCTGCACGGCATACCGCCGACGCTTCAGAGGCGGCCGAGCAGACCCGCCGCGACCTCGCGGTAGGCCTTGGCGCCCTTGGAGGTCCGTGACGTCGTGAGGATGGAGCGTCCGACGGCCGGCGCCTCGGCGAACCGGACGGTCCTCGGGATCGGCGGCATGAGGACGGGCAGCCCGTAACGCTCGCCGACGTCGGCGAGGACCGCCTGGGCATGGGTGCTGCGGCCGTCGAACATCGTCGGGAGGACCCCAAGGACCTCGAGGTCCGGGTTGAGGATGCGCTGGACGTCGCTGACCGTGTCGAGGAGCTGGCCCACCCCGCGGTGGCTCAGCATCTCGCAGGGCATGGGGATGACCAGGCCGTGGGCGGCGGTGAGGGCGTTGAGGGTGAGGACACCAAGGCTCGGCGAGCAGTCGAGCAGGACGACGTCGTAGTCGGGCAGGACAGGCTCGAGCGCCGTGCGCAGGACGTACTCGCGGCCCGGGCGCCCGAGGAGCTGGGCCTCGACCCCGGCCAGCTCGATGACCGACGGGATGAGGTCGACGCCGTCCTCGCAGGCGATCGTGGCGTCAGCGGCGCCGACCTGACCGAGGAGCACCTCCGTGACCGACGTCTGGACGGAGTCCGGGTCGACGCCGAGCGAGAACGTCAGGCACGCCTGGGCGTCGAGGTCGACGAGGAGGACCCGCTTGCCGGCCTCGGCGAAGGCGGCCCCGAGACTGGCGACAGAGGTCGTCTTCGCGACGCCGCCCTTCTGGTTGGCGACGGCGACGACCCGGGCACCTACGGCCGCACCCCGGCGCGGGCGACGTGCCCCGCGCTCCGTACCTTTCGCTGTGGCCACTGAAGCTGCCCTCTCGCCGATACGCACGTGTCGTCGGCGGCTCACCACACCGCGGACCCTCGAACCAGTCTCTCAGGAGCCGGGCTCACCCCCGTCTCAGGAGCCCGGGCTCCTGCCTCTGCTCTCTCCAGGGCGGCCCAGCCCGACTTCTCCGGCCCGGCCCGCTGGCCCTCGGGGCAGTGTGCGCGGAAGTCGCACCACGTGCAGAGCGAGGACACCCGCGGAGGGAAGAGGGTCGACTCGCCCCCGATCTCGCGGAACTCCGCGTCGGCCGAGCGTGCGTCGCGAGCGATGGACTCGGCCTCAGCGACCTTGCGGGTCAAGGACTCGTCGGTGTGCGAGTGACCGGCGACGGTGCCGGTCGGCACGTGGTGCAGCTCGACCCGCACACACCGACGGCGGAACATCCTCCAGACGGCCGCGGCATACAGGGCCAGCGGCAGGGACGTCCGTGCCTCCTCCTCGGTGCTCGGGCGGCGGCTCGTCTTGTAGTCCACGACGACGAGCTCGCCCGCCCGGTCGTCGAGGCGGTCGACGCGGCCGGTCAGGGCGATGGTGCGCGTCGCGAAGGAGACGGTGCGCTCGCTGCCCACCGGGGTCTGTTGAGGGTCGACGCCGCCGAGGTATGCCGTCACCTCGCCCTGGACCCGCCGCCGCCACGACGCGCTCTGGTCGACGTCGCGGAAGCCGGCGTCGACCCATGAGGCACGCACGAGCTCCGACCCGGCTGCCGGCGTGCGTCTCGCGTCCGGCAGGTCCCACCAGTCGCGCAAAGCGCAGTGGGTGGCCACCCCCACGGAGGTGTGCGCCCTCGGGGACCGGATGGCTGGACGCGGCCGGTCGAGGTACTGCATCCGGTAGCGGCGCGGGCAGTCGAGCCAGGCGAGCAGCCGGGAGGGGGACGCGGCGTAGAGCGGGGTCGGCATTCCCGAGAAGGTGTCCTGCACCGTCCCCCCACCCGCCTCGACCGTCCTGTCCCTCATTCGCGAGACCTTACCGACGGCGGCTGACGCACCCCGGCAACGGTGCACAGCCCGGTCAGCCGCGGGCGCACCGGCAGGCCGCGACGCACCGGCAGGCCGCGATGCACCGGCAGGTCAGCCGCGGACGACCGGCGTGACCCCGCTGGACCGTTCCTCGAGCCCGTGGAGGACCGCCGGCTCGGTGGTGTTCTCCCCGAGCCGGTTGACCTTGCCGGTACCGTGGTAGTCGCTCGAGCCGGTGACGAGGAGGCCGAGCCCCGCTGCCAGCGCCTGGCCGCGGGCGCGGGCGTCGTCATCGTGGTCGCGGTGGCCGACCTCGACTCCCGCCAGCCCGGCTGCCGCCATCTCCTCGATGAGGTCGTCGGAGATCGTCCGGCCCCGAGTGCTCGTGAAGGGGTGCGCGTGCACAGCGACGCCGCCGGCCGCCACGACGAGCCGGACCGCCTGCACCGGGTCGGGGGCGTAGTGGCTGACGTAGTAGGCGCTGTCGTTGCCCAGCCACTGCGCAAACGCCTCGTCGCGGGTGGCGACGGCTCCGTTGTGCACCAGGGCGTCCGCGATGTGTGGCCGGCCCTCGGTGGCACCGGGGGGCACCTGGGCCAGCACCTCGGCATACGTGATCGGAACGCCGTCCGCGGCCATCAGCTCGACCATGCGCTCCAGCCGGCTCACCCGCGACTCCCGCGCCCGGGCGAGCTCGGCGGAGAGGGGTGCGTCACCGGGGTCCGTGAGGTAGCCGAGGAGGTGGACCGACGTCCCGTCGCGCTGGCACGAGATCTCGAGGCCACGGACGAGCGCAATCCGTTGTCGCAGCGCCGCGTCCGTCGCCTCGGCCCAGCCCGACGTCGTGTCGTGGTCGGTGAGCGCGATGACGTCGAGACCGGCGGCCCGGGCCGAAGCCACGACCTCGCCCGGCGGCTGGGTTCCGTCGCTCGCCGTGGAGTGGGCGTGGAGGTCGATGGGCACGGGACTCAGGCTAGGGGTCCCCGAGCGAGGGCGCGGCGTTGAGGGCCGACGCCACCGTGGGTGCGTCGCTTGGCCGCACGACGGCGAAACCTCATCGAGGCGGCGAGCACGTATGCCGGGTCGCCGAACGTCCGCCGGGTCACCGCGACGCGGGCTCTGCGAGGCGGGTGGCGGCACGGACGAGCGCGCCGCGGACCCGCTTGAGGACGACCTCCGGATGCGCCAGGTCCGCCACGTCAGCCGGACCACCTGGAACACCAGCTCGCGCAGCCGGTCCTCGCGCTTCTTCTCCGCGAACAGGGCCCGTCCCGAGGCGTCGTCGGCATACTTCACCGCCCTGTCGAACTGCACGACGACGCGACCTGCGACGAGCAGGTCGACCTGCGCGAGGGACGGCGCCGCGTTCGTCCGGAAGTGCCGGGCCGTACTGCTCTGTCGACAAACGCGCCGCGCCGGACGCGGGTGATCTCCTGCCGGCGGCACAGGAGCGCGAGGTCGTTCGGTGCCACGCCGACGACGGCCGCCTGCGCTGGCCGAGAAGGCGCCGTCCTGAGCGAGCATCAGTGCGCGAAGCCGTCCGTCCATGCCCGCGCCCTGCCGGCCGGGAGTGGTTCGCGGCAGCGCTCGGGGCCGCCCTGTGCATCACGGGACGAAGAGGACGGGCCCTGTGGACAAGCGGAGCCGGCGGAAGGTCACCGACCCGGCACACCTGTTCGCCGGGTCGGTGAGCAACCGCCGCCTTGACGCGGCACCGTCCCGGCCTGCGACGCCCGCCCGTGCTCAGGTATGCCGTGTGGTTGGCTGGCTGCCATGGCTGAGTCGACGCTGCAGCACCGGATCATCGAGGAGCTGGGGGTCGCGGCGACGTTCGATGCCGCAACGGAGGTGGAGCGTCGGGTGGGCTTTCTCGCCGAGTGCCTCCGGGCCAGCGGCGCGCGGGGCTACGTCCTCGGGATCAGCGGCGGGGTGGACTCCTCGACCGCGGGCCGCCTGTGCCAGCTGGCCGTCGAGCGGGTGCGGGCGGGCGGTGGTGACGCGACCTTCGTCGCGATGCGGCTGCCCTACGGCGTGCAGCAGGACGAGGACGACGCGCAGCGGGCACTGGGGTTCATCGCCGCCGACGAGGTGCTCACGGTGAACGTCGCGGCGGCGACGGACGGGATGACCGCCGCTCTCCGGGAGGCAGGCGTCGCCTCGGACGTGGCTCGCACCGACCTCCTCAAAGGCAACATCAAGGCACGACAGCGGATGATCGCGCAGTATGCCGTGGCGGGCGCGAGGTGGTTGCTCGTCGTCGGGACCGACCACGCCGCCGAGGCCGTCACGGGGTTCTTCACGAAGCACGGCGACGGTGCCTGCGACCTCACCCCGTTGACGGGGCTGACCAAGCGCCGCGTGCGTGCGGTGGCCGAGCACCTCGGCGCCCCGGCCGCCATCGTCGCCAAGGTGCCCACCGCAGACCTGGAGGACGGCAGGCCGCTCGTGGCCGACGAGGTGGCCCTGGGCGTGACCTACGACGACATCGACGACTACCTCGAGGGCGGCGACGTCCCTCTGGAGGCGCAGGCGACGATCGAGGGCTGGTTCCTTCGCACCGCCCACAAGCGAGCCCTCCCCGTGTCGCCCGCCTGAGCCGGGCGGCCGGGCGTCCCGTCCTCGTCCTCGCGTCCACAGCCCGAGAAAGGCCAGCTCCGGGTCGTCGCGCAGCTCGCGCCACGCCGGCGAGGTCTCAGGCCACTCCCTGGGCACCCGGCGCGCCGCGCCGCCGCCTGCCCGAGCGGTGGTCCTGCAGGAAGTGGGCGAGGTAGGTGCCCAGGGAGACACCCGCCGCGAGGCCCATGCCGACGCCGGCCGCGCCGAGCAGCGTGCCCAGACCCTGGTACAGCCCCGGACCGGAGGCGTCGGAGACGATCTCGAAGATCCCCTGGTAGACCGCTTGGCCGGGCAGGAGCGGCACGATGCTCGCCGTCGTCACGGCGAGCGCCGGGACGTGGATGCGCCGGGCGACGAGCTGGGCCGTGAAGCCGGCGAGGAACGCTGCGATGGCGCTTGCCGTCGGGCGTCCGGCGTCGAGGCCGGTCAGCAGGAGGAAGACCGCCCAACCGGACCCACCGGCGAGGGCAGCGACCGTCGCACTGAGGCCACCGGCATACGAGGAGACGGCGAACGCTCCGGCGATGACCGCCGAGGCAAGGACCTGGACCGCCCCGCTGACCTCGACCGCCGAGTCCGTGGTGATCGTCATCGCGACCCCGAGCCGGTGGGCCAGGGCCAGCACGACGGTGACGCCGACGACGATCCCCAAAGTGAGGACGAGGACCTCGAACGCGCGGGCCCCGGCGGTGACGTAGAACCCCTCGATGGCGTCCTGGGCGGCACCGACCACCGAGAGCCCGGACAGCAGCACGACGATCCCTGACGCGACGACGAGCGAGGGCAGGACGCCCTGGAGCAGCCCCGACTCCCGCTGGACGAGCGAGACGAGGATCGCGACGGTGGTCGGGATCGCCGAGCCGACGACCTGGGTGAAGAAGGCGGCGACCCCGACGCGGCCGAGCCGGTGCTGCACCACGGCGACGAGCGCGGAGGCGAGGAAGCTCACCAGGATGACCAGCCACCCGGCGTCGAACAGGGTGGCGACGCCGGCGGAGAGCACGCCGAGGGCCGCCGTGACGAACCAGCGCCGGTAGGGATGGCGGGCACCGATGACCGCGTCGAAGCGGACCCGGGCCTCCTCGAGGTCGACGGGGTGGTCCGCGATCTCGACGACGAGGGTCCGCAGGCGCTCGAGCCGGGTGAAGTCCTGGACCCGGGTGCGCACGACGCGCAGCACCGACACCGGCTCGGCGTTCGGACCACGGTGGTAGGAGACCGTCACCGCACTGAAGGTCACGTCGACGTGTACCGACCGCAGGCCGTATGCGGACGTCAGGCGCAGCACCGTCCCCACGACGTCGGCCGCTCCGGCTCCGGTCGACAGGAGGGAGACCCCGGCCCGCACGGCGAGGTCGATGACGGCCAGGGCGGTCTCGCGGCTGACGCCGTCCGGACCGGTCCAGACGGGGATGCCCACGGTCGGCGGGCCCGTGGGACGCACGACCCGGCTGGTCCGGCGGCGCAGTGACCACCCGGCCACCCGGCCGCCCGGGGACTGGCGCGGCGGCGGTGGCAGGTCGGGTCCGGACACGGTTCCCACTCTGGCACGGCCGGCGGCCTGCACTCCCAGCAGCACCCCTGGCCGCGAGACCCATCGCGCACGGATGTGACAGCCTGACCGCATGGCTGATTTCGTCGGTGCGGTCGACCAGGGGACGACGAGCACGCGGTTCATGATCTTCGACCACGCCGGGCGCGAGGTCGGCCGTCACCAGCTCGAGCACGAGCAGATCCTCCCCCGCTCCGGGTGGGTCGAGCACAACCCCCTCGAGATCTGGGAGCGGACCCAGACGGTCATCGGCTCGGCCCTGTCGAGCCAGGGTCTCGCTGCGAGCGACCTCGACAGCCTGGGGATCACGAACCAGCGGGAGACGACGGTCGTCTGGGACCCGCGCAGCGGCCGGCCGTACCACAACGCCATCGTCTGGCAGGACACCCGCACCGACCGCATCGCCGCCGCCCTGGACCGGGACGGGCGCGGTGACGTCATCCGGCACAAGGCCGGCCTGCCCCCGGCGACCTACTTCTCCGCCGGCAAGATCCAGTGGATACTCGAGAACGTCGACGGTGTCCGGGAGGCGGCCCGCGCGGGCAACGCCGTCTTCGGCACGACGGACACCTGGCTCATCTGGCACCTCACCGGGGGCCCGCGGGGCGGCCGGCACATCACCGACGTGACCAACGCGAGCCGGACCATGCTCATGGACCTCGAGACGCTCGACTGGGACGACGAGCTGCTCGGCTTCTTCGACATCCCCCGCGAGATGCTGCCGCAGATCCGGCCGTCCAGCGACCCGGACCTCTACGGGCACACCTACGCCCACGGCCCGTGGCAGGGCGAGATCGCCATCGCCGGCGACCTCGGTGACCAGCAGGCGGCAACGGTCGGTCAGGTCTGCTTCGCGCCCGGCGAGGCGAAGAACACCTACGGCACCGGCAACTTCCTCCTGCTCAACACCGGTGAAGAGATGGTCCGGTCCCACGCCGGGCTGCTGACGACGGTGGCCTACCAGCTCGGTGACGCCAGGCCGGTCTACGCGCTCGAGGGGTCGATCGCCGTCACCGGGTCGGCAGTCCAGTGGCTGCGCGACCAGCTCGGGATCATCAGCGGCGCGTCGGAGATCGAGCGCCTCGCCAGCCAGGTTGACGACAGCGGTGGGATGTACTTCGTCCCGGCGTTCTCCGGCCTGTTCGCCCCCTACTGGCGAGCGGACGCCCGAGGCGCCATCGTCGGGCTCTCCCGCTTCAACACGAACGCGCACCTGGCCCGAGCCACCCTCGAGGCGATCTGCTACCAGAGCAAGGACGTCGCTGACGCGATGGAGTCCGACCTGCGGGCCAGCGCCTCCCCCCTCGACCTGCGCGTCCTCAAGGTCGACGGAGGGGTGACGGCCAACAACCTCTGCATGCAGATCCAGGCCGACATCCTCGGGGTGGAGGTGAGCCGTCCGGTGGTCGCCGAGACGACCGCTCTCGGTGCGGCATACGCTGCTGGTCTGGCCACCGGCTTCTGGAGCAGCACCGACGAGCTGCGGGAGAACTGGCTGGAGGACAGGCGCTGGTCACCACGGTGGAGCGACGAGCAGCGGTCCAAGGGGTATGCCGGGTGGCAGAAGGCGGTGCAGCGCACCCTCGACTGGACGGACATCGACTGACACCCGCGCGGACCAAGACCGTTGCGGCACAACGTGAACGGAAGCACATGAATCCTCTCGCCCTCTCCCCTTCCTCCCGCGCGGCGGCGATCGACCACCTCGCGTCCGGCGTGGAGCTCGACGTCCTCGTCATCGGCGGCGGCGTCGTCGGCTCCGGCAGCGCCCTCGACGCGGTCACCCGCGGCCTGACGACCGGGCTCATCGAGGCCCGCGACTTTGCCTCGGGCACGTCGAGCCGGTCGAGCAAGCTGATCCACGGGGGCCTGCGCTACCTCGAGATGCTCGACTTCCGGCTCGTCCGCGAGGCGCTGCAGGAGCGCGGCCTGTTGCTGACCCGACTCGCCCCCCACCTGGTGCGGCCCGTGCCGTTCCTCTACCCCCTGACCCACGCGGTGTGGGAGCGCCCCTACGTCGAGGCAGGCCTGACCCTGTACGACACGATGGCCCGCGGGTCCGGCCTCTCAGCCGGGCTGCCGTGGCACAAGCACCTCACCCGTCGCGGCGCGCTGAAGATCGCGCCGGCGCTGAAGAAGTCGGCCCTGACCGGAGCGGTCCACTATTACGACGCCAAGGTCGACGACGCCCGGCACACCATGGAGCTGGCCCGGACCGCCGCCAGCTACGGGGCGCACGTCGCCACCCGGGTGGCCGCGGTGGGCTTCCTTCGTCAGGGCGAGAGGGTCACCGGAGTCAGGGCCGTCGACAAGGTCACGGGGCGCGAGTTTGACATCCACGCCCGGCAGGTCGTCAACGCGACGGGCGTCTGGACCGACGAGACGCAGGCCATGATCGGCGAGCGCGGCCAGTACCACGTGCGGGCGTCCAAGGGCATCCACCTCGTCGTCCCCCGCGACCGGATCCACTCCACCTCCGGCATCATCCTGCGCACCGAGAAGTCGGTCCTCTTCGTCGTCCCGTGGGGGCGGCACTGGATCATCGGCACCACGGACACCGACTGGAGCCTGGACAAGGCCCATCCCGCGGCGACGTCGGCCGACATCGCCTACCTCCTCGACCACGTCAACCGGTTCCTCACGACGCGCCTCACGCAGGCCGACGTCGAGGGGGTGTATGCCGGGCTGCGGCCGCTGCTTGCCGGCGAGAGTGAGGAGACGTCCAAGCTTTCCCGGGAGCACATCGTGGCTCACCCGGCGCCAGGGCTCGTCGTCGTGGCCGGCGGCAAGTACACGACCTACCGGGTCATGGCCAAGGACGCCATCGACGAGGCCGCGAGGGCGCTCGGAGGCTCGGTCCCCGAGTCCACGACGCAGGACATCCCCATGGTGGGAGCCGTGGGCTACCAAGCGGTCTGGAACCGACGGGCCGCCATGGCCAAGGAGGCCGGGCTGCACGTGGAGCGGGTCGAGAAGATGCTGCTGCGCCACGGCGTGCTCACGAGCGAGGTCATCGACCTCATCCACCGCGAGCCCGAGCTCAAGGAGCCGCTCCCCGGTGGCGAGGACTACCTCAAGGCGGAGATCGTGTATGCCGCGTCGCACGAGGGGGCGCTCCACCTCGACGACATCCTCGCCCGCCGGACCCGGCTGTCGATCGAGTCGTGGGACCGCGCGGTCGGCGCCTCTGGCCCCGCGGCCGAGCTCGTCGCGCCGATCCTCGGCTGGGACGCCGCGACGACCGACAACGAGGTCGAGCACTACCTGCAGCGCGTCGAGGCCGAGCGGGTCTCGCAGACCATGCCGGACGACCGCTCGGCCGATGAGGCGCGACTTGAGGCCCCGGACATCAACGGCTGAGCCGGAACGTTCCGAGCAGTCAACACAGGTGCCGGCGCACAAGTTGGCGGGCGGAAGCAACCTCCGCGGAGGTCATGCGTCCAGTACTACGTGACGACGATGACCGTTGGCGGCCGCCGCGCGGCTCGCGCCGCGGATGGCAAGGAGACGCTGATGACGAGCCGTCCCTCCGCTGAGCTCGACGTGGCCAGCCTCTTCGCAGCGCGGCGGCTCGGCCTGGTGAGGATGGCCGTCCTGCTCGTCGACGACGTCTCCTGCGCGGAGGATGTCGTGCAGGACGCGTTCATCGGCCTGCAGCGCCGGGCCCAACGGCTGCGGGACCCGAACGCGGCCATGGGGTACCTGCGAGTCTCGGTGCTCAACAACGCCCGCTCAGTGCTTCGCAGGCGTCGCACCGTTCGCCATTTCCTCAGCAGGGCGAGTGTCCCAGAGGCGGTGTCACCAGCCGACCGGGGCCTGCTCGTGACGGAGGAGCATCGTGAGGTTCTGGCCGCCGTGCGGACTCTGCCGCCGCGCCAGCAGGAGGTGCTCATCCTGCGCTACTGGTCCGACCTCAGCGAGGCGGAGATCGCGCAGACGATGGGCATCTCCGAAGGCACCGTCAAGTCGACCGCTAGCCGCGCCATGGACAAGCTTGAGATCCTGTTGGGAGCCACCCGATGAACCGCCCGATGGAAGAGCGCCTCCGCGCTGCGTTCGACGCCAAGGCCAGCCAGGTGACTGAGGCGGCCCTCTCGCGCAGCGCCGCCGATCTCCACGGACCGGCCGACGACGGGGAGCGGGACACGTCCCTTCCCGAGTCGGGGTGGCAGCGGCACCGATCCGGTGGCTGGCTGCGGCCGATCAGCGCGGCAGCCGCCATTGCCGCGCTCAGTGGGGGTCTCTACTGGGGGACGATTTGGACGGGCACCACCGAGCGGCCGTCCGCCCCCAGCACCCGCAGTGCCAGCAGTTCCGCAACGACTGGCCTTCCCGTGCCGTCGGGACCACCGGCGTCATCAGCACCATCGGGACCACCGGCGTCCATCGGCGCGGGCGCCACGCCCGGCGTCAGCTCGGTCCGGGAGGCGCCGCGGGGGGAGGTCCCGTGGACGCAGGTGGGTCCCGGATGGTCGGTCGCGGTGTGGTCGCCAACCGTTTCTTCCGGCCCGGGGACTCTGTACCTGGTGAGCCCCGCCGGCACCCGGTATGCCGTGGGGTCGGTCCCACCGGAGACGCGCGTGTCCGACGTGGCACCGGACGGCCGCCGGGCGCTCCTCACCCGGTCGAGCGGCGCCGGGGCCGAGACCGTAACGGAGTGGGATGTCACGTCTGGCCGGCAGATCCACTCCTTCGACACTACGTACGCCCGCTCACCAGAGGGGGTGCGCTACACCCGTCCCGCCGCCAAGAGCGTGCTCGTGGATACGACCGAGGGCCTGCAGCGCCGGAGCATCGACGGATCCCTGGAGCAGGCGTACTCGACGAGCAACCACCCGTCGGCCGCGCTGCCCACTCCCGACGGGCTCGACATCTTCGCCGAGGTTGACAACGGGCTGGCGTTGCTCGGCAACGGCGGGACGCTCGTGCGGTCCTTCAGCTCCCCCGCCGGATACGAGAGGTGCGGGCCCCTTCGCTGGTGGCAGCCGGGCGTGGCGCTGACGGTCTGCTTGCAGATGGGCACTCCGATCACGAACCTCTTCCTCTACCCCATCTCCGGGGCCCCCGTGACCCAGCTGACCAAGGCGACCAACGCGGCGCCCGGCGGCCAGAACGCCCCCTTCGGTTTCGTCGCGGCGTGGAGATACAGCGGCGGCACCCTCGTCCAGTACGGCGCTGGCTGCGGCCTTGGCGGCGTGGGGATGCTCTCCCCCGACGGGCTCACGACACCGAGGAGGCTCAACATCGCGGCGACCGGGAATGACGGCGGTCCTTCCCTGTCCGTGGTCAACGACACCGCATACGTCACGGTTGTCGGCTGCGCTGGCCAGGACGCCCAGTCCCTCGCCACCTACGACCTCGTGAAGGACACGGCAACCGTCATCCTCGGTCCGAAGGTCAACGGGGGCACCGTCGTGGACTTCTTCGTCATCGACCCCACTCGGTGACGGACCCCGACCACCCGGCATAGGGGTTCGGCCGGTCGTGGCACGATGAGCGGGTGAGCGAAGAGCATAAGAAGAGCGACAACCGCGCCCGTCCGACCACTGATGAGTTCCGCCGGTTCGTCAGCTCCGGCTGGGCTCCGCGGCCGGGTGGCGCGCCGGACCGCGCCGAGGTGGCCGACTACGCGGCACGTCGGCGTGAGGCGGTCAGCGCCCGATTTCCCGGGGAGCGGCTCGTCGTCCCCGCGGGCGGGCTCAAGGTCCGCAGCAACGACTGCGACTACGTCTTCCGGCCGCACAGCGCCTTTGCGCACCTCACCGGCTTCGGCAGCGACCAGGAGCCCGACGCGGTGCTCGTCCTCGAACCGACCGACGACGGGCACGAGGCGTTCCTGTTCTTCCGCCCCTGGGGCGGCCGCGACTCCGACGAGTTCTTCGGCGATGCCCGCTATGGCGAGTTCTGGGTGGGCGCCCGACCGACGCTCGAGGACATCGAGGCGGAGTTCGGCCTCAGCGCGCGCCACATCGACGAGCTCGTTGACGCGGTGGGCAAGGACGCCGGGCACGTGTCGATCCGCGTGGTCCGGGACGCCGACCGTGACGTCGCCGGGCAGGTGGACACCGCGCGCAGCAGCGCCTCGGAGCAGGCCCAGTCCGAGGAGAGCACCGCTGCGACCGAGCTCGACGACGAGCTCGCGGCGTTCCTGTCCACCCTTCGCCTGGTAAAGGACGAGTGGGAGATCGAGCAGATGCGGGCTGCCGTCGCAGCGACCGGGAAGGGTTTCGAGGAGGTCATCGCCCAGCTGGGCGACGCGGTGGCGAGGGGCCGTGGCGAACGCTGGGTCGAGGGTGTCTTCGGCCTCCACGCGCGCCACCAGGGCAACGGCGTCGGCTACGACTCGATCTGCGCCAGCGGCGACCACGCCACCACCCTGCACTGGACCAGGAACACCGGCGAGGTCTGCGAGGGTGAGCTGGTGCTGCTGGACGCCGGCGTCGAGGTCGACTCGCTCTTCACTGCCGACATCACCCGGACGCTGCCCGTCGACGGCACCTTCACCGACGCCCAGCGGATGATCTACGACGCCGTGTATGCCGCCCAGGAGGCGGCCCTGGCCGCGGTCAGGCCGGGCAACACGTTCTCGGACATCCACGAGGCGGCGATCCGGGTCATCGCCGAGCACCTCCACGGCTGGGGGCTGCTCCCCGAGGGGGTCGACGTCGAGGCGACCCTGGACAAGGAGCACGGCCAGTACCACCGTCGCTGGATGGTCCACGGCACGAGCCACCACCTCGGCATCGACGTCCACGACTGCGCGCTAGCGACCCGGGCCGACTACCTGGATGCAGAGCTCGTCCCCGGGATGATCCTCACGGTCGAGCCGGGTCTCTACTTCAAGGCCGACGACGAGCTCGTCCCCGAAGGGTTCCGTGGCACTGGAGTCCGGATCGAGGACGACGTCCTGGTCACGGCGGACGGGCACGAGAACCTCTCCGCCGCGATGCCTCGCAGCTCGACCGAGGTCGAGGCCTGGATCGCCCGGGTCACCGGGCGCTGAGGCGGCGCGCGAGGTCCGCCACGGCGGTGAGCCCCAGCGTCGCTCAGGCGGGGGCGCCCCCGCCGGGGCCGGTCGAGGCGCTGCCCCGTGGCCTCTGGTCCGCGGTCGGTCCGGACAGTCCGCCGGGGAAGCCGGAGGTCGCGACCCCGGCCTTGGCAAGGATGTCGCGGGCCTGCTGAGCGTGCTTGTGCTCGACGAGGACCTCGTACCTGCTCGGGACCACCTGGCTGACCGAGGTGAAGTCCCGGTGCCCGCCTGTCGCGGTGTAGGTGATCGCGCCCCACACGGCACCGAAGATCGCGCCGAAGACCATCGTCGAGGCGACGAGCGCCAGGACGTTGTTCTGCGCGCCGAAGAGGGCAAAGATCAGCCCGACAAAAAGGCCGAGCCAGATGCCGGACAGGGCCCCACCCAGCAGGACACGGCCCCACGTGAGCCGGCCGGTGATGCGCTCGAGCTGCTTGAGGTCGGTGCCGACGATGAGGCAGTTCTCGACGGGGAACTGCTCGTCGGACAGCGTGTCGACGGCCTTCTGGGCCTCCTCGTACTTGTCGAACGTGCCCAGCGACAGCGGGTACTCGAGGGCCAGCCTGGCCCGGACGGCTCGAAGGGCGTTCGGTTGCGTGCTCATGCACCCAGTCTCGCAGACGAACCTGGTTGGCGGTCCCCGGAGGGCGACGTCGTGCAGCTATGGCCAGATCGTGACGGTCGTCGCGCCTCCCACCCCCGACGCGGCGTGGTTGCGCGGAGGAGGGCGTAAAGCGGTTGCCCCGACGCACCCGGTGCCGCCACGCTGAGGTGACTGCCCGGCATACGGCCGAGGCATGGTTCGAGACGACTCCGAGGAGGGCGACATGTCCACGACTGCTGTGGGTGCACGTTGCACCCTTTCCCTACTTTCAACGGAGAACCATCTTGTCTCACTTTTCCATCGAGGGCGAAGAGCACAGCGCATTCGCCGTTGACAGCAACCCCGACCGGCCGCCGGAAGGCGAGCGGTGGTCGTCGTGGGACGGGTCGATGCACGGCCCGGCACCTCGACCCGACTGGGTCATCACCGCTCTCGGGGCGGTCGAGAGCGACCTCGGCGTCCTCAAGACCGGCAAGGAGGCGGACGTCCACATCCTCCGGCGCTGGGTTCCCGGCGACCCGGCCCGGGACGTCCTCATGGCGGCGAAACGCTTCCGTGGCGCGGAGAACCGGCTGTTCCACCGGGACGCGGGCTACGTCGACGGGCGTCGGGTCCGCCGCAGCCGCGAGATGCGGGCGATGGGCCGCCGGACCGACTTCGGCAAGTCCCTCATCGCCGGCCAGTGGGCGATGGCCGAGTTCGAGGCGCTCGGGGCGCTGTGGGCCCTCGACCTGCCCGTCCCCTACCCGGTGCAGTTCAGCGACACGGAGATGCTCATGGAGCTCATCGTCTCGCCCGATGGAGACGCCGCTCCGCGCCTGGCGCAGGCCCGGCCGCCGGTCGAGCTCCTCGCCGACCTCTTCGAGCAGCTGCGCGTAATGATGACGACGCTCGCCCTGCACGGGTGGGCCCACGGTGACCTGTCGCCGTACAACGTCCTGCTCCAGGGCGAGCGGGTCGTCGTCATCGACTGGCCCCAGATCGTCGACATCATCGGCAACCCGCACGGGCCGGAGTTCCTCGAGCGGGACACGCACCACGTGTGCGAGTGGTTCGTCAGGCGGGGGTATGCCGTCGACGAGGGCGAGCTCTTCGGCGACCTGATGGCGGCAGCCACGTCGCGGTGGTAGGGGTCAGTTGACCCCGGCGTTCGCCCTGACGCGAGCTGCACGGCACGGATCGCGCCCTGGTTGGACGACTACCCCGACGCTCGACAGGCGGCCCTCCAGCACGAGATCGGCCCCTGCCTCGACCTGCCGCACATCACTACCGATGCGAGGTCATGCAGCGCGTCCTGAGCCTCTCCAACCCGCCAAGGTCTCCGGACGCGAAGGACAGGGCCGCCCTCCGGGCGCTGCACCCCTGATCGGTGGCCACCAGGTCCATGGATCACGAAGGTCGTGATCCGTGGACCTCGCCGACCGGCCGGCCCAGTCCACCGTCACCACCGCACTGCCTTCATCCGGCCCCCAGCACTGCTCAGGCCTCGGCCCGCCCGCGCACGTGAGCCCGGTCGTCCCCCGCGGGCGCCGGCGGAGGTCATTAGGCTCAAGGCATGACCGGGGCGAGCGCGGCGGGCGAAGGAGCAGGGCTTGCGCCGACGAACGTCACGGCGCTGGTAGGAGAGGCGATGACGAAGTCCGGTCTCTTCTGGGTGGAGGTGCCCGGGGACCGGGCGTGGCCCGTGTGGCACGCCTGGCTGGACGGCACGGCATACGTCGTCAACGGCCCGGGCGAGCAGCACCTGCCGTGGCTGCCCGACGAAATCACCCTGGTCCTGCGCAGCAAGGACACCGGCGGGCGGCTCCTGCGGGTCCGGGCCAAAGCGCGGGTCCTCGACGGCCGCGAGCCCCAGTGGCAGGTCGCCGCCGATGCCCTCAGGGCTAGCCGCCTCAACGCCGTCGGCGACGTGGTCGAGCGGTGGCGGGCCCACTGCGCCATCTCGGCCCTGACCCCCTTCGGCAACCTCGTCGAGGGACCGGGCACCTACAGCGACGCGTCGGGCGCCGGGCCGCCGGCGCACACCCGAGCGACCACGACGTCGTGGCGGCCGTGGCACTGGCGAGGCCGACCCGCCCGACGGCGGGGCAACCGCTGAGGCACCGCTTCGCTGCACCGGGGCGGCTAGCCTTGGGCCGTGAGCCCCTCGATCCGCGTCTTCGTCGCGCGCCTGGCCGGTCTGAACGTCTTCGACCCGCTGGGCGACCCGGTGGGCCGGGTGCGCGACATGGTCGTGACGTTCAGCTCGACGAGGAGCAGGCCGCGGGTGATCGGGCTCGTCGTCGAGGTGGCCCAGCGCCGCCGGGTCTTCGTGCCCATGACCCGGGTCACGTCCGTCGACGCCGGCCAGGTCATCACCACCGGTCTGGTCAACATGCGCCGCTTCGAGCAGCGGACCAACGAGACGCTCGTGCTCGCCGAGCTGCTCGAGCGACAGGTCAGCGTCCGGACACCCGAGGAGACCTTCCCGGGCACCGTCGAGGACGTCGCGATCGAGCAGCGGGGCAGGGACTGGGAGCTGACGAAGGTCTTCTGCCGCAAGACCTCGGCCGCGCCCAGCCGTGGCCTGCGCCTCACGCGTCGGCGCGGTGAGACCGTGCTCGTGGCCATCGAGGACGTCACCGGCCTGCAGACCCACAGCCGTGAGCAGAGCGCCGCGAGGCTGCTCGAGAACTACGACGACCTGCGCGTCGCCGACCTCGCCGACATCATCCACGACCTCAGCAAGCAGCGCCGGGCCGAGGTCGCTGCCGCGCTGGACAACGACAAGCTCGCCGACATCCTCGAGGAGCTGCCCGAGGACGACCAGGTGGAGATCCTGAGCGGCCTCGGCACGGAGCGCGCCGCTGACGTGCTGGAGGCGATGCAGCCCGACGACGCGGCCGACCTGCTCGCCGAGCTGTCTACCGACCAGCAGGAGCAGCTCCTGCAGCTGATGGAGCCGGACGAGGCCGCGCCACTCCGGCGGCTGCTGACCTATGACGAGAAGACCGCCGGCGGTCTCATGACCACCGAGCCGGTCATCCTCGGACCAGAGGCGACCATCGCGGAGGCGCTTGCCGTCGTGCGCCGGGAGGAGCTGCACCCGGCCCTTGCGTCGTGCGTGTTCGTCTGCCGCCCGCCCCTCGAGACGCCGACCGGCCGGTATCTCGGTCTCGTCCACATCCAACGGCTGCTGCGTGAGCCCCCGCACTCCTCGGTCGGTTCCGTCATCGACAAGGGCATCGAGCCGATGCCGGCGGATGCGCCCCTCGAGCGGGTGACCCGGATGCTGGCGACCTACAACCTCGTCGCCGTCCCGGTGGTCGACCCCGACGGCCGGTTCCTCGGCGCGGTGACCGTCGACGACGTGCTGGACCACATCCTGCCCGAGGACTGGCGCGAGGACCGGCACGAGGTGACGCATGGCTGAGCCGCGGGACCGGTTGCGACGCCGCGAGGCCGGTCTGCGCCTCGACCAGCCCCGCGAGTTCCGCCGCCGCTACCTCCCCTCCCCGTCGTTCTCGCACGAGAGCTTCGGCGCGCTGAGCGAGCGCTTCGCCCGGCTCATGGGCACGGCGGGGTTCCTCATCGGGATGACGGTCTTCGTGGGTGCGTGGCTCGTCTGGAACACCTTCGGTCCCGAGTCCCTGCAGTTCGACCCACGCGCCCTCAACTACACACTCCTCACCCTCATCCTGTCGCTCCAGGCCTCGTATGCCGCCCCGCTCATCCTCCTCGCCCAGAACCGCCAGGCGGACCGCGACCGGGTCGCCCTCGAGCAGGATCGTGCCCGGGATGAACGCAACCTTGCCGACACGGAGTTCCTCACCCGGGAGGTCGCCGCACTCCGGATCGCCCTTCGGGACGCGGCAACCCGCGACTTCCTCCGGTCCGAGCTGCGCGGCCTCCTCGAGGAGATGGAGGAGCGGAGGCTGGCGGTCGGCCGACAGAACACCAAGGATGACCCGCGGGCCGGCCGGGGCGGCTGAGCCGAGGCTTCATCCAGCGGGCGCATTGCGGCAGAGGGGGCCCGCGGGCGCGCTGGCCCGGCGCGGAGCCGGGAGGTGGCGGGCCCGCGGAGGTGGGGGCCCGCGGCCGCGACATACGATGGAGGCATGTCCACGCTCGTTCTGCCCACCCATGACGCCCTGCTCAGCGCGCTCAGCCGGGTCAACGACCCCGAGATCCGCAAGCCGATCACCGAGCTGGGGATGGTCAAGAGCGTCGAGGTGGACGAGAGCGGCCGGGTGGCCCTGTCGATCTTCCTGACCGTCTCCGGATGCCCGATGAAGGACACCCTGACCAAGGACTCCACCGCGGCACTGCTCGAGGTCCCCGGCGTCCGCGCGGTCGACGTGACGCTCGATGTCATGAGCGACGAGCAGCGCACCGCACTGCGCATCCAGCTGCGCGGAGGTCAGACCGAGCGCGAGATCCCCTTCGCCAAGCCCGGCTCACTGACGCGGGTGTATGCCGTGGCCTCCGGAAAGGGTGGCGTCGGCAAGTCGTCGGTGACCGTCAACCTCGCCGTCTCGCTGGCCCAGCAGGGCCTGCGGGTCGGCGTCGTGGACGCCGACGTCTACGGCTTCTCCGTCCCTCGGATGCTCGGGGTCGAGCATCGTCCGACCCAGGTCGACGACATGATCCTGCCGCCGATCGCCCACGAGGTGAAGGTCATCTCCATCGGCATGTTCGTCCCGGGGAACCAGCCCGTCGTGTGGCGTGGCCCGATGCTGCACCGGGCGCTGCAGCAGTTCCTGGGGGACGTCTTCTGGGGCGACCTCGACGTCCTGCTGCTCGACCTGCCCCCGGGCACCGGAGACATCGCGATCTCGGTGGCCCAGCTCATCCCGACCGCCGAGATCCTCGTCGTCACCACCCCCCAGCAGGCCGCGGCCGAGGTTGCCGAACGGGCCGGGGCCATCGCCCTGCAGACGCACCAGCGGGTCGTCGGGGTGATCGAGAACATGTCGTGGCTCGAGCTGCCCGACGGCAGCAGGCAGGAGATCTTCGGCTCCGGCGGTGGTCGCGCGGTCGCCGACTCGCTGACGAGGTCGATCGGTGCGCCCGTCGAGCTGCTCGGCCAGATCCCCCTCGACACCCGGGTGCGCGAAGGGGGGGACCACGGCACCCCGGTCGTGCTCTCCCACCCCGACACCCCCGCGGCCGTGACGCTGCGCGGCATCGCCCGCGGCCTGTCGACCCGCTCCCGCGGGCTGGCTGGCCGATCTCTGGGTCTCACGCCGACCGGTCGCTGAGCTCCCTCAGGTCGCGTCCGCGTCCCACGGGGTCGGTTTCGCGGCGTCGTGCATCGGCTGGGTCGGCTGGACCATCACGCCGGACTGTGGCTTGTCCTCGGGCTCGTCGAACGGCTCCATGAGGGCCTGCCGCACGATCCGCCGCGGGTCGTACTGACGCGGGTCGTACTGGCGCCAGTTGACGTCCTCGAAGTCCGGGCCCATCTGGTCCTTGAGCTGGGTCCGGGCGCTGTGCGCCATGTCGCGGACCTGGCGGACGAGGTGGGCGAACTTGCCGGCATACTCCGGCAGCCGCTCGGGGCCGAGGACGACGATGCCGATGACGAGGAGCATGAGGAACTCCCAGCCGTTGATGTCAAAGGGCACGCGTCGCCTCCTCGCTTTCCACCGGTCAGCCGGTCGCTGCCTGCAGCGTCATTGTGGCATCGACCGCCTTGCCGCCGCGCAGCAGCTTGAGGTGGACCGTGTCACCGACGCCCTTCGAGCGGATGGAGACGATGAGCGCATCGGCGTCGACGACCTTCCGGCCCTCGAACTCGATGACGACATCGCCGTTCTGGAGCCCCGCCTTCTCGGCCGAGCTGCCCGGGTCGACGCCGCCGTCCTTGGCGACCTTGGCCCCGTCACCGTCGTAGGCGCGGTCCACCTTGACGCCGAGGACGGGGTGCTCCGCCTTGCCGGTGGTGATCAGCTGCTGCGCGGTCTTGGAGGCCTGGTCGCTCGGGATGGAGAAGCCGACACCGATGTTGCCGCCCGTGCTCGAGTCCGAGCCCGGCACGCGGGCTATCGCCGAGTTGACCCCGATGACCCGACCGTTCATGTCCAGCAGCGGACCACCCGAGTTGCCGGGGTTGATGGCGGCGTCGGTCTGGATGGCGTTGATGAAGCTCTGCTCGTTACCGTCCCCGGGAGACACGGGACGGTTCAGGGCTGACACGATCCCGCTCGTCACCGTCGCGTCGAGCCCGAGCGGGGCACCGACGGCGATGACCCCGTCGCCCACGACGACATCCGTCGATCGGCCGAACTCGAGCGGAACCAGGTCTGTCGTGTCCACCTTGAGGACGGCGAGGTCGTAGGACGCGTCCTTGCCGATGACTTGAGCCGGGATCGTCTTGCCGTTGTTCAGCTCCACGGTGATCGTGCCGGCGCCACCGGCAGCGGCCACGACGTGGTTGTTCGTGAGAATGTGTCCCTGCTTGTCGATGACGAAGCCGGAACCGGTGCCCGAACCGCCGGTGGCCTTGATCTTGATCGTCACGACGCTCGGCAGGGCGTTGGCCGCGATCTTGGCGATGCTGCCGTCCGGGCGGGATGTGGAACCCGGCCCGGGTGCCGGAACGGCGGAGCCCAGGCTCGTGCCGCGGTCGAGGTAGTGCTCCCCTGCGAGAACGGCGCCCCCACCCACCAGAGCGGACACGAGGGCCAGCCCGGCCACACCGGCCATCCGACGACCGCGCCGGCTACCCCGCCGGTGTGCTGAGGCTCCGGCGGGCTGCTCGATGACCTGACCCTGCTCCGACGCCTCCCCGGCATACGGGGGCTGTCCGATGAGCGGCGGGCCCTCGGCCTCAGCCGTGCCTTCGCCCGTCGGCGTCGACCACCAGGCAGGGCCCTGAGGGTCCTCCATTGAGCGCGGCTGCTCGATGGGCTGGGTGTGCTCGACCTGACGGCGGGGGTCCTCGACGGGGGCATGGGGCCGTTCGAGCATGACGGGGCGGTAGGGGTCCGGCTCGGGGTGACCGCCGTGCGGCACCCCGAAGTCGTTCCACGGGGCCGGCTGGTGCGGCCCGGCCGGACTCCCCGCCGGTGAGGGGTCGGTGCCGGAGCCCTGCTCGGGACGGCTGTCGCTCATCGCCCTCGTCGCCCCACGTTCTCGAAGAGGGGAGCGGGGGAGTTGAGCCGTGACGTGAGGAAGACGGCGGTGTCGGCGGTGACGCTGAGGGGCCCGGGTACGCGGGCGATCGGCGCCCTCGACGGGGACGGCGACGCCGTGCCGGGAGCAACCACCGCCAGTCCGATGGCCGCGGCTGCCGATGCTCCGGCCGCCAGCCCTGCCAGCATCGCCGCGCGGCGTGGCGAGCGGTGCAGCGCGGGCGCGGCGGGCGCCACCGTCGGCAGGGGGACCCGCTGCTGACGGACCGGCCGGGGGGCCGGGGGGATGGCGGGTGCACCGCCCCGGGGCTGCTGCGCGGTCGCAGGGTGCACGGGCGCGGCCAGGCCGAGCAGCATCGACTGGAGCCCCTCCGACAGGCCAGGGGTCGCTCCCGAGCGCAACGAGGTGAGGATGCGCCGCTCCTGCTCGGCCGTGTGCCGGCAGACCTGACACGCGACGAGGTGCTGGTCGAACGCGCGCATCGCCTGCACGTCGAGGTGCCCGTCGACGTATGCGCTGACCTGCATCCCGAGGTGTCTGCTCATCGAGCTCCCGTCACGACCCGGTTGGGCATCGGTATGCCGTGCCGGGCCGGCTTTCGGGCGGGTGCCACCCTGGGGGTGGCGGGGGCCTGCGGCGCGCGGTGGGCGAGAGCCTCGCGCAGGAGCGCGCGGCCCCGGTGGATCCGGGAGCGCACGGTGCCGAGCTTGATGCTTAGGGTCGTGGCGATCTCCTCGTAGGACAGGCCCTCGATGTCACAAAGGACGACGGCTGCCCGGAAGTCCGGCGGGAGCGCGTCGAGGGCACGCTGCACGTCGTCGTCGAAGTGGGTGTCGTGGTAGGTCTGCTCCGGACCGGGATCCTTGCTCGCCATCCGGCTCGCGGCGTCCTCGGGAAGCGCGTCGAACCGGATCCGCTGCTTGCGGCGCATCTTGTCGAGGAACACGTTGGTCGTGATCCGATGGAGCCACCCCTCGAACGTGCCGGGGGTGTAGGAGCTCAGCGAGCGAAAGACCCGGATGAAGACGTCGTGGGTGAGGTCTTCAGCGTCGTGCGGGTTACCGGTGAGGCGGTAGGCGAGGCGGTACACGCGAGCCGAGTGCTGCGTGACGATCTCCTCCCACGTCGGTGGTGTCCACGTCCCGTTGAGGGTCGACGACAGGGCCGCATCCTGCTCGGCCGTCGCAACGGCCAGGGTGTCGGTCACGCTCTACGCCTTTCGAGTGATCCCTCAGTCCGAGTGACGAACCGTCTGATCCCAGAGTTCCCGAGGAAGTGTCCACTTTACTGTGCCCCTTCTCTGAGGCTTCAACGATCCGGGACCACCCTGATATTTCCCTGATCCGCCGAAGTCGTCCCCCCGGGTATGGTTCTGCTCCATGAGCGCACCGAAAACGGCCAGCTGGGCCTACTCCGAGCAGTTCGTCACCGAGGGCGAGGTCATCGAGTCCGCCCGTCGACGCGGTGAGGAGCTCGGGTGCGTGCCCGTGGCAGTCGGTGTGGGGGCCGCTCTTCGGATGATCGCCGCGTCGACCGGCGCGCGAGCCGTCGTCGAGATCGGCACCGGTGCGGGCGTCTCGGGCCTCTGGCTCATGGAAGGAATGCCCTCCGACGGGATCCTCACGACGATCGACATCGAGGCGGAGCATCAGCGCGCCGCCAAGGAGGCCTATGCCTCGGCAGGCATCGCCCACCAGCGCACCCGAGTGATCACCGGGCGGGCCCTGGACGTCCTCGACCGGATGACGGACGGCGCCTACGACATCGCGCTCGTCGACGGCGACAAGGACGAGTACCCGGCATACGTGGGGCAGGTCACCCGGCTGCTGCGTCCGGGTGGCGTCATGGTCCTCGACAACATGCTCTGGCACGACACGGTGGCCGACCCCGCGGTCCGGGACGCCACCACGCGGACGCTCCGCGACCTCGGCAAGGCGATCCGCGACGACGACGCCTTCACGACGACGCTCCTGCCCGTCGGCGACGGCCTGCTCGTCGCCGTCAAGCACTGACCGGGCCACGCGGATGGCCCACCACCGCCGTCGCTCGCCGGCACCGCCGACCCGCTGGGAGCAGACGGTCACCGGCGAGCGCTGGGACTTCTACGTCGAGAAGTTCGACCGCCACGTCGCCGATGGTGACGACCTCGAGGGAGAGGCCCGGTTCGTCGACGCCCTGGCCCGGCGCGGCGCCCAGATTCTCGACGGGGGCGCCGGCACGGGGCGCGTCGCTGCCGCCCTGACCCGGATGGGTCACCGGGCCCTTGGTGTTGACCGGGACAACGGCCTGCTCGAGCGGGCCCGCGCCCGCCATCCCGGCGTGCCCTACCTGACGAGCGACCTCCTCGAGCTGGACGCGAGCGTTCTCGCGCACGCGGGGTTCGACGGCCCCTTCGACATCGTCGCCCTGCCGGGCAACGTCCTCGTCTACGTCGCGCCGGGCACCGAACGGGAGGTCCTCGAGACTGTGCACGGACTGCTGGCACCGGCCGGCCGGCTCGTCGTGGGTTATGCGACCGACCGCGACTATGCCCTCCCGGACTTCGACGCGGACCTCGCAGCCGCCGGCTTCACCCTCGAGCACCGGTTCGCGACATGGCACCTCGACCCGTGGACCCCGGAGGCCGACTGGCACGTCAGCGTGGCCCGCTGCACCTGAGGCCGTGTCCGGGCTGGCGCTGCGGCAACGCTGGCGCGGGCGCCCGCCTGCAGGCGGTTGTCCGTCGTTGCCGGCACGAACTGCTGCCGTGGAGCCACACAGTCGCCGGACTGCCTCCACCCGGTCAGCGGGTCCCGTCCTCGGTGACCACCCGACGGTGCAACTCGACCGTCAAGGTGTGGATCTGGCGGGTCAGCTCGGTGTTCGACTTCAGCTCCAGCTCGCTCTCCACGAAGTCATGGTCCGCCTTGGCCTGCTGGAAGGCTGCCTGCCGGTTCTGCCCGATCATGACGAACGTCGAGAGGAAGATCGCCTCCAGGGAGACGATGAGGGTCAGCGTCGGCCACGGGCTGCGCTCGAGGACGACCATCCAGATCGCGAAGAGCACGGCGTGCAGGTAGACGAACGTCATGGAACCGGCGAAGGCCGTGACCCGGTCCGCGATGCGCAGCTGGAGGCTCTCGGTCCGCCCGGCCCGAAGAGCGGTGGTGACGGGATGCTGCTGGGGAGGGGTCGCGCTCGAGGTCGTCATGAGGCCTCAATATGCACCTCGACTCCGCAGAGGGGCCAGCACCGACGCTCGCAGTTGCCGAGCGGACACGGAACCGGAGACGCCCCGCGCCAAGCCTCCGCCCAGGACGGGCGAGGCTGGCGCACGAAGCCCCCGGCCAGGACGACCGAAGGCTGCGGACGGGTGCCGCGGTCTCAGGAGACCCCGTCACAGCCCTGGATGGCGTCGCGCAGGCTGGCCGCCTCGGCGGGGGTCATCTCGACGACCAGGCGACCGCCGCCCTCGAGAGGCATCCGAAGGACGATGCCGCGCCCCTCCTTCGTGACCTCCAGTGGGCCGTCTCCGGTCCTCGGCTTCATTGCCGCCATGGTTCCCCTTCCGTGAAAGTCCGAACTCAGACTGCCTCGCACGATGAGGAATCGAAATGCGGACAGATGAGCGTTCGATGACTATTATCACGCGGTTTCGGCACGAGACGAAATCGCCCGTCGGGCACGATGGGGCCATTCGACCGCGAGGAGCTGCCCGCATGTCCCCGTCCACCACCAGTCCCCAGCCGACGGCCGGCCCCGGCCCCCACAACGCCGTCCTGCTGGACGTCGTGGGCGCCATCGCCACGGTCACCCTGAACCGGCCCGACGCCATGAACGCCCTCGACACCGAGCTCAAGGAGCAGCTCCTGCTCGCGCTGCACCAGGTGGCGGACGACCCCGGTGTGCGGTGCGTCGTCCTCACCGGCAGCGGCCGGGCGTTCTGCGTCGGCCAGGACCTCAGACAGCACATCCAGTCGTTGAGCTCGGGGTCCGAGTCGCTCGGGACCACGGTCATCGAGCACTACAACCCCATCGTCACCCTCCTCGCGACGATGAACAAGCCGGTCATCGCGGCCCTCAACGGCGTCGCAGCCGGCGCAGGCGCGTCGTTCGCGTTCGCCGCGGACCTTCGCGTCCTCGTCGACTCGGCGGGGATAAACTTGGCCTTCGCCGCCATCGCCCTCTCCTGCGACTCCGGAGCGTCGTGGGCGCTGCCCCGCCTCGTCGGCACGGCCCGGGCCAAGGAGCTCCTGCTCCTGCCCCGGACGGTCCCCGCGGCGGAGTGCCTCGAGCTCGGGCTGGTGACCAGGGTGGTCGCCGCCGATGACCTCGCAGCTACCGTCCGTGAGCTGGCGACCACGCTCGCGGCCGGCCCGACACTCGCCTACGGCTCGATCCGGCGGGCGGTCGCCTTCAGCGCCTCACACACCCTGGAGGAGTCCCTCGTCAACGAGGCCGAGCTGATGTCGCTCACTGGGAGCAGCGAGGACCACCGTGCGGCGGTGTCCGCGTTCCTGGCCAAGGACAAGCCCACCTTCACCGGGTGCTGACACCTGGCGCAGCGACCGGCTGCCGCGTCACGGCGGGTAGTCGGACGGCGGGATGAAGCGCCAGAGGATGTCGACCCAGTACCACTGCCCGACGATGAAGGCCACGAGCAGCACCCCCGAGCGGAGCCACCGCAGCCACA
>JAABUW010002230.1_pt1 | contig 29988 bp, 26 predicted proteins | sample 5560081 | NCBI WGS metagenome assembly JAABUW01 (sample SAMN10711882, study PRJNA513363) | rock metagenome | isolation source: Antarctica rocks | place: Antarctica: Victoria Land, Knobhead sud | reverse complement strand
CTGCTCCAACGACACATAGCTGAACATCCCATCCTGAAACCGCTCGTCTCCACGCATACCCGTAAGACGACCTCCACGTGCTCAGAGCCTGTGGATCGGTATCTATTTCAACAAGCTCCTAGAGATCGTTTGAGGTCCCCAGTATGATCCAAAAATGGCGCTGCAGGTTCCCGGGTGGCCGTCACTCACTCTCCTGTACATTAAGGCACGGTAGTTCACACGCAATCGGCCGGATGCAACGCTCAACATGACGTCGACCAACGCCTTGCCCCTCGGCTACTCATCTGCGCTGACCGGGCACACAGCACCACTTTAGGCTTTCTCAGAATTCCTTCTTACATGCCTGGATCGAATCAGCGGCTGCAGGCCCCCGAGCGGGTGGGGATATGGAATCGGTTCCATCCGAGATGGCCAAAGGAGCTGCAGTGAGCGTGTGCCAAGGCTGTCAAGGCAGAGAGCTCGGCGCATGCGCATGCCGGCAGAGAGATGCTGGCGGTCAGAAAGTGCTTGACACCCGAAAGCGAGTTGGAGCATCCTAGGTTCGTTCCAGAGAATTGGAACCGATACCAATAAATTGTCCTGGATAAAAAACAAAGCCCCGAGCCTTCGTTGGCAACCGTGGATCGAGGAACAGAAGAGGAAACGCCGAGGCGGGGGGATTCTTGATGCAATGGTTAATGTCTCTGGCCCGGCGGCGGAGAGGTGTTTCATGCCACTCTCGCTAGGAGTCGGGAAAGGTTTGGCGAGGGCTAATCTCGTAGCGCGGCGGGGATGGGTGACGAGCCGAACCGGTGCTCTGCTTCTGATCGCGGTGTCTGCAGGGCCTGCGACGCAGTTCGCGGCAGCGATGACGGCGGAGACGGATGTAGCGAAGCGCTTCGACGTGGTGGTGTACGGCGCGACGGCGGGCGGTGTGACGGCGGCTGCGAGTGCGGGCCGGCAAGGATTGACGGTGGCACTGCTCGAGCCGGGGCAGCACGTGGGCGGGATGGTGTCGGGCGGCCTGAGCTACACGGACATAGACCGGCAGGAGCACCTGATAGGCGGCTCGACACTGGCTTTCTTCAAGCGGCTGGGCGCGCGCTACGGCGAACCGATCGGATGGCGCTTTGAGCCGCACGTGGCGGAGCAGATCTTTAACGAACTGCTCCGCGAGGCGCATGTCACGGTGTTTCGCGGGGAGCAGGTGGTGAGCGTGCGCAAGCAGGGCAGCGAGCTCAAAGAGATGGCGTGCGAATCGCGACATAGGTATGCGGCGCATGTGTTCATTGATAGCTCGTATGAAGGCGATCTGATGAAGGCAGCGGGCGTGAGTTACACGGTGGGCCGCGAAGGGCGCGCGAAGTACGGGGAGTCGCTAGCGGGCCGGCAGGACCTGCTGCCCGGCGTGCATCAATTTCAGACGGATGTCTTTCGGGAGGGTTTGAAGGCCAACCCGGGGGACGATGCGGCGGCGCCGCACATTACACCGCAGGCCCAGGTGGCAGCGACTGGCGAGGGGGACGGAAGAATTCAGTCATATTGCTACCGGATCACGGTAACGGACGACGCGAAGAACCGCTTACCGTTCACGGTACCGGAAGGTTACGACCCGGGGCAGTTTGAGCTGCTCAAGCGGTATATCGAGAGCAACCCTGGGCTGAACCTAAAGGGAGTGCTGGGGATCAACCGGATTCCAAACGGGAAAGGTGACACCAACAGCAACGGCCCGGTGTCACTTGACTATCTGGGTGGCAATCTCGAGTACCCAGAGGCCACGCCGGGGCGGCGTGCAGCGATTGCGGGGGTCCACCTACGATGGGCGCAGGGGCTGTTTTATTTTCTGCAGAACGACCCGAGTGTACCAGGGTCTCTCCAGGAGGAGGCGCGCGCCTGGGGACTGCCGAAGGACGAGTTCGTCGACACGGGACACCTGCCCTTCCAGCTGTATGTGCGTGAAGGTCGGCGAATGTTGGGGGAGTATGTGCTGACGCAGGCAGATCTCGAGACGAGCCGTCACAAGCCGGATTCGATCGGGGTGGCGGGGTACAACATCGACATTCGCGAGGTGCAGTGGCTTACGCACACCGTGTATCGCTTTCCGAAGATGCGCGACCAGGTCTTCACGGAAGGCTATGTGAGCCAGCCGGTGCAGCCGTGGGAGATTCCGCTGCGCGCTCTGCTGCCGAGGCGTGAGCAGGCGCGGAACCTGCTGGTGACGAGCTGCATCTCGGCGTCGACGATCGCGTATGCGTCGTTTCGCGTGGAGCCGACCTACATGGTGGCGGGCGAGAGTGCAGGGATGGCGGCGGCACTCTCGATCCAGAGCAAGCGTGGTCTTCATGACTTGAATTACGGTCGCCTGCGCGAGCTGCTGGCGGCTAGGGGACAGATTCTTTCTGCGGAACAATCGGAAACACTCAGAGGGCACTCATGAACAAAACGGCAGCAGTATGGATTGCGATGTCGCTGGGAGCGGTGTCGGCGGCGGGACAGGCCAACCAGGGCGCACTCACAGGTACGGTGCATGATGCGAGCGGCGCGGCGATTCCGGGGGCGAAGGTGACGGTGCGCAACAAGGCGACGTCGGCCATGGTGGAGACGACGACCGACGCCACGGGCCACTACCGCGTGAACAGCCTGGTGCCAAGCGCGTACGTGGTGCTGTTTTCGCACGAGGGCTTTCAGTCCGAGACGGAGAGCAACGTCGTTATCAACGTGGACCAGGTGCTTGAGGTGGGTCCGGAGCTGAAGACCGGAAGCGTGAACGAGACTGTGCAGGTGGATACGACGCCGACGCCGCTGGACACGACGAGCGCGACGCTGGGCGACACGGTGCCGGCGCGCAGCATTGAGGGCCTGCCATTGAATGTGCGTGATCCATTTGCGCTCGTCGGTCTGACGCCGGGCGTGCAGTTTGGAGGGAACTTCGGCAACGGAGGCGGGACGGATGTGGGCCGCGGGTTTTATCGCGACGACTTCGACATCGGCGGCGGGCGATCGGGGTTCCAGGAGATCCTGCTGGACGGAACGCCGAACACGACGGGCGATCGCAATCTGAACATCATTGATCCGCCTGTCGATTCGGTGCAGGAGTTTAAGGTGCAGGCCAACAGCTATGACGCGCAGTACGGGCGCACGTCGGGCGCCGTCGTAAATGTTGTCACCAAGAGCGGCACGAACCAGTTTCACGGTGTGGCATATGATTTTGAGCGGCACAGCAACCTCGATGCGAACACGTGGTTCAACAAGCACAACGGGCGGAAGCTGCCCTCGTTTGCGCGGCACCAGTTCGGCGGCGATCTGGGTGGCCCTCTATGGCGAGAGAAGGTGTTCTTCTTCGTGGACTATGAGGGCTTGCGGCAGGGCTACCCGCTAACGGCGAACTCGCTGGTGCCCACGGCGCTGCAGCGGACGGGTGACTTCTCGCAGACGTCCACGTCGACGGGGGCGCAGATCGCGATCTATGATCCGTCGACGTTGGTGAACAATCAGCGGACGCAGTTTCCCGGAAATAGGATTCCGACGGGCAGCATCGATCCCGTCGCGGCGGCCGTGATTGCTCTCTACCCGCTGCCGAACGTAAATGGAGCGGGATACAACTACACCTTTTCGGCCAAGTCGATCACGAACAGCGATAAATACGACATCCGCGTGGACAGCAACCTGGACTCGAAGACGCGTATGTTTGTACGGTTTAGCCGGCAGCAGGATACGCGGCTAGGCGTGGGCAGCCTGCCGCTGCCGATCGGTGGTGGACGGTCCGTCCAAGACCACTTTACCCAGGCGCTGGTGGACCTGAACCACGTGTTTACGGCGAAGGTCGTGATGGACTTGCAGACGTCGTTCGGGCGCGCGCTCGGAGCGCAGCTTGGCCGTTCAAACGGCTTCGACCTGAGTACGATCAAGCTCCCCTCGAGCTATACGACCGCGGTGGCGCCGCAGTTCCCGGTATTCAACATCGGCGATATCACGGGGACTTCGAACGGCTCGGACGCGATCGTTTCAGTTCAACCGCGCAATGTGTATTCGACTCTGGGCACGGTGTACTGGCAGCTGGGGCGGCATTCCCTCAAAATCGGCGGCGACTTCCGCAACCTGCACTTCAACGAGGGACAGAACGCGCAACCAGCGGGCGTATTCAACTTTACAAGGGCTTACACGCAGGGCCCGACCGCGACGCAGGCGAACTCGACGACCGGGTTCGGGCTCGCATCGTTTCTGCTGGGTGACGTGACGGGCGCGACGGTGATCCGGAACAACCGGCTTTCGACGCAGGGCATTTACTGGGCAGGCTACGTGCACGATGACTGGCGCGTGAACGAGCGGCTGTCGCTGAACCTGGGGGTGCGTTATGACGTCGGAATCGGGGATCGCGAGAAGTACAACAAGTTGGCGTGGTTCGACCCGCATGCAGCGAGCCCGATCGCGGCGCAGGCCGCGCTGCCGAACCTGAAAGGGAGCATCGCGTGGGTAGGGCAAGGCAACGATCACAACCAGCAATCGACCGACTCTAAGAACATCGGGCCACGCTTCGGTTTCGCGTTCAAGGCGAGTAACCGGTCGGTGTTTCGCGGGGGGTATGGAATGTTCTACTACCCGCGGCTGATCGCGGGAACCAATGGCGGTGCGATCGAGGCGGTGCGATCCACGACGATGAACGCGTCACTCGACAACAACGTGACGCCGGCCGATAAGTTGTCGAATCCATATCCGTCGGGAACGCTGCCACCCTTGAACGACCGGAGCGTGGTGGCCAACCTCGGGCAGTCGCTGACGGCCCCGACGCATGACAACTTCAAGAATGGGTATAGCCAGCTGTACAGCTTTGGCCTGCAGCAGGACATGGGCTACGGCATCGTGATGGATATCCACTACTGGGGCAACAAGGGAACGCACCTTATTAACACGTACAACATCAACCAGCTTCCGGATCAGTACCTCTCTCTTGGCCCGGCGCTCAACCAGCAGGTTGCGAATCCGTTCCGCGGAATCATCACGACGGGCACGCTGGCAGCCGCAACGATCTCGCGGCAGCAGTCGCTGCTTCCATTTCCGCAGTACCAGGGGATATCAGATGTGTACGCGCCGTACTCAGGCGCGAACTATAACGCGCTGACGGCGCAGATCGACAAGCGCATCTCCAGCGGCTTGACGCTGCTGGCGAACTACACGTGGTCGAAAGCGCTGGACGACAACCGTACACCGCTCGACACGTATAACCCTCGCGCGGAGAAGTCGTACTCCTCGTTTCATGTCCCGAACCAGGCCAAGATCAGCTTTGTGTATGCACTGCCGTTTGGCCATGACCGGATGTTCGGCAAGGGTCAGCCGGAGGTGGTGAAGGCAGTGTTGGGCGACTGGGATTTCAGCACGATCGTAAATCTGCAGAGCGGCCTGCCGATCGGCATCTCGCGACCGGCGCTGATGGCGACAGGGCGAAGCGCACACCTAAGCAACCCGACGATCAGTCGATGGTTCGATACGACGGTTTTTTCGACTTCACCGGCGTTCACGTTTGGCAACGTGGGGCCTTACCTGCGGGATGTTACGACACAATCGATCCACACTGTGGATGCGGTGCTCTCGAAGAACTTCATCATCGCGCCAGGTGATCACAAGCTGACGGGGACGTTTCGCGCGGAAGCCTATAACCTGACCAACACGCCGCAGTTCGGTTTCCCGAACACATCTGTGACGTCGACCTCGTTCGGTGTGGTGACGTCGACGCTTAACAGCCCGCGGGATCTGCAGTTCGCGCTGAAGCTACGCTTCTAATGGGGGAAGATGAGCAGGGAAAAGGGACACGGGCATGAACGTCGTGAGCTTGCAAAGGCACCGGCTTTGGGCGCGATGCGGTTGAGCGGCGCTGGGGGGGCGCCTTGTCCGCTGTGCTCTACAGCGATCTTTACGATGACCGTCAACCGATCCGAGACTGGCTAACAGGGGGCATCGGGCTACTGTGGTGTCCGGAGGTCCGACGCAGTAAGCGACGAGAACCTGATCCGGAGGCTTCAAAGCGCGGTCTTTCGCCGCCGGCGATGGTCAATGCGTGGTATCTCAGCAATCCGCCGAGGAAGCAGATTCGACAGGGGCCAGGGGCGGGGAGCGATCACGCGGCTGGAGCGGGGCTCGCAGGCGACGGTGAAGTGGAAGATGTGACTGCGTCCATCGCCGAAGTCGCTGGCGCCGTGAAGGAGCGAGTCGAGCCAGCGAGTGTAGCCGTCGTCGCCATGGGCGGGTGCGGCGAGCGGGACGTCGGATGTGCGAGCACGCCGCGGGCGGTGAGGGCAGGGACGGCACCGGCGGAGGAGACGAGCGTGAGCCGGTGGAATTCTCGGCGGGTCTACGTCTGCAGTGGCCGTGGTGGTCTACGATCGCCTTGCATGCTCAGCTCTCAAGGCGCGCCTGCAACTGCTCCAGGGTGGCGCCCTTGGTTTCGGGATAGACGAAGAGGACGACAAAGAACTGGAGCGCAGTAATTCCGGCAAAGAAGTAGAACGGGACGCTACGTGAGAACTGCGCGACGGCGACGGGGAACAGAAGAGCGATGGCGGCATCGCTGATCCAATGGGCGCTGCCGCCGAGGCTCTGCCCCTTGGAGCGGACGCGGGTGGGAAAGATCTCTGAGATGTAAACCCAGATGACAGCGCCCTGCGAGAGTGCGAAGAAGCAGATAAAGGTGACGAGGAGCCAGACGATACGGCCCTGGTTGACGCCGCTTGAGAAGATGACGGCGGTCATGAGCAGGCAGATGAAGGTGCCAACCGCGCCGATGAGCAGGAGGGTCTTGCGGCCGATCTTGTCGATGAGGAGCATGCCGCCGGCGGTGCCGACCAGGTTGGCGAGGCCGATGTAGATGGATTGCGAGAAGGCGGAGGTGCGGCTGAGACCGGCGGCGGCGAAGATATCGTTGGCGTAATAGAGGATGGCGTTGATGCCGGAGAGCTGGTTGAAGAGGCCGATGGTGACAGCGAGAAAGATTGGCAGGCGGAGAGAGCGTTGGAAGAGGGGCTCGGCTTTTTCGAGGTGCTCGGTGTGAAGGGAGGCCCGGATTGCGGCAAGCTCCCCCTCCGGGTCCTCGGTGCCCATCATGCGAAGCACGGAGAGCGCGTCTTCGAGGCTGTTCTGGCTGATGAGAAAGCGGGAGCTCTGGGGTATGGTGTACAGAAGAATGCAGAATAGGACCGCGGGGATTAGTGCGATCCCAAGTTGCCACCTCCACTCCGCGAGCCCAAGACCGAGGCGGGCGATGTACCAGTTGGTGACGTAGGCGACCAGGATGCCGAGAACGACGTTGACCTGGAAGCAGCCGACAAGGCGGCCCCGCCACCTTGCTGGGGCAAGCTCGGCGATGTAGACGGGTCCGAGGACGGAGGACCCCCCGATACCGAGTCCGCCGATGAACCGGAAGACCATAAGCGAAAGCCAGCTCCAGGAAAAGGCGCAACCGATGGCCGAAACAATATAGAGCACGGCCATAATTCGCAGAGCGTTGCGGCCGCCGATACGCTGCCCGACGGAACCGGCCAGAATGCAGCCCACGACGGTGCCCCAAAGGGCGATGGAGACGGTAAGGCCGAGCGAGCGGGGAGAGAGATGAAAGACCTGCGTGAGCTGACCCGTCGTTCCGGCGATCACGACCGTGTCAAAGCCGAAGAGAAGGCCGCCAAGCGCTCCTACCGCCGTGCTACGAAGTAGGCTGGACGTTATGCGCATGAGAACTCTTTCGTTTGTAATGCGATGCGGATGGTAGAGTTCTGAGTCACCAAGGGCTTGGGCCGCCGCCGCCGTCGAGCTCCCAGGTCCTTGTCAGCTAATTTACCATCGAAACTGGAACCGGTTCCATAGGCGCTCTTGTTCACCTACTCGCGCCGCTGGCAAGATCAGGTTGACTGCGGACGGAGCAAAGACCACATTGGTCGGTGTCCCTGAGGACATTGTCTCGATGGAGCCCCGATCCCCTGCACCGAACAGCGGCTCAAGAGCGATGCGGGAAGGTGGCACTGTTGTTTGTCACGCTATGGACCGGCTGGCTCGCAACCTCGACGATCTCCGCAAGATCGTTTTCGCGTGAAGGCCAGCTATCGAAGGACAGAGGGCGCCGAACATCGAAGTACCTGAACAACATCATCGAGGCACACCACGGAGCGTTGAAGCGGGTCATAAAGCCGACACGAGGTTTCCACGCCATGAAGACTGTGACGGCCACCATCAGGGGTTTCAGATCATGCGAATGATCCGGCACGGACACTACCTGACGTGCAAGTCAGGCGTCCACAATGAGATCTGCTTTGTGAACCAACTCTCAAGGTTGCCGCTTGAACTCTCGCCCAGATGTATGTTCACAGCGCTCCAGCTAGGTGATGCAACAGAGCCTGAAGGGTTCTGAAATACCATCGAAGCGTCTATCCGTTCGCAAAGGTGAACGGATAGAGGTAGCTGACCGTCTGGCCGGCCTTTCGCTTCCCTTTTGTCACTTTAGGTCCTTTGGACTTCACCATCTTAAGGCACATCTCAGAATTGGAATCCTAGTGAGACGCAAATCTGTCCTGCGAGCGGCGTCACGCAGGGGTATACCCCAACGATTACAGCTATTCCGTCGCTTTCTTCAGCGGGCCTAACGCTACGACTCTTGCAAGCTTCGCGATCGTGTATCTCACGGACAGGGAGTCATACATGAGCAAAAGAAGATGGGTGAGATCATCAACAGCTATCAGTTCGATAAGCTGCACGAAGTTATGGCACCTGGCGTAAAGGACCACGATCCTGCGGACGACCAGGGTCCGGGTCCAGAAGGTTTTGCCCACTGGTTCACGCAGTTCCATTCCGCCTTCCCCGACTTCAAGATTGCAGTTGAGCACCTGGTCGCGGACGAGGACAATGTGGCCTTCGCTACACCATCACAGGAACGCAGGGCGGCCCGTTCAACGGGATTCCCGCAACTGGAAAAAAGATCAAGGTTCGCGGCATGCAGATCTCGAAGTTCAACTCGGATGCAAAGATTGTCGGCGCTGGGGAGCTTCTCACGAGGTCGGCATCCTGCAGCAGATTGGCGCCATGAAGCCGGTGCCACACCTTGACGAGCCGCCCGTCATCTCCGCTCCGGCCTAAGCGGGAGAAGTCTAGTTATACTCAGTGCAGCCTCCGCAGCCATTCGCACGCGGAGGCTGCACCGTCTCGGCGATTCGTTAAACCTTACGTCCGCATGCCCGCTGATATACGTTCCGCTACCATCAACACGGTAAGGTTCACCGGAGCGGAAACCATCTCCGGGAAGACTGAAGCATCAGCTACCAAGAGTCCTTTGAGGCCGTGCACGCAACCGTTTGTATCGACGACCGAAGTCATAGGATTCTTTCCCATGGGTGCGGTCGAGGTCGCGTGATAATAGATTCCACCTGCTGCGTCGATAGCTGCGTTAAGTTCGGCATCGGTTTGAACCGAGAGACCCGGCACAAGTTCCTGCTCGATCAGTGATGCCAACGGCTCTTGCCTGGCCACATTACGAGCGACTTGGATGATCTCACGCTGCCGTTCCCGGTCAGCTGGGTCGCCTAGCAGGTGATAGTCGATCCAGGGCGTCACCATTGGATTGACCGTCTTCAAGCGAACCAGACCAGTTGAGCGGGGTAAAACAACCGACGCCCAGACATTGAGGGTCAGGATCGGCTGGCCGGTGTGATCGACGTTAGGTTGGTAAAAGGCCGTGAGTTGCAGGTCGAGTTCGTCCCCGCTCTCGTGCTTTGACTTTGTCCAAAGCGCAACGCTGCCGCTTGGGGGATCAATCTTTGCATCCAGCTTCAGCTTATACGCCATCGCGAACATGGGTTGTTCCTGGAAACGCGACCCTACCGGTAGATCGGCAATCATGTCCAGACCCAGCGCGCCGATGTATTGCTTCGGACCGATGCCGGAGCGAAGCAAAATGGCTGCGGTGCCGTAAACTCCGGCCGTGAGCACGACCCTCTTTGCAAGAATGGCCGTGCCATCGACCAGCAGCACACCTTTCACAACGAACCCGCTGAAGAGAATGCGATCGACCTGTACGCCGCCGCGAATGATCAGGTTCTTGCGAGCGCGCACCTGCGCGTTCAGATACGTCGTTCCAGTGTTGAAGCGATGCTCCTTCTCCATGTTGCGGGGCTCAAGACCGACACCGTTCTGCTTGGGGCCATTGAAATCCCCTACCCAGGAGTAGCCTGCGTGCATCGCAGATTGCACGAACGCCTGCGATACAGGATTGACCTTTTCCAGTTCAGGCTGGCGGATTGGCCACACGCCAGTGCGACCATGCCAACGGTCGCTGCCGGTTGGTGTATTTTCCAAAGCCATGTACACCGGCAGAACCTTCTCCCACGACCAGTCGGGTAGTCCATGCGCCTCCCAGCGGGCGAAATCGCTTGGGCGGGCGCGGCGGGAGATTGCCCCGTTGATGGCCGAACCGCCGCCGAGCAGCTTGCCGGCGAGCGCCGCGACACTGTGCGGAGGCATACCGGGAACGCTCTGGTACCCCCACGTAAACTCAGGTTCCGCAGTCAAGCCGTTGATGTCGGTAGTCGCCTTAGGGTAGGCATCAGGACGGTAAGCCTCGCCCGCTTCCAACAGGAGCACACTGCGCCTTTCGTTTTCACTTAGCCGGCTTGCCAGTACACAACCCGCCGACCCACCACCGACGACAATCACATCAAAGATGCTCATGGAACAGCTCCCAGCACAGACCTTCAAACTCCAGACATCAAGACGGAGTGCTTCCCTCGCCCTACGAGAAGCACATTTCGGAGCCGCCAGCGCGCAGCTCCAAATGAATTAGGCGTCCTTTAGCAGCTCAGTCCGATATTTGGGTGCTAGCGCCTTCGCTTTTTCCATGAATTGCTGCTGCTGTTCCTTGTCCAGCTTCGGCGGTGCAGTGGTTCGGGTCGCGACGGGTACGCCGACCTGCTGAAAGAAGTTCTCCTGCCCCGCGGGCGAGCAGATGCACAGCAGGCGTACGGCAGTGGAGGACGCATTGTGAAACTGGTGCGGCGCATTGGAGGGGATATTTACCGTAGCGCCTGCTTTTACAATCGCCTTCTTGCCGCGGAAGGTTGCCTCTATTTCGCCTTCCAGGATGATGAAGGTTTCCTCGAAATCATGGCGATGCGGTGCTGGACCTCCACCTGGCGGGATATGCATGTCGATGACGCAGAAGCGGCCGTTGGTATCGTCGCCCGAAACGGTAATCGTGTAGGTGTCGCCCACCAGGCCGATGTGTGGCAGTGTCTGATCTTTATCTGGTTCGGAAAAGGTGAGATTGCGCTGCTTATCGTCGGGCGGAAGGGCCGGATATTGTGGCGATGATTCGAACATCAACTTGCTCCTGTTTTCTGATGGCGGTTTTATTGCAGAGGGTGAATTCTCGGATGAAATGAAAGCCCATAGACTGCCAGACGAAGAAAGGTTAGTGGCGGCAAGTGTGCCCAGGGTCAGCGCGTAGCGTCTGCACACGGTGGCCATTTCAGGCCATCTCTGCAGCGAAGGCTTCAAACTGTCGCACGAACTCTGCCGGCTGCTCTTCGGGAATAAAGTGCCCGCAGTCCTTGATGACCTTCGAAGTGACGTGCTTCGCGACGGCTTCGACCATTGAGCCGACCTTGGCGCCGAGACCCTTCTCGCCACCAATGGCCAGGATGGGCGTGGTCACCTTCTTGTGCTTGAGCAGGGTCGTCTGATCGATGGTGGTGAAGGCCGCGCGGTACACGCCAAGTGACCCGAGGACACCTTCGGTGCCGCTAAAGGTGCGCAGAGTTTCGGCTATGGCCTGTTCCGAAATGGCAGCTGGGTCGGCAGTTGCGCCTTCGTAAAACCATGTCAGAAAGGCGCGCTCATTCCCAACGATAAGGCGCTCCGGAACACCGGGCGCGAGCGGCAGGATCCACCACCACATCGAGCCCTTGGCCATCGCCTCTGGCGTGTAGGCGATGATCTTTGTGAGGAACTCTTCAAGCATGGTGGGCACATCCATGTAAGCCAGGCCGGCGATCTCGTCAGGATGATCTGCCGCCCAGAGCAATGCAGGGTGTGCTCCCATGTCGTGCGCGGCAATCAGGAGCTTCTGGCCGGTGCCGAATCCGACCTGCCGGCAGAGTGCTCGATACTCCTCCGCCAGGGCACGGGCGTCGTATCCTTCCGTTCCGGCCGGCTTATCGGAGTCCCCGTACCCTCGCATGTCTGGCACGAGGACGGCGTAGCCTGCGTCGGCCAGCAAGGGCATGACCTTGTGCCAGCTGTAGCTGGTTCCTAGAAACCCGTGCCACAACAGCACCGGTTTGCCTTGCGGGTTGCCACCCAGAAAGTAATGGAGGCGTACACCATTCACGGTTGCCGTTTCACTTCGAAAGTTTGCGGGTGCGGATGCTGTGTCCTGTGTCACAAAGCCTCTTTTCGTGTGGGAAAGTCTTGAACCGCTTGGCATTCTAAGCAGCCAAGTTTAGCCCTTGGCGTTCAAGTCTTCGAGGAACGCGCGCAGCGTACGTGGCTCGCGGCCCAGCACGGCGCGCAGCGTGGTCGCATTCCCCAGCAGAGAATGCTTCTCGTACCAGTCGAACATTCGTGTGAGTTTCGGCGGCAGGCCAGCTTGGGCGGGGATCTCGACCTTCATCGGCTTTACTGGCTTGCCCAGGACCTCACCCATCAGGGCTGCCACGTCATGACGGTCGAGATTGCCTTCGGCGACGAGCTCGAACGTGCCGTACAACAGCTTGTCTTCCGTCAGCGCCATCGCGGCGACCTCAGCGACATCACGATAATCCACTCTGGAAAACCGGCTCTCCATCGAGTACGGCTCAGCGAAGACGCCGCTTTCTTTCACCTTGGCCCATCCGGGTGCAAGGTTCTGATAGAACAATCCCGGCTGAAGAAAGACGTACTCCATGCCGGAAGAAATTAGCGCTTCCTCAACCGGGGCCTTGGCCGCGTGGTTCTCGAGGGCGCTCAGCACGGGATGGATGACCGACGAAAAGACCACGCGCCGCACGCCGGCCGCTTTGGCCAAGGCAACAAACTTCGTGCCGACTTCGGCCTCGTTCTCGAGCGCGGCGGGTGCGATGTAGAAGACCGCATCCAGGCCCGCCAAGGCTTTACGAACGGCCTCGTCGTCGGACAACTCGCCCACCACGACATCTGTTATCCCGAGGCTCTGGGTCGTCTTCTCGTCCTCGGCTTTGTGCACGAAGCCTCTAACCGACGCTCCCCGTTTCAGCAACTCAGGTACGACCAGACTCGCCGACGGACCTGCCGCTCCAACTGCCAACACCTTCAACTCTGTATTCGCTGCCATGCCTTCTCCTTGTTGTAAAACCTGTTTAGTTGTTTCCAAATTGCTGACGGAGGAAGTCTCCGACCTTATCCAGAGCTTCCTTCGCGGCCTGCAACATGAGGTTCGAGGCGAACACATGCGTTATGCCCTGCCACACGTTGAGCTGTACGCTCCCACCCGCGGCCTCAATACGTTCGGCAACTCGCCGCGAGTCGTCGAGCAGAACCTCATCCTCACCGACGTGAAACAGAATAGGCGGGAACCCGGTGAAGTCTCCATACAGCGGAGATGCTCTTGGGTCGTGGCGATCATGGGCGCCCAGATACAACCGCGCGGCCTCGTCCAGCATGTCCCGTGTCAGCAGTGGGTCGTTGTCCGCATGCGTCGTCAGACTCTCACCGGTCAGTGCAAGATCTGTCCAAGGCGAAATCACGACACCAGCCATAGCCCCTTGCCCGTGATCCTGCTTTGCCTTCGCAGTGACGGACTGCAGTAAAGAGAACGCCAGACCGCCGCCGGCCGAATCGCCAGCTATGGCCAATTTGGTGAAACCGGATTCGCTCAAGCTGCCGAAGACCGCTTCCGCATCGTTCAGGGCTTGCGGGAACGGGTGTTCCGGTGCTAAGCCATACTCGACATCAAAGACGGCCGCCCCAGCCCTTGCAGCAATTTGGCCGCAGAAGTTGCGGTATGCAGCAGCATTGCCAAGCACGTAAGCCCCACCGTGCAAATAGAGGACAGCGCAATGAGCCAGCGCGTTCGTCGGTCGACACCACCACCCAGCCACACCGCCCAGCGAAGCAGCTTCGTAGATCACTCCGTCCGCCGCTGTCGTCTTTTCCATCAGTGCATCGAAGTCCGGTCGTGACGCGGGCTCAAACTTGGTCTTTGGCTGCACAGCAAGAAACGCACGCATCGCCAGCATCGTGGCACGGTCCAGCAGGTGCTCCTTGTAGTACTCGGTATTCATGTTTCGCTCCAGGCAGAACACATCTATATACACGGAAAAGATGCGTACAAACGCTATAGTGGAGCATGCGTATAAGCAAAACTGAATTGCTGTACCGCAAAACCATTTCGTCGAAAATTGGCGATCCTAGGGAGTGCAGGTTCTTGCAGTCGGAGGTTCCATGGACATCACTGACCTTAACGACATCCGTATTTATGCTGTGATCGGGCAGGAGGGTACACTCACTGCCGCCGCCGCGAAGCTGAAGCTGCCACCCTCAACGGTGGGGCGGGCCCTCACTCGGCTCGAAAAGAGCTTGGATGTCCTGCTGGTCAAGCGAAGTTCCCGGGGCCTGGTGCTCACGGATTTCGGCAAAGAGTACCTGCTGGTTTGCCGCCGGGCACTTCGTACCCTGCGCGAAGGTGGCGATACTCTGGCCGCACATCGCGAACGTCCAAGCGGGCTGCTCAAAGTGGCCTGTCCGATCACCATGGCCCGATCCATCTTCGCCCCGCTGCTCACGACCTTTCTGCAGCGCTTTCCAGACCTGCAGGTGGACATCGAACCTTACTCTTCCGGGTTCGATCAGGAACCTCGCGAAGATATCGACGTTTTCTTCAAGGTGCGTGCGCCCGGAGATTCCATACGACGGGTGCGCCGATACCCCGGAGTGAACCGGGGCCTGTTTGCCACTGCGGAATACCTTGAACGATCCGGCGTTCCCGCTTCGCCTGAAGAACTAACAGCACACACCTGTATCGGCTCAGGGACGTGGAAATTGCGGCGCTGCGAAACCCTAATCGCTCCTGGCCTCCAGTTTCGAGTCGTCACCAGCGACCCCTCAGTTCACCTAGAACTCGCGCTTCGGAGCTTCGGCATTGCGGTATTGCCCCTTTACATGCAGACCTGGCCGCAGGCGAAAGATCGGCTCGTGCACGTGCTGTCGGAGTGGAGCCCTGCAACTATCACCCTCTGCGCCCTCTTTTCGGGTCAGTCCCGGCTCACACCGAAAGTTCAGGTTCTGCTCGATTTTCTCGGGGAGTACATCGGCACCTCCCGCGACCCACGACTTTACGGAGTGGCTCCGAAAAGCTGCTTCACAAACCCAAACGAAGAATTGAAGCAGGAAGCAAAGCCCTTGAAGCGGAAAGGAAATGAATAAGCGCGTGATAAAGACAGTGAGCTTGGGCGAAGCTTCACCAGATTGCATCGACCGGCAATGTTGAATTCACCTTTCCGTTCCACATCCGTACAACGTACTAAGAATTTGTTGAGGCAGGTATCCATCGGTACAAGGTTGGCACCGATACGCCAAGATTCGTGGCCACATCTCTCGGAGGCAATCCGCTAACTAATAACTTCTTCGCTGCCTTGATCTTGCTTTCTGTCATCAGTCGTTTCCGGCCACCCACGCGCCCAACCTGGCGGGCGACTTCCAGGCCCGCACGGGTCCGCTCGATGGTGAGTTCCCTTTCCATTTCAGCCAAGCTCGCCATGACATGGAAGAAGAAGCGGCCCGAGGCGGTACCCGTGTCAATGGAGTCGGTCAGGCATCGGAACTGGACACCCTGCTTCTGCAGCTCGCCGACCAGATCAACGAGGTTCTTGACGCTTCGTCCAAGCCGGTCCAGCTTCCAGACCACGAGGGTGTCCCCTTTTCTAAAACTCTCCTGAGCCTGAACAAGACCAGGGCGCTCCGCTGGACTGCCGCTGGCCTTGTCTTCAAAAATCTTCCGGCAGCCGGCTTTCTGGAGAGCTTCGATCTGAAGCTCAAGGTTCTGGTCCTGCGTCGAAACACGCGCATAGCCGATCAGCATGCCTGGGTCTGCGGCCTTGCCCCCGGTAGTGCGCCTTTTGATAGTCATTTTCTTCTCAGAAGTTGTTGCAGGCATTATGAAGAATACCATTTGAGAACTGATTTCGAGAATCGCAATTGACAGCAAAAGCCTCTTTTTCGAATTGAACACTGAAGGCTCTCGTAAGCCTCCGTGTCTGAGAAAGTCAGTGGGGAATCGGAGTCTACTGAAAACCGCTCCGACCATTGAAGACTGATCCACTGCAACGCTTCCGGCTCAACAGTCGGCCAGGCCAAGCCAGCAGCGATCGTCGTTCCAATGCTCAAGCGAGTCCGCGCACTGAGGCGCAGCAGTGCGTTTGCGTCCGGGTGCTCTCCGACCTAATTCATCAACTTGTCCAGCGTGATAGGCAGTTCGCGAACACGTTTACCACAGGCGTTATAGATTGCGTTCGCAACCGCGGCCCCGGTGCCGGTAATGCCGATCTCTCCGATGCCGCGTGCACCCATCGGCGTGTGTGGGTCGGGGATGTCCGTCCATAGGACGTCGATATACGGCACATCCATGTGTACGGGCAGGTGGTACTCGGAAAGGCTCGGATTGACGATGCGTCCCGTGCGTTCGTCAAACTGCGTCTCCTCCATGAGCGCGAGCCCGAGTCCCATGATGATGCCACCTCGAAACTGGCTGGCGGCGGTCTTCGCGTTCAGGATGCGACCGCAGTCGAAGGAACCGAGGAAGCGGCTGACCCGCGTTTCGCCCGTGATGGCGTTCACGCGCACCTCAGCAAACATCGCCCCGAACGAATGCATGGCCCAGTGCATAATCTCGAGCGGCGGAGGTGCGCTTGCCTGCACTGTGATCGACTCACGTTGGGCGCGCCACAGAATCGAGGCGTAGCTCTCGCACCGGTTTGGGTCGTCGCGCTTCGAAAGCGAGGCGTTGCGGCCTTCGACCTCCTCCGCACTCAGCCCGTGCAGCGGTGAGTTCTTGGCGACCAGCTTCAGCAGCTCTTTATTTAGTTCTCCCTGTGCGGCAATCACTGCGGCACCGATGGAGGCGGTTTGCGATGACCCTCCCGCAAGAAACGTGCCGGAAAACGATGAAGCACCGTACTTCACCCGGACGCATTCCAGCCCAAGGCCGAGCCGCTCGGCTGTCACTTGGGCATGCACCGTTGCGGTTCCCATGCCCATCTCATGCGCCGCTATATCTACCGTGGCAAAGCCGTCCTGAGTGAGCGTAAGGCGCGCTTCGCCACCGGGCATGCGGTAGTAGGGATAGGTCGCTGTCGCGCAACCCACGCCGACCAGCCATTCGCCTTCGCGGCGCGCTCGTGGCATGGGATTGCGCTTGTCCCAGCCGAAGCGTTCAGCCCCAGAACGATAGGCCTGCACCAGATTGCGCGATGAGAACGGCTTGCCCTGAGTCGGGTCTTTCTCCGGTTCGTTGCGCACGCGGAACTCGATGGGATCGATGCCCATCTGCTCGGCCAACTCGTCTACGGTGCACTCCAGGGCAAAGGTCCCGATCGACTCTCCCGGTGCGCGCATAAAGGTGTTGGCCAGCATGTCCATGTCCGCCACCTGCTGCCCAATCTTGTAGCTCTCGGTTGCGTACAGATGCCGTGCGGGAAAGGTGAACTGCTCGGGGCAGTTGTTGTGCGCGGTCATGGCTGCCGTGCCGGTGTGAATCAGCGATTGAATACGGCCGTCGGCATCTGCCCCGATGGCGACCCGCTGCTCTGTCGTGGTGCGACCCCCCACAATGCGGTAAACACCTTCACGCGAAAGCACGATCCGGACCGGCCGGTTGGCGAGCTTAGCGGCGGCAGCAGCCAGCACATGATGAAACCATAGGCATTTGCCGCCGAAACCGCCACCCACGTAAGGCGAGGACACATGCACGTCCTCTTCTGAGATCCCGAAAACCTGAGCAAGCGTCCACGCCGTCTGTTTTACAGTTTGGGAAGCGTCATGCAGGAAGAGCTCATCACCGTCCCAGAAGAGCGTGGTCGCATGGAGCTCAATGGCGTTGTGGTTGTAGCGAGGCGTGCGATAAGTGGCATCCACCTTGTGCGCAGACGCGGCAAGAACCGCCTCTGCATCTCCGCTCGTCACCTCGGGCTCTTCGCCCAGGATCGTGTCCGGTTTGTGTGCATTCCGTTTGGCCTCACTAAAGGCGATCACCGCGGGCTCCGTCTCATAGGTCGCCCGTATCAGCGATTTCGCATGATCGGCATGCTCCTGCGTCTCCGCGAGCACCACCGCGATGGTTTCACCGTTCCAGTGAATGCCATCATCCTGCATGATCGGCAGATCGCTCGGTCCCGCGGCCTTCGGGCTGGAGTTGAAGATCGGTGTGGGCTTCAGCTTGGGCGCATTCTTGTGCGTCATCACCAGCACCACACCGGGTGCGGCTTCGGCTGCGCTCGTGTCGAGCGTCTTGATGCGGCCCTTGGAGATGGTGCTGTAAGCCAGCGCGGCATACACCATGCCATGGACCGGGATCTCGGCTGCGAAGCGGGCCTGACCCTGAACCTTGAGCGGACCATCAACACGTGACACCGGAGCACCGAGGAGCCCGTGCTTCTGCTGATAGATCGGATCAGGCTTATTCGCCGGTATCAACTTATCCGGCGCGAGTTCGACGGCCTTTTTCACCACCGTCGTCATTACACTTTTCACGCTCATACTGTTGCTCCTGAAAGCTCGTTCAGCACCGCTGTGATCGTTCGCGCGGCGAGTTCCACTTTGAATGCGTTGCCCTGCAAAGGCTTGGCGTCCGCGAGTTCCGCCTCGGCCGCGGCACGGAAGTTCTCTTCCGTAGCGGCTTGTCCCTTGAGCGCCGCCTCCGCCTTCCAGGCGCGCCAGGGCTTGTGCGCGACTCCGCCCATCGCCAGCCGGATATCCTCTACCGTTCCGTTCTCTACTTCCAGTGCAGCGGCAACAGAGACCAGCGCAAACGCATAGCTTGCCCGGTCGCGGACCTTGCGGTAGGTGGACCGGCTGGCGAACGGTATTGCCGGGATCTCGACGGCGGCGATCAACTCGCCGGGCTCCAGCACCGTTTCCCGCTCGGGATGTTCTCCAGGCAGCAGGTGGAACTCCGTGAACGGCACAATGCGCTCAGCCTTCGCGCTCTGGAGGTGTACGCGAGCGTCCAGCGCGGCAAGTGCAACGCACATATCGGACGGATGGGTTGCAACGCAGGCGGGTGAAGCTCCAAGGATGGCGTGGATGCGATTGAAGCCGTCGATCGCATCACAGCCCTGACCCGGGCTGCGCTTGTTACAGCGGGCGCCGTCATCGTCGTAGAAGTAGGTGCAACGGGTTCGCTGGAGAATATTTCCGCCCACCGTGGCCATATTGCGGATCTGCGCCGAGGCCCCCGCGACAATGGCCCGGGTAAGCAGCGGAAAATGCGTTCTGACGGCGCGGTGTTCCGCTACGGCGGTGTTGCGCGCTGCCGCCCCGATCAGCAGGCTGCCATCTTCGCGCTCCTGGACGTCGTTCGACAGCCCCGTTACGTCGACGAGCGCCTCCGGTCTTTCCAGCGTCTCGCGCATCAGGTCCACGAGGTTGGTGCCGCCGCCGAGGTACTTCGCATGCGTAGCACTTCCCAGGCGTACTGCCTCGGCGGTGTCGTTCGGATGTGCATAGGTGAAGGGATTCACTGAGCGGCCTCCCCAAAAACCTCTGTAATGGCGCTAACGATGCCGTTGTACGCGCCGCAGCGGCACAGATTCCCGCTCATACGCTCGCGCACTTCATCTCGGGTGAGCGCGATTGTCTCACGCCTCAAATCTGCAGTGACGTGGCTCGGTAGACCGCGTTGCACTTCCTTAGCCATAGCGATCGCTGAACAGATCTGTCCCGGTGTGCAGTAGCCGCATTGGAAGCCGTCATGCTCGATGAACGCCTGCTGGAGTGGGTGCAGCCCCGCCTCTGATGCCAGTCCCTCCACAGTCGTGATGGAACGACCTTGGTACTGGACGGCAAGCGCCAGGCAGGAAACGATCCGCTCGCCATCCACCAGCACGGTGCAGGCACCGCATGCTCCCTGGTTGCAACCCTTTTTCGAGCCAGAAAGCCCCAGGTGGTCCCGCAGCAAGTCCAGCAGCGAAGTACGGAGGTCGAACTCCGCCTCCACCGATTGTCCGTTGATAAAGAACTGCATGCTACCTCCAGTGAAGGAATGTTCTCACCGCGATGTTGCGAAAGGACACATCGAGAGCGCTGAGCATCGGCACCCCGGTAAGATTTCGATGACGCCGAGCCTTCAACCTCTTCAAGATAATTCCCATTGCCGGCTCGCGCGACCGGTGCGCTAGCGGATGCGTCCTCCTGTCGGCCTGATTGCTACCGTGAACAACAGCGGGGCGACTTGTTCATGAAGAAAGCGCACCGTCAGCCTCCCTGAGCTCCCGGTGCGCTGCAGTGCGATCGAGGCCGGCATGTCGTGCCGACTAAGAGAGCAGCCAGTCGTAGTGCGCCTCCGCTTTTTCAGGCTTGATGCCCGCCACTGGCACCTTAGCCCACGGGCCCAGGGCCTCAGCGGCGGACCGCCTGAAGAGTTCGTCGGAAGGACTCGCCACCATCGCGCAGTCGCTCGGCTATGAGTCGAAAACGCCGTTAGCAAAGCCTTCCGGCGCGTCCTCGGCTGTTCCACAAAGGAACAGAGGTCATCCTAAATGTCCTTCCCTATACTTAGAACAGCAATACGACTCGGTTTTCGCCCGCCAAGCCAACGAACAAAGGCATTCCTGCTTGCACGTTCTCAGAAGCCAGGGTTTGTGAGAGCATCAAAGGGTCACTCCAGAACAGCCGTTTTTCCGGCAAAACAGCGCATGTTACACAACGATAGGGTGTACCCCAGACGCACACGGCCAACTACCGACTCTCGCAGTGATCGGACTGAGCTGGAGAATCCGATCCGGTATACTTACGCTTCACAACGAGAGGGTACGCAGAGCGCCGCCTTGGCTGGAACTGCCTCGCTGCTCTGACGCTTACCGATACCTTCTTCGCCTTTATGAGCTTTATCGAAAGGGCCTGAGATGGCAACAGAGCGGGCTGACCGGTTCTCAGCTTCCGAACAAGGCTTAGGCTACCTTTATCAACCGCGATTTGCCTTGCTCCAGATGCTGGAACTTCCAGAAGAGACCTCTGTCTTTGTTGAGAAGGACGATGATCTCGACTTCGTGGACAACGATGGACGTAAATCGCTTGGGTCGCTTAAGCACAAAGCTGAAGGCGAGCGGCTAACAGATCTTTCAATAGATTTTTGGAAGTCCGTCCGAATTTGGGTGATCCGATATGGAGAAAGCGGCCGTATGGAATCGACTCACAGGTTCTTTCTATTCACCACCAACGAGGTCTCCGACAGCTCATTCCTGACAAAGTTTCTTTCATCGGAATCTGCCCCACCTGATCTTGAAGAGCTGGTCGGCCAGATCGAAGCCGCTTTGCAAAGATCCAAGTCTGAGCTGATACAGTCCGTCGCAAAGCAGTTGCAAGCTTTGAGTGATGCGGAGCAGCTCGACTTCTGGAGTCGCATCACGATCGTTGATCGAGTGCCCCGAATCGAAGACATCCCAGGGCTGATCAAAGACCGCCACATGCGCAGTATTAAGAGGGATTTCCGAGATCCCATCCTCGAACGACTCGAGGGATGGTGGCATGATCTGGTTCTCTCACTGCTTACGGGGAAGCGTGTTCGACCCATCTTTGGATATGAGGTCTCCGATAAGCTCTCGACGTTCGCGGATGAGTACAAGTCCGACAATCTGCCAATCATGTTCCGGGGCAAGGTTCCTGAGGGAGAGATTGATACCGACGGTGACGAGCGATTGTTCGTTCGTCAGTTGCGCGAAATCGGGATTTCTTCATCACGCATCCGCAACGCGATTCTTGATTATTACCGTGCCTATGAGCAGCGATCCGCTTGGGCTCGCGAGAATCTGCTGATCTCGGGCGAACTGGAGGAGTATGAGGACCGCCTCGAAGACGAGTGGTCGAGGTATCGCGATGTCATCTTCGAAAACCTTGACGGCGGAACTGCGGAGACAATTCTTCGTGAGGCGGGCCAGAAGCTGTATCAATGGGCAGATCTTGAAAGCGGCAACATAAGCTCGCTTCGTATCCGTGAGAGGGTCACAGAGCCCTACGTGGTTCGAGGAGGTTTTCATATTCTGGCCAACGCTAGTCCTCCGCGGGTGTATTGGCACCCGCTCTTCCTCGAGCGACTTCGCAAAGTGCTTGCGGTCAAAGCATGAAACCGTGGCTGCAACGTCCGTTCGAAGTCAAAACGCTCTTCAATCCTGCCTTCTGCGGCGTTGTTCTCTCTCGCGCTCTGGCCGGGTACGAGGAGGAGAAGGCCGACGGAATGCCATTCTCGCTGGTGCTCCTTGTGCTCCCGCTTTGCCTCCACAAAGAGACGCGACAAATTCTTTCTGCAAATTCACGTGGATATCTGCTGAAAGCCATTGAGCGAAACCCACACATGCTCGTGAACTTTGCAGAGCGGACCAAAGACATGATGCCGTTCGCTCTCGAAGCTCTTGGTTTCCTCATGGAGCGCGGCTGCTTCGTCGTCACCAATGATGGACGCCTGAAGACGGTGGACAAGGCTGTTCGTAAAAAGGTCACGGGTTCTGATGAGTCGCTCGCTTGTCAGCGAATCGCCCGATTTCTGGGTAGGGAGTTCGCGCGAGTTGCTGATCGCGCCACGATCTACACTTCGCTCGGAGTACGTCCTTGAAGATCAAATCCATCCACATCTATAGCCATGACGGCCAGCGCCGCGATCTTGCATTCCATGTTGATGGTTTAAACGTGATCACGGGGCGGTCGTCCACCGGAAAATCTGCGCTCTCTGACATCGTCGAGTACTGCATGGGGCGGTCTGACTGCAATGTTCCCGAGGGGGTAATCCGCGACAAAGTGACATGGTTTGCTGTTCTCTATCAGTTTCCCGATGAGCAGGTTCTCATTGCCAAGCCTGCACCGGACACCGGCGCCGGAAGCTGTTCTGTCGCCATGCAACGCCTCGGCGAGACTGTTGCAATCCCGAGTTTTGCCGAGCTGGCGACGAATACAGACGACGAAGCGGTGACGAGCCTCTTGTCGAAGCTCCTTGGCATTCATGAAAACCGAACCACTGTGCCGATCGATAGCAGCCGTGCCAGTTATCAAGCAACCATCCAGCACACCTATTACTACCTTTTTCAAAAGCAGGGTCTGGTCACCAACAAGGATCAATTGCTGTACAGACAAAACGAACAGTTCCAGCCGCAAACGATCCGCGATACGTTGCCGATCTTGCTCGGTGTGTCCTCGAATGATCGTTACGAGCTCGAGGCTAAACTTCGTCTCGCGCAGAGAGATTTGCGGATCAATGCTAAGTACATCGAAGAAGCCCGGCAGGCAATCGACACCTCTGAACAAAAAGGCCTCAGCCTCTTGTCTGAAGCACGCTCGGTAGGCATCGTGGCGCGGCTGAACGGCACCGAGGGGAAGGATGAGATCCTCGCATTACTCCGCCAGACGCTCAGCTGGAAGTCACAGTTTGTGCCAGGAGATGCCGCAGATGATGTGTCTCGGCTTGAGGAGCGTATCGTAGACGTCCGGCAGCAGCGCCGTGACCTCCAGTCACGGACGGATAGCGCGCGACAGTTCGCGAAACAGGCGAATGGATTCCAGAGCGAGGCCAATGAGCAGCACGATCGTCTTCTCTCGATAGGAGCCCTCCCCAAGAATCCAGCGACCGGCGAGTGGCAGTGGCCATTCGCTGAGAAGAATCTCGGCTTGAATTCGCCGATCGCCACCGTTCTCCTGAACGAAATTGCCAGCCTAGATGTTGAGTTGGGTATAGTCTCTGGGCAACGGCCACGCCTCGATTCATACCTTGCGGACCTTGACCGCGAAATCCGCGAAACGAGCAACGAGATTCGGAGCGCAGAAGAGCAACTCGCCGCAGCCATCGCTACCAACGAGCTTGTTAACGCAACGGGAGATCGCAACAATACTGCCGCCCGTGTCGTGGGCCGCATCAGCCTCTTCTTGGAGGATCTGCTGCCAAACTCAGAACTAATAGCGCTCGAAAAGCAGCATGAACGTTTGCGAGCGCGAGTTGCTGATCTGGAACGCAGAATAGGAGACGATACCAGCCGTGATCGGCTTGCTTCAATTCTGAACAACGTCGCTGGATACATATCGCAGTTTCTCCAAGAGTTGAGGGCAGAGTTCAGTTCCTTTCCCGTGCGCATTGATTTATCGAGTCTGACCGTTGTCTTCGACCGCCCCGAGCGTTCCGTTCCCATGGGTAGAACCGGAGGCGGTGAAAATCATCTAGCCTATCATCTCGCCACGCTCTTGGCTTTCCACCTATTTGCAGCGAAAGGAAACCGCCCGGTACCACGCTTTCTAATGATCGATCAGCCGACGCAGGTCTATTTCCCCTCAGAACAGGTCTACAAGGACGCCGATGGATCAATCCAGAAGACGGAGGAGGATGCGGATCTGGCGGCAGTCCGTCGCCTCTTTGCGTGGCTGCGGAGGTTCTGCGAAGAGCTTGCGCCAGGTTTCCAGATCATCGTCACGGAACATGCCAATTTGCGTGACGATTGGTTTCAAGCGGCATTGGTCGAGGAACCCTGGTCAAAGCCACCAGCTCTCGTTCCTTCGGATTGGCCGGACAGACTATTGCTGAAACCGCGTGAATGAAGGCCTCCCTCGCCAAGTCCTAACATGAGCAGCTAGCGCCTGAGTGGGCCATGGGCTTCGACAAGTGACTTGTCATATCGAGGTTGAAGCAGCTCTTCAACGCCGCCCTGTGATCGCGATCAGCGGACTTTCGGAGCTGTCGTGCAGTAGGTCTGCGTTAATGAACGGCAACCGAGCTACGGTGTTCGAAGGCTCTGAGCGTTATCGTCCTTCTCGCTGTGGTCGCTGTCCGCTACCATCGGGGTTCTCCCACACAGCACCTCCATCCCCTTGCCTCCTATCGCTCACCGGTGAGCTTGCCGTCGTTTTCGCCGCCATCGCTTACATTACCCCCCAAGAGTCGAACCTAAGCGCGGCGACGTTATCGAGCGTTACCGAAAATACGGGCCGGCTGTTGAAGTTTGTCTCTCTGCCCGACGGGGCCACAAAGCTCAATATCTACCCAGTCTTGGCCCTTTTGCCGAAAATGGGCTCCCGGGAATGCCACTCTTGACCCGTTGCTGTATCAAGTGCAAGCGCAACTGGATTTGTTCGAACGGATTCGCATAGCGCATCAGCAGCCGCAAGAAGTGTGCTGGGTCATTGGAGAGGCTCTTGTAGCTGATCGTTAACGTGTCATGGTCGGTATACAGAAATGCGACCAGACGATCTATGAAGCTCCGATCCAGAAACTGACAGTGAACCGTACTCTCCGACAGACGGATGCCAAACAAGCAAGTTGATTGAGTTTGGCGCAACAGGTCCAAAGCGTCGATGCGGTCGACTGCCAAACGCGCGTCTTTGCCGTCCTCGACTGTCTTCACTTGGGCTCCCAAAACCTGCCCTTGACCTTCGAGAGATGTGGAGCCCGGAACTGCTGCCATGACTTGGCAAAAGAACAGCGATCCCGATGTCCTGGTTTACTTTGTTCCCTGTCAGTTGACGCTTAAGCGCCCAGCCTCTAAAAAGCAATTCCCCGATGATGTTGCTCCGGGATAGCCGCTTTCTCGATCCATTCATTCCTCGCTAAACCCCATTCCTCCACCCGGCCCGAGCTAGATCTTGAAGGCCGTCTGCACGGGCCTCCACTGATGGGCGCAATATCTCTGTACGCTGCGGAGTGATGCGTACGAATCGTCGACAGGCCATCCCAGAATGAGAAGAAGCATTCGCTCCAGTATCCACTCCAAATTCTGTGCCGCATAACTCAGCGGCAGGAGGTCTGCTTCCGTGAACGTATCTCCATGGGCCACGGCATTTCTCAGGTCGGCCAGAGAAGGCCCGGCAGAATCCCACATCAACGGCCAGAGATCATCGAAGTGGTCTCCATACTTGGTCAAGAATTTCTCATAAAGCTCACGCATCTTCGCACGCGCCGTCCCGCGAGGTTGCTGCAATGCGAAAACAAGCGCGCTCTGGACTCCGGCGAACAGTCTCGCGATCCGTACCTCCGCAACTTGTTCCCGTGCCAATAGCGCATAGACGGCGCCATCGAACAGCTCAGTTTCTACCGCTGACCGATAGAACGGGAATGCCATCTTTAGGAAACGCTGACAGCCCTCCCTATCTCTTCGAAGTAAAGGGTCTTCGTGCGAATCTCTGCGCCGAAACCTTCCGGTGTTGAAGCGCCAATGCCGGGTCATATCGCCGACCCCGGAAGCGGTGCTCGAATGCCAGAACATAGTCCGTTCTCTGGAACCAAACGACGCCAAGACCATCAATGCTTCCGCGTCCTTTCGAGCTTGTTCGGCGTTTTTGTAGTTGCGTATATGTATTGAGTACGCCTTTTTCTTGACGTCCTTGGATACTCCCACCCGTCGCGATCGAACGTACCGCTGAATCTCCGCTGTAGCCCCGTCGGAGACTTCAAGAGAGAACTTCTGCTCATCGAAACCTAACTTTTGTGCCCTTTCGACATCTTCGTCCTCGGGGTTAGCCACGATCTGGAGCACGAAGCATCGATTCGTCGCGAACCACGCGAATGATTCCTCACTCTTGAAGAGGCTTCCCGTGGACATTGATTCGATAGTTAATGACTCGATCTCGCCAGCCGGAGCACTCCAATACGTCCGCCCCTTGCCGCCTATCTCGCTTCCCGATTGCGTCCAGATTCCCTCCGCCGACCACACCTCGCTGACGTCCTCGGACGAGCCGTAAGCCCCACGAAAAGAGAACGGCGGACGCATCGCGAAGAGGCTCTTAGCCTGTTCGAGTGTTGGATAAAGAAAAATCTTCGCTTTTCGGCTAGACGGATGGATTTTAGAAAATTGCACAAGCATCGCCGGGAATGTTGCTTGGTCCGATTTCAGTTCCCCCAGTACAAGCAAGCCACGCTCTGTGGCTTCTAGGGGTACGACGAATTCCTCGTTTACTCCGTCCATGTGAATCCTGAGCTATGCAGTAACGACTCTCTTATCGTCGCACTTCTTCCCCTTCAGGGAGGAAGTCTCCTCCCTAGTTACAGCCGCTCTGCGTCTTCCACCACCCTCCTCAGCGGGCCTGTTCCTGCCCGCAACGCCCGCCCTAAGAGCAGGACGAGTCAATGCCCAGCGCTCCGCGCCCGACCAGGTCACCGGACCTCCTGATGGACTCCGTCCCTGGCGCGATGCAAGAGGCACCCCAATCTTCCGCGCTGCGCTTGTGCAGACCTCCGCTGCGCTCCGCCCTTTCCGTTCCGCTGATCGCTCCTCTTCAAGGGTGGGGAACCCCTCCTCTTGCACTTGCCGCCCCTGCTGGCGTGGGCCAGGGCCAAGGCGTGTTTGTGAGCAAACACAGCACAGCCATTCCAAAGCGAGGACAACACCCATGAGCCGCAACCAGACCAGCAACGCCGCCGCAACCAACGTCTCCACTCTTCCCACCACAACCAAAGCGCAGAGCGCCAAGGAGGTTATCGCCGAGAACATCAAGCTCCTCATTGCACAGCTTGAGGCGGGACACTCCGAAGGTCTCACCGCCTACCTCACCGCGATGGGGCGCTTCCACAACTACAGCTTCGGCAACATCCTTGAGATCGCACGGCAGAGGCCCGACGCCACCCGCGTTGCTGGCCTCTACGCGTGGAATCAGCTTGGCCGCAAGGTGATGAAGGGGCAGAAGGGCATCCGCATCCTCGCTCCCATGATCGGGACCCACAAGAAGAAAGACACGGAAGGTACGCGCAGCAAAGACCCCGCTTCCATCAACACACCCGTCCTCGTGGGTTTCCGCGCGGTCTACGTGTTCGACGTGTCACAGACCGAAGGTGCAGAGCTTCCCGAGCTTTCAGAACGTGTGAGCGGCAGCGTGGGAGAGAACCGCGAACGCCTGATCGACTTCATCGCCGCCCAGGGGATCGAGCTTGAGTTCAAGGAGTCCATTGCGCCAGCTTTGGGCAGGAGTTAAGGCGGCCGTATCGCCGTACTTCCCGGTCAGGAACCAGCCGAGGAGTTCAGCACCCTGGTTCACGAACTCGCACACGAGTTGTTGCACAAGGCCGAGCGCAGGACCGCAACCACCAAGACGGTACGCGAGACCGAGGCCGTTGCGTTTGTGGTGGGAACCAGCATCGGGCTTGAGACCGGACGCGTCAGCCGACTACATCCAGCTCTATCACGGCAATGCCGCACTCCTGGCCGAGAGCCTGGTAATGATCCAGCGCACATCCGCCCTGATCCTTGCAGCCATCGAGCCACCCGCAGCCGAACAGACCGAAACCGCACCCATAATGGCCGAGGCGATCTAGCCCAACTGTCTCCCCCGAAGGGGGAAGGAGGTTCATCCCTTCGCCCCCCGCAGCCCCACCACGTTCCTAAACCCGCCCAAGGAGGGCAGTCAGATGCAGAACAGCAGTGCCTTCCAGTACCTCGCCATCGACACCATTCACGAGTCCACCACCAACCCACGACGCACCTTCGAGGAGAGCAAGCTGCAGGAGCTTGCCGAGAGCATCCGGCACCACGGCCTCATCCAGCCCGTCACCGTTCGTCCTCATGCGGACGGCTTCGAGCTGATCGCAGGAGCGAGACGCTACCGTGCGGCACAGCTTGCAGAGCTCTTCTCCATCCCAGCCCGTATCGTCGAGATCGACGACGCAGAGGCGCTTGAATGGCAGCTGGTCGAGAACTCGCAGCGGGTCGACGTCCACCCGTACGAGGAGGCCCAGGGCTTCCAGCGCTTGCTCGACCTTCCCGGCTACGACGTTTCCGCACTGGTCGAGAAGTCCGGCAAGAGCGCAAGCCACATCTACACCCGTCTGTCGCTGCTGCAACTCATCCCCGCAGTGGCGGAGGCCTTCACCCAGGAACGCATCACGGCCAGTCACGCCAACCTCATCGCCCGTCTCCCGCAGGAGTCCCAGGCCGAAGCCTACGAGCAGTGCTGGCGCAAGGACTGGCAGGAGAAGGAAGCCCACCTGCTCCCCGCGAAAATCTTTCCGCGTGGATACAGGCGAACCTTTATCTCTCGCTTGCCGATGCTCCGTTCGACCGCGAAGACCCGACCCTCAACCCCGCTGCCGGAGCGTGTGTCACCTGCCCCCGCCGCAGCGGATACAACACTTCACTGTTTGCAGACGTGCACGGTGACCAGTGCCTTGACGGACCCTGCTTTCAGATGAAAATCACCGCGCATATAGACCGCGAACTCGCAGCCCCTCCCGAGCTGGTTCAGATCGAGAACGGATGGAGAAGGGCGACCGAGCAGCGACCCGGAGCCGTGCAGCGCGGCCACTTCCGCGAGATCGAGCGCGTAGCCGAGAACCTGGACGCGGAACCAGTCTCAGCCTGCGCCGCCGCTCAACCCGCCATCATCGTCTACGGCAAGCGCGCGTAGGCACCACCCTCACCGTATGTACCGACAACAACTGCCCGGTCCACGACCCACGCGCAGCCGCGCGGCTGGCCCAGGACCCCGCACCCCCACCGGAACAAGAGACAGAGGAGGAGGCCGAAGAGAGGAAGCAGCAGCATGAGCAGCAAAAGGAATATACCGAGATGCAGGAACGGAGAGCGGAGGAGCGAAGGCAGGAGGAAGAACGGCGAGAGCAGGAGTACGAGGCCGAACAGGCCCGCAGGGAGGAGCTGCGGCAGACTCGCAAGGCTACCTTCGAGCGCATCCTTGCGAACGCTCCCGACAGCTTCAGTGCGGCCCAACTCCGGATGCTGCTTCGCGCCCTCGTCAACCTTGAGCCATACACCTTCGCGGACGACGTGGCCGAGGAGATTGCGGGGGGGAGATGAGAACGAAGCGTACGGCGGAAGAAACTCTGCTCGCCGCTATCAA
>JAABUW010002229.1_pt1 | contig 29996 bp, 35 predicted proteins | sample 5560081 | NCBI WGS metagenome assembly JAABUW01 (sample SAMN10711882, study PRJNA513363) | rock metagenome | isolation source: Antarctica rocks | place: Antarctica: Victoria Land, Knobhead sud | reverse complement strand
GTGTGTGACCCCCAAATGGCCCCCCACTTTTGGAGGATGGTGGTGGAAGTGAGCAAAAGATCAGAGTGAGAAAACGTGGGTTATCAACGGTTACGGCAGGCGGTTGCTTGCCTGCCCTAATGCAATGTAGAGACTAATGAAATATGCAAGTCCCAAGGCTTCCAGCCGCTGTGATGGCCCGAGCTGAAATGTTTTGAGTTGGGATATGAGAGATTCAATAATACTGCAATACTGTGACCTCAATGGCAAATTCGAACAATGATCATAATAGTGAGGGACACCGTTGCTGATTATTGCAAAGGGAAGAGCAAGTCTGGAAAAGGGGGGCCAGTGAGATTGTGTATCTTTGCATAACGTGGCCGGGGGGGGCGTGCAGAAGTAAGTCTACCTGACTAGGTAACTTTCAGGCCACTATTCCGTACAGTACGAGGGAAGACTCATGCCGAGAGTTCAAGCAGGACGAGAACACTCTCGCCTGAACGCCCCACGAAAAGCCCTCCCGTTTGAGTGAAGTACTACGAAGTTCCAATTCACCCTGAATGATCCTTGAGTAGATCCAATCACAGCTAGCCCTGCAATGTGACGGGAACCAGGGCTCGCTGCATGGGCCTTGACCAAAAGAAGAGGGTGGAATCGCGCCCGGCGCGCCAAGAAAAACCGGGATCTTGGTCTCGGGATACTACCGACAGGGATCTATCTACAACGCAGTACGGAGTACTGTACAGCCTGACTTGTCATTTCTTCTGAGGCCCAAATCACTAGTTGAATAAGGTACTTTAGGTAAGTAAGTAGGTACCTTAATTAGCACCACTTAATCAATCAAACAAACAAACAAACAACAATACCACTCGGTACGGCGATCATCATTTCCCTTCCTCGACATCATCTTCACATCATCATTCGTTCCTCCCGCCGTCCTACAATCCGGTTTGTGATTGACTTTGAGGGGTTGCAGCAGAAAAGCCAAAGTCAATTACCACCACGACATTTATACACCAACAGAGACCAAGGACAAGCGAATGTTGCCCCTTCAACCTTGTTTGTCTGATCGATTCGAAACCTTAACAGTAGTTGCTGTAGAGCAGCCGAGCGATTATGCACCAGCTCCACCAGTGATGGTGGTCGGAACGGATAACATGCTTTGCCGGCGCTATGCCAACTGTCTAGAAAGGGGTTTTGCTTTTTGCTTTTTGCTTTTTGCTTTTTGCTTTTAAACCTTTTTGCTGACAATTCATAGAAACTTTGTACTCCTTGCTGTTAGTTTGTGACCATGTTTGCTGTCAACGTCAGACGAAAACGTCCCAACTTCTGCAGTCGTTGTTGTTGTTGTTGTTGTTGTTTGATGATGGACGTATTCTAACGGTCTTGCATTTGCGAGGTTCCCCTACTGGTGCTCCTTAAAATTAAGCTTCATTTCTGGCTTGGGATCATGATCGACGATCGACGATCGACGAAGCATCATCCCACCAAGGCGCCAGGGGTTGATGGGGTCGTCGCAAGCCGAGCTTCGTCCCTGTTCCCTCCTCGGCAATGAATGCTACCCACCAACAAGGCGCTATCGTTTCAGCTGCCCGTGTAGCGGGATTCCACTTTCCACTTTCCGCTGCTCCAGTAGACGGTTCCCGTCCCTGGGAAAAAGGCTCCAGTACGGAGTACCCCACGTGTAAGTCGCCAAGTCCTTGCCTCGAGTTCTGCGCTTCACCGGAAGCCATGGGGATGAATGGTCTAAGTCTTCAAACTCCTCGGAGTCGGAGAAAATTGACTTCAACAAGCCTCCTTCGCACACTGAAGTCCGGTACTCCGGTAGGAGACGTGCTTAGAGGGATTTCGAGGCAACAATTAGCTAGGGTTTGGCGAAAGAACTTAGAATAAAGAAGTTGGGGGATTGTTCGTTGACTTGTATCCATTGCATAGTCGCACATAGCCTGGAGCACGTCCTTTACAGCGATATAAACACAACAAGGCCGCAGGAGGTTATCATCACGCGTAAGCTCCAGTAGTACATTCAGGAAGGGATGAGGTATAATTCGGTACCCACAGGGTTGTCCACTTGGGGCTTCGGGACCAAAGTAGAAGAACGCGCTGTGACCGAAATCTCAACTCGACATGATTTGACCCGATGGGTCAGACATTGATGTTTCGACTCTACATGGATTTCAATTTTGCGCCTTGTTGTGAAGTAACCTGGAGGATGAAGGAAAGATTAGATTTTAGCCGTCCGTAAGGTGTTATCGATTCCTTTCTCGGCTACAACTGCACTACCTACTGTACATGGTTTTGAGGAATTCCATCACAACTCGAAACCAATGGCGGATCCTCTTCTTAGCGATCTCTGCAAAATCTGGTGCGTGTTTTTGCAATACTTTCTACGACACAATTGAATTGACTCTCCTCTAGCCATATTAATCCACATAAATACCGCTGTCCCCGATGCTTCACTCTTACTTGCTCTCTTCCCTGTATTAAGCGCCACAAGAACTGGGCCCAATGCAGCGGCATCCGCGATCCAGCGGCGTATCTGAAGCGCAGTGAGCTGGCTACACCGAGCGGTATCGACAAGGATTACAACTTTCTCACAAGCATAGAGAAAAAGATTGACAATGCCGAGCGAGATGCGGACGATAGAGGGGTGGTCCTGCGCGACGTTGACACACGCAATTGGAGAGAAAAGGGACTTAATGGGCCCGTGAAAGGGGAGACACAGATGCAAACCGCGATTGAGAGGTGCAAAGTTGTTATCGACAACGCGCCGAAAGGGATGGCGAGGGCGAAGCAGAATAAAACAAAGTGGTACAAAAAGTGGCTTCTCCCGTAATCGTTCAATTGGGCCCCCAATGCTGAATAGAAGATAGGCAGCGCTGTCTTTGTTGGACCGTCGAGTGGATCCACGACGACGGCCGTAGAGACCTCGGCGAATGCCTTGAGTCTCAGCCGATATCAGAAGCCTACTCAGCGCAATTCGATATTGCGGAACCGCCGAAGAAAAAGCGGAAGTCAGACAACAACAATGATCCAATGAACACTATAGTTGCGAGCACACCGTCTATCGAGGTTGCAGCCTCCTTGGCACCTTCGATGCCTTCAGTGCCCTTGGCGAATAATCTAACATCCAACTCGAGACCGGCGGAGCCTCCAGTACCCTCAGCATCCTCAGAACTTCCAGCTTCCACAACGGCCACGCTAGCATCTAGCCAACAATCTCCAGACCCACCTCCACTATTTGCACCATCCATACCTTCTCCCACCGCCCTTAACTTCTACCTCCACCTTCCCAGCACTCCCACCTCTGCCCGCGTCCTCACCCCCCTTTCTCCATCCTCCATTCTCTCCACCTGCCTTTCCCACCGTCTTGTTCTAGAGTTTCCTACTATCTACGCCCTGCGAAATACACCTGATGAGCTTTCGGAAGGGTTTATAACCGAGGAGGAATTTCTGCAGGGTTTACGGAGGGGAGAAGTCAGGAGTGATTTCAATGACTTGATTGAGGAGGTGGACGCAGGAGAGGTGGCGGGAGGTGGCCTGGCGGGAGGGGTTAAAGAGGGGATGGACGAGAAGAGTTTGGCGGATGTGTTCAAAAGGGATCTGGGTGGAGGATTGCAATAAGCGATCTATTCGGGAAGAAGCAGTCAAAACAGCAACGTATTATCCCACCTACATCCGCCCTAACCCAACTTCCCCGGCACAACCGGATGCCCAGCACTCAACCCCCCACACACCGCCCACGCCTGCCCGTTCACATAACTGCTCTCATCACTCCCCAAGAACAGCGCCACCCTCGCGACTTCATCCGCCACCGCCCCCCTCCTGGTCGGGTTCAGCTGCCCCACTTTCCCCTCCGTGCCCCTTTTCCTCGCCGAATCATACATGGCACTCGTCATGCCCGTCTCGATAAGGCCAGGGCAGATGGCATTGCAGCGGATGCCGGTTCCAGACAATTGGTAGCAGATCGTTTGCATGAGCGATACAACCGCGGCTTTGGACGCCGAGTAGTCCGTGCTTCCAGCATTAGACCGTAGACCCGCGACGGAAGCAGTAGCGATGATGGATCCCGAGGGGTACGGTTTCGCTTCCGACGTCTTCATCATGGCCTTGGCCGCATACTTGGCCGCCAAAAACACACTCAGCACATTCGTCCTCAGCGTCCCCGCAAACTCCTCGGCCCCAATATCCGTAAACACCCGGTTCGTCCCCACCACCCCCGCGTTCGCAAACATGACATCCAGCCGCCCGTACCGCTCCACCGCCTCGTCCACCGCGCCCTTTATCGCGCCTTCGTCCGCAGCGTCGAAGCGCCGCGCGTGGATCTCGCAGGAGGGGTATAGGGATTCGAGCTCGCGTTTGTGGACGGGGAGGTACTGATCGCTGAAGTCGCAGAGGTAGACGGCGCGGGCGCCGTTGTGGGCGAACTGGTGAGCGCTGGCTCGACCAATACCCAGGGGCGAATTCGTGCCTGTTTTTCTTGCGCCGTCAGCAAACATACCGTAGAGCTGGCGAGCGCGACGATGGGTTTAGGTACCAGTAACAATAACCACCTTCCCCTCGAGTCTCCTACATTTAAAAAAACCCCATCAATCATCAATGCACACACACACACCCTTCAACTTTCTCACATCAAAGGTTGAGGGGGGGGGGGAGAAGGGACACATACGGCCCAACAGAATCCCCAGCCACGCGCCGGATCTTGGGGATGTTTTCAAAGCTGCCGGGGGAGGGGAGCGGATGGGGATGGGGTTGCAGGTGCTGGCTTAGGGCTTGGAGGCGTTGTGCGGGTGCGGATGTCATTGTTTGTGGGTGATGGCGGTGGTTGAGGGATGGGAGGAAGGAGGAAGGGAGAGATGGAGGGTTGGGATGAATGGAGGGATGGAGGGCGGAGGTTGGTGCGTGGTGCGTGGTGCGTGGTGCGTGAGGGTAGGAGGGTTGGTGAGATGAGGGGGGGGTGGAATTGCGGAGAAGGCCAGGGGAGGGTGGGGGCACGGGGGAGCCGAGGCACAAGCACAACCACTTCCCACAACACCTACTCGTACAGTAAAACCCAATCTTCAACATCCACAAACCCAGCGACCAAACCCCAATTCCCCTCCCCATCTTTCCACAAAACACCCCCCCCAATCCATTCCATCCCATCCCATTCCATCCCACCATCCATCCATCCCATCCCATCCAAACAAAATACTCCCCATTTTCCCCCCACCATAATCTCCACCCCCCCCCCAAAAAGCAACTTAAAGCCATCTAAAGTACCGTACCCTGCGTACCTTTCACACCTCTTAGTAAACAATTTCCCCATCGATCCTCCGCGGAGCACATTCCCTAATCTGTTTTCTGTTTCTGCTACTAGCCGTGGTGGTACGTTTTCCCTGAGTTTTGAGATATTGCGCGGGTAACTTTTCTTGGTTGGGGAGGGGAGGGGAGGGGAGGGGTGGGATGTACTGTAGGTGGGTATGACCCTTATACGTAGTTTATAGTAAGTAGATGGACGGCTTTTAGGGTTGGAGAGGTGGAGGTTTGTGCTACTAAAATGCTGGTGATTTTTGGGGGTATACCCCGGGTATCATTCTGCGCCATGAAAGAGTTCCACGTTCGTGTTGAATCCTCTTCACCGTTGCCCAATCCCACTCATACTCATTCTCATGGCCCCTCCTCATCACCAACAGGCCTCGGCTCCTCCACGCTCAAGTCTCCGCGCGCCCTCTGCTCATTTTGCATATCCTCCACCGCCCTCACCCTCCTCTCCTCCACCTCCTTCCTCCTCACTACCTTTCCCAGCCCCTCACTCGCCCTCACTAACCCATCAATACTAATGGCATGATCCGTCATCTCATGCCCAATATACCCATACACCCCCGCCGCGCTGTCCACACCCAGCAGCTTGCTCTCGTTCAACTTGAGCAGCGCGAGCGCGACCTGGAACAGAAAGGTCGAGCCGTCGTTGAAACAAAAGACGACATCCCAGACGCGGAAGAGGGCTTCGGCGGAGAGGCAGTCGGTGAAGATGCTCAGGAACCATTGGAAGGTAAGGGCTTCGAGTTCGATACCTAGGTTGTCCAGGTGGGCGGAGAGTTTAGGGAGGATCTCAGCGACGTATTGACGCAGTACGTGTTGGTCGGCGCGGGATGCAAGTAGAGAGTGGTCGTAATAATGCCGCGGTAAGATGTTCTCCACAATGCTGGTGAGCATCCAGAAAGCGTCTTCGGCTGTTGGCATAATCAACAGCAACGAGGCGGTGATCAGATTCATGCCTTGACAGTATCCGACCTCGGGATTGCGACGCGAGTATGCCAGGAGCACCTCATTGAGCTTAGCAACACCGGGGCCTTTACGGAAGAAGACATTGTCGGTGAGGGTGCGGTGGATGTCCATTTGGATCTGGGTGACGATGACAGGGTCATCTTCTCCGTTAGCAACCAAGTCATCGTAATAGCCGGGCACACGCAAAGCACTCGCACCACTGCACTCAGCCCAGATCTTAGCACGGTAGGCGACCGGGATGCCTGCTAGGACAAGCTGTTTAAACTCTTTCCATTTCGCCTGGCCGACTTTGCCTTTATTACCTAGACCTGCGACGCCAATCATCTCGCCGTCGGCGAGAGCGACTTCAGGCATGGTTGCTTGGGTGGAATTGGGGGCAGTGGTTGCGGCTGATTCGCCTTCTTTTTTGCGTTCGGCGCGTACTTTGCGGAGGAATTCATTCATTTTGATTGTGCGGTCGCGCTGCAGGGAGTCGTGAAGTTCGGTTAGTTGGGCCAGAAGCATCTTTACGGGTTCGGCGTCTGCTGTAGGGGCGGATAGGTTGGCTGATGCATTGGATACTGGCTTCGAGATCTCGGCGTTGCTTGCTGTGATTGGTGAAGCCGAGGGTTGCGGGTTGAGGCTAGAGGACGGAAGAGAGCCTTTGCTAGGTCCAGTTGATGGGGATCGATTGGCACTGTTCGGGCTATCTGCAGTTGTGACATCGGTAATGGGACTCGCAGCGGGCGTGTGCGACAACAGCTCGGTCGGAAACGTTGCGACCTTGAGATAATCTTGCCATCGCTTCGTTGACTTTTCATTGGTCTTCTCCTCAACTGAGGCTGGCGTGTCTGGCCGTTGCAAGGTCTCCACTCTTTTGTCGGCGTTCGTTTCAGTGTCCTTCGATTTGACAGCATCTCGAGAAGTGCTGAGCATCTCAACTCCACTTAGTCGTTTGTCTTGATTGGTGATACTCGTGAGGGATTCAGCTTCTCTCTTCCGCCGTCGTTGGTCATATATGAAACCAAACCTGTCAGTAAGATACTCGGTTGAGTTGCTGTTATTGTTGTAGGTCTGGGTTTGTGTAGGAGGCCTTGAGTCAGGTGGTAGGATCGTGTCCATCTCAACAGGACCTAGATTGCTTGCTGCGTCTACCGATTTGGGGCTTGTCGGCAGTTGAGAGTTTGATGGTTGAATTGTACTCTTCAGCGTCCCGTTCATGCCCAGGCTGAGAGGCTTCTTCTTAACGGTCTGACTGGGGCCCATACCATTGACTTTCATCAAAGCCGCTTTCGCAGAGCTCTCCGTGTGCGCAGATGTATTCGAAGTGACCCTTGAATTCTTTGAGGCTCCACTACCAGTAGTTACTGATCTCCCTCTTACAGTATTCTGAGATTCCTGGTCGCGGCCGGCTTGAGAATTCCCGGCGAACAGTTTCATTGTCCATGATGCCACGGACGTGGACGATTGCCGTGATCGAGTGTTTAAAGTGCTTGGTGACTGGGACGAGCGCTGAGGTGGCTGAAAGAGCTCCTCGTCTAGTCCTCTCCGACGTCCACTTGTCCCGCTAAGGGCTCGGACTCGCGCTGTAGCTTCGGTGTCCTCATCGTAATCAGTGAGCATACTGCTCGCTCTACTCGTCCTACGACTCAAGGTAGCTCCACCCCATAGATAGTCCCTCCATCCTCTTACATTACTGCTCGGCCGGCCCTGAGAATCTATGCTTGAGTCCAAAGATTGTTCATCGGTATCCTTTGGCATGGAACCCGTAGCCTTGATGGTCGCCTGTTTATCGTGCTCATCTAGCGAATCAATGTAATTCTCATTGAGATCAGGCGTAACTGCCACACCACCCTTCATTGCCTCCCCCATCATCTCATCTATCCCCGCTGTGATCACCGTAGTTCTTTCCCTCCCCGAGCCTCTCTTGTTGTTTGCCTTCGTAGCTAGATCCTGCAACGCTAACGGTTGTGGTCGTTCGAAGAGATTGCCAATACGGTGGAGTCTAGTCTCAATATCCAAGTTGGAGACCTCCACTTCCCTCAGCATCTTCTTTAGTTCCCTCTCCCTCTCCTCTGCTCTACGCCGCAGGCTTGTAATTTCCAAATCTCGATTCGCCAAATCTTCCGCAAGTTGTCGGATCAAAGCTGTTGCGCCTTGTTTGGCTACTAGGTGCTGAAGATGCTCGTCACTTGCATGGTGGAGAGCCCCCGGCACAGTTTTTGAGCCTGCTTTAGGGGAGTCATCAAAGAGCGCTGCACGACCTCGAAAGGACGATGTAGCTGTTATCAAGGATTCGACAGTCGACGGCTTCTTCGACGACGATTTGCGAGATATGGGAGAGGGAGGTGAGGAGAAAAAGTTGGGTTTGCCATTGCTCGCTGCCGCGCTAGGTGAATTATCTGGTGATAACTCACCCGGCGATAAAGAAGGGAACGAGACAAGCGATTTGGCTGAAGTAGGTGTCACTAGAGAGTGCTTCCGGGATCTTGAGCGTACAGTGCCAGACTTTCGCGAGGCCATTGAAGTCTGGGAGGTAGATCGTTCGAGGCGTGCATCTCCATTGCCACGGCCTGGCATGATGGGGACCTGAATCCTGTCCCTCACATAGTCTTCGGTTGTTAGTCAAAGTCGCAGGCGGATAGAAAGGAGTTGCTGCTCTTAGCGGAATATGACGTGATTCAAAGTTAGAGCAGGCTTCAAGTACGTCGGGGTTATAGTCATCAAATTCGATCATCAGGTGAAGCAATTCCACACTTTTTCAAGCAATAATATTTGCAAGACTTGTGAAATGGTCAAATTGAAAATCTGTGATGGGAGAAAGTTCTATGAGGATGTCACAGAAGAAGACACGGTCCAGACTCGCAAAGGATAAGACATCTATACGCGTTGGTTGCGCCTTGCTTCCTGGCATGTTTTGGAAACAAGCTCCGTCGTCACCGTAGGATTGCGCCAAGGCAATTTCTATTGGACCACATCTTGTCCGGACAAGCCTCACTACGTGTTCGTTCAGCAACGAATCCTTCGAAAAGCAATGATATACAATGTGGAGTCGAGCTTGTGCCGCTGAAACAACATGAAGGTTAGGAGAGACTCCGCCAGGCGGGACAGCATCCTCCACGGCTGAGCCACCTCCTGGTCACAACCTTTACTATCCTTAAGGGATGAACAATGTTTGATGCGGGTATAACAGAACTGCAGTTGCAATAATGCTACTTTGCAGCTCGCCAATCTAGCATGCTTGAGCGCAGGTTAAATGGGATTCCTTGGTTTCAGCTCTTCACATGTACAAGTCTGGCAACATAGCGGTTGTGAAAGCATGATTTCTGCTATGTCATGAAAGCCTCTATCTCTACTTGAAAGACTCTAGAGCATCCAAGTCAAAACGACCTGTGGTTAAGTCTGAACTTCATCCACAGTATTTAGCACATCTCCCTCATCTTCTACTTGATTGTTGTGGCCACCCGGTCCCAAAGGCCAGCTGTATCCATCCTTCGCTATTTTACAAGTCTCGCTGCGTTTGCATTCACCGCTGAATCACTACCATTTCCCGATGTATCAAGTCCTTTCTCACGGATCAAGATGACGTCCACTCTCTGGGAATCCTCCGTCGACTCTTCATTGTCTCCTTCACCGATTTCATTGACCTTGATAGCATGCACTTGCCTGCAAAATTAGATCAGTAAATTAGTAATAAGGGTGCAACCCATATAAAACCATCCACGAACCATTTCTTCCAAGGTTCCTCAGCAAATAATTCCGTCAGAAACTCTACCACGTCGTTCCGAGCAGTGATTACATTAGGTGGGTAGTCGCTGAGATGAGCTCTGGAAATTGGAAGACCTTCGCAATGGGAGTTGACCATTTCCCATTCTCGATGGTTAGGGGAATCAACTGGGATGGAGCTACGCAGCTGTATAAGTCGGGCCTCCACGATTACGTGCATTGCGTCACTAGACAGAAAGCCAAAGGTTAGAACTTTTACATAGATGGAATGGTATCGAGCTCGGGTATTGGAGATTCTGAAGCTTATGATATACCTTTGAGAGCAAACCACAGGTCTGACTGGGTTATTTTGTGCCATTGTGGATGTTGTAGAAGGTGAGGTCCGTAGTGGATGGAGAGAGGTAGTTCGAGAAATCGGTGATCGGATCTACGAAGGTAATGGTTATATAGCAAAGTAGAGGGTGTTTACTTGGAAAAGTGAAGAAAGTGATGGTGAGTGAATATGAGAATGTTATCCTGTGCAACTCACCAGCCTAGAGGACCCTCACCATATGTGTGGACTACATCCAATCTGAACATATGAGCTAGCTAATCAACCTCGATTTAACTTTCAATCCTATGCTAAACTTGAAGTTTTGGAGATTAATCTGTAGCCGGTAGAGTATTCTATGCGTACCTCAGGGACGCGATTCTATCGCTGTAGGAGAACATCTGGAAGCTGGAAGCAACCGATAGCCAGAGAAGGGATAGAAGCAACGGTCTCTATAGTAAAGATAGGGGGCGTCTTTGGAAGGAATAGTAGGTACATGGTAACAGACGCAGGGATATCGTAGAGGCAGCGAGGGTTTGGCGGTAGAGGACCTTCGAAAATGGAAAAATCATGGGGGTTCACTCGGGTTAAGGTGCAGCTATCATGTCAACTGTCTTTTTAAGATTATTTCGCAGGAGAAGCTTTGCAAGAAAGTCAGCGAGAACGCTTGCAATCCCAGTTGGATCGAAGTTCCTTTCGCGAGATATCTAGGCTTTATTGCGAACCACTTCCAACATCCTTTCTAGCGAGGTGGCCTCCTCTACCCTTGACGCCCAGTAACTTCCCGCCATGAAGCCGGAGCAGCTGCTTGGTATTTAAGCCAGGCATCGTTGTCTCGAGCCTCGCCAATCCCAGTTTCACTAGGGACATAGGCGGGGTTGGAGTCGCCGGAGGTTTGAGCCTTGACCAAAATGACATTTGCTGTCTGATTTCCAGATCCCGTTTCTAATCTGTTATCGGACGTCATAGCGAAAACCTTGACGACGTAGAGTTCCCTACAACAACGCTTTAATATCACGTCAGGAAAGGCATCGGGTTGTAGCAGACTGACTAGCCATTGCAATATCCTCCCGCTAGGAGAGCTTTGTCAAGGATTTTGTCAGGTCCGATGGCGACATGTTGATATCGGCTGGAATATTGTTGAGTAAAGCATAGGATAGCGAAAGGCTGTGAAGATGAGCATCGACAAAGCTCCACTGGCGAGCGCTGCCAGAGCCTTGGACAGGACCTAATGCTGTATGAATTTGGCTTGCATAGTTGTATGATGTGCCTGACTAGATAAGTGCAAGCCGGAAATCAATTCGTTTTACCAGTGATATGGCAATGGACTCAGTAACCGTAGAAAAGGCTGGATGTGCTTCAGAAGAGAATGTACCTTCGATGGTGTGTCTGTACAGATTGATTCTTTTGTTAGTTTTACTTGAACTGCGGCGTGTGCAATGGATGAGAGATATATTTAGAACAAAAGTACGTGTAGGTAAGGCCGATAAATCCAATGGTACTGGTATTTCATGCGAAGGTTAAGTAAAAAAGAGTTTTACTGCGGAGATTGCTAGGCATCTATCTTTCTGCTCAGTCAAAATGCTGATAGACGGACAGCCTCTATATCAACCGTCAACAATACGCATAAGAACATAAACAGAGCTTGCTTAAGTCAGATGACAGTTGAAGTAAGAGAATTGACGTGATGGCCATCAATTGGTGCAATCAGCTCGACGTCGTTTCATATCTTCATTCCATCTATGTACATTTTGCATCTAGAAGAATCTGAGTAGTTCCCAAAGCATCAAAGCCTGCTCAAAGGATGCCTGGTGCGACTAGCGCTGCGAAGCGAAAAGTACAGCACTTGTTGATTGCTGGCCTATATGGCGACCACATTTCCGTTGTAGCGATCAAGCTGAGATACAATAGCAGGACCGGTCTTGTTGACAAAAATCTTGCCACCCCTAGACGCTGTGAGAGTTTGGTTGCCAAGCTGCCATGGAATAGGCACGACTAGGCTAACACCTGCAGGCGCCATCCACGTGGTTGCAGGCGCGTTACCTGACTGCATGGAAACCTGTGCTGGGCTAGCGAGCATTGTGACCACAAATACGTCGTCCTTTAGCATAGTGGCGTTTGATGGAAGCGGCAAAGTATCTGTGGTGCCAAGAGTCAGGGCAGGCTGGAGGCGATAGAAGAAGAAAACATCCTCTTCTGAAGGATCGATGGTGAGACTGGAGCTGTCTTGACCGGCTTTATAGTGCTTGATGAATTTGGTGGTGATCTTCAGGAATGCGCTGTGGTCGAGATCCGCCCAGTAGCAGAACTGATCTACGGTGTCTAGCGGGCCAATGTAGGTACTCTCGCCGTAGTCGTTCCAGGTGACAATCTCGATGTAATCTGGCTTGAGGTCAAGCAGGTGAAGCCATCGATTGAGGAAAATGTTCTCGTCTTGGGCGTGGCTCCAATTCGTGTCTGTTCCAAATCTCTTGAAGAACCAAGGGGCAATGCTGGCTACCCAGACTTTCCCAGTCGATTGTTGCTTTGTCGCATATGCATCAAGAAGATCGTGTTCCACCTCGAACGTATTAGCGGGGTGAATCCAAGGAAAAGGCCCATCACCGCCGACGGTTGGTGAGAAGAGAGTATTAGGATCTTCTCCGCAGCTTCCTGGTACGAAGAGCACAGGCGAGTTGACCTTGTTAATTACATCGGTCGTCCAATTCCAAGCAACTGGCGCGCCGGTAAAGGTGCTCAACATTATCTGGCCATCAATCTTCAGCTGGGCAGGGCTGTTCGCGTATTGGTTGATGAGTCCAATGATCATGCTAGTATCCGTGACGCTAGTAGTGTCGATTGACAAGAAGACTGAGAAGCCGTGGGCTTCAGCATCTGCGTAGAATTTTGCGAGGTAGCCTTCTTGTTGGTTCCAATCGACGTTCCATCCGCCGTAATTAATGGCGAACGCGTCAATGCCGGCAGCTTTGGCAAGCTGGATGTCATTGGTGTAATCGCCATTAGGAGGTTGGGTAATGAGCATGTAGTGAGCGAAGACGAGTTTGGGTGAGTTTCGCTTGGTAAGGGCTACTTGAGGTTGAGGTAGAGCAGCCACTGAACCAACAAGAACCATAAGCACAAGGCTGTGGAGGAATTTGAACATTTTGAACGTGTTGGAAAGAATGACAGAGTGATGTCGAACCACTAGAACATTAGGCAGCTGAAGGAATGTGATTTAAGGAACGTGGTGGCTTTGCTGGGTCTGGGTCGGTCGTTGTTCAACCTGTGAACATTTGATATGCAGCAGCCGAACAAAGAAAGTGGTGTTGACAACGTGTCGAAAAAGAAGAAAACAGAGGGAGAAGTGAATGCTACTCAACTTTGGAGTTGCCCGCCATTTTCCCGAGGAAGCGTCTCAAGCGGTTAAAAGTTGATGAAGGACGAGGCATGTTGATGGATGAAACATGAAACCAAATTGCAATACAGAAGTAGGTACTCACGTACTGTACTCGTATCGAATTCCCGAGTCCCTTAGTGCTGGCACGCTGCAGGTCGGAGATACCGTTAGTGCCCGGCGTTTTCGATTACGCCCTATCTAGTGGCCCGAGGCGGTACCCACTTTTCTCATTCTGCCCTATCAAAAGTCTTCTCTTTCGGCAGAGTATTCTATCATCAACTCATCCTATAGGGAAATTGGTCGCCCAACAATATCCAATAGACATGCCATCTCGAGTCGTCAAATCAAAAGATGAGGGGGGAAATATATCAAGCGGGAAGAACATCATCTTCTTCCACCCAGACCTTGGCATTGGCGGCGCAGAGCGTCTCGTCATCGACGCCGCCGTGGGACTGCAAAATCTCGGTCATAAGGTTGTAGTATTTACATCTCACTGTGATCCCAGCCACTGCTTTGATGAAGCAAGAGATGGTATATACCACTTTGTATATCACCTAGATTTTCTACAACTGAAAGCTTTTTAGGCACCCTGGACGTGCGAGTCAGGGCTAATTGGCTGTTCCCGGCTACGATCCTTGGACGCTCTAAGATTCTGCTTGCTGTTCTAAGACAATATCATCTTCTAGCAACTATCACTCTTTCTGGGGAATTGGCTCGTCTGCGGCCCACAGCTTTCTTTGTGGATCAACTGTCTGCCGGGATTCCCATAATGAGATGGCGATGGCCAGGCGTAAGGATCTTGTTCTATTGTCACTTTCCCGATTTACTGCTTGTAAAGAATAGAAGTAAATGGTGGAAACGTATTTGGCGCTTGGGGTTTGATTGGCTGGAGGGCTGGGGTATGAGAGGAGCAGACAGAACTGTGGTGAACAGTGCTTTTACCAGAGGTGTAGTTGAGCAAATATGGAATGGCTTGGGTGGAGAGAGAGGTCTGGGTATCGTCTATCCTTGTGTGGATACTCGTAACGATGGAGAAAGTAAAGTTGAAGAAACTAAAGAGCTGTGGAAAGGGAAAAAGATTATCTTGAGCATCAATCGCTTTGAAAAGAAAAAAGACATTGGTCTGGCGATCAAGGCATTTGCGAAGCTTGAACCGGCGCAGAGAGAAGGGGTGAGGTTGGTTATTGCAGGTACGTATTGACCAGCATGGGGTTTGGCCTCGCTGCTCGTGCAGAGGGATATAAAGCTTTCAAGCAGCAAGCATTAACTTATTACAGGCGGGTACGACAATCGAGTGGACGAAAACGTGGAATGCCACAACGAGCTGGTATCCTTATCCAACTCCCTTGACCTGAAAGCCGCGACCACCAAGAACGTGGTTACAGCACTTAATGTCCCTACAGATATTGATGTCCTATTCCTTCTGTCGGTTCCAGCTCAGCTCAAAACCATGCTCTTCAATGCGGCTACCTTGTTGGTCTATACCCCGTCAAACGAGCATTTTGGCATTGTCCCATTAGAAGCGATGGTAGCTGGTGTGCCAGTCCTTGCAGCAAATAGCGGAGGTCCTCTTGAAACCGTGATTGATGGCGAGACGGGATGGCTGCGCTTAGCTGGAGACATATCTCAGTGGACAGAAGTCATGCAGAAGGTTTTACATGGTATGACTCATAAGCAGCTGCAGCAGATGGGTGACGAGGGGAGGCGGTGGGTCAAGGATCAATTTTCTGAGAGTAAAATGGCTTCTAGGCTCGATCAAGAGATTGACATGATGGTAAACTCACCCAGGCAGCGTGTAACTGAACTTCCGGATATGCTATTGGGTTTAGGGGTGTTCGGAATGATATTGACAACAATGTTTGTAATTTTATTTAGGTTACTACGATGACATTCGCCCGGTTAATTTTTCATGCTGTTGCCTAACCAGCCAGTCGGTAATCCAACGCAGTAGAAATGGCGTTTCAGGTTGCCCCTTTTTCAGGACCGCAGCCTTCAAAGCACTCAACTCAATTCTGGATGGACGTTCCTATGAGATACACGCATTACTAGCTCCAACATATAGAGGCGTGTGAGCTGTACCCGAAGCTTACCTTACCTAGAAGTAGTCTCGAGAATAGGTAGCCGTTGGAATCAAAAGTTAATTCTCAAACACCTTGAGGAACCATCAGGTTTTTGGAGTGAAACGCTAGTGACCCTTGGACGTTGATGCGATGGAGCTAAGATATGTTACCGTTGACTAGTATTAGCGGCCGTTTTCTTATCACGACCTTAAACAACGATTTCACGGGTTCAATAGAACATTTGACACAAAGTGACAAGTCGGAAAACAATGACAATGCATCTTAGGGCTTAAAGCGCAGAAAGACCAATCGCCTCCTCTGTATAATATCTATATAGATGAAGGGTATGTTCACATGATAACATTCACACGCACGTCTGTCACCTAACTACTTATCGTCATTATATCGACTGTTTCTAAGCTTACCCTTACAAACCCTCGACTATCTTACCTTCTAAATGATGTTAAAGACACAGCTCGAAGCCGTCATGGCGCGCGACTTGCGACACCAGGACCCAGAAGACGAGATTGCTCAAATGTTTCGGACTGTTGGGAATCAAGTCGAGGGCTTAAATAGTGCTACCAGTGGGGATGGCAACGGAGCTGAGGGACCAAAGGTAGTAGAAGAGATCGAGAGTTTATGTATGAACTGTGGAGAGAACGTACGTAGAAACGTCATTACCAGCGTTCAAGCCTCGCTGACACAGGCTTATGCTCTAGGGTCTGACTCGGCTGTTGTTAACGAGGATCCCTTATTTCCGTGAGATAATCATAATGTCATTCTACTGCGAACATTGCCACTCTAAAAACACGGAAATTCAGTCGGCTGGCGAGATTCAAGAGCATGGTACGAAATACGCGCTTACATTGGACAACCTCGACGACGCGGAGAGGCAAGTAGTCAAAAGCGATACTGCAGTACTCCGTGTCGAAGACTTGGACATCGAAATCCCTCCTGGCCGCGGCAGGCTTACAAATGTTGAGGGCGTTCTTAATGAGGTCCTTAGGGACTTGGAGCATGGCCAGAAGCAGAGAGAGAAGAGCGACCCAGAGCTTTTTGAGAAGATAGACGCTATTGTACAACTTCTCCTCAAGTTTATGCACGGCACTAGTTATCCCTTCACGATTACCCTGGATGATCCAGCTGGTAACTCCTGGATCGAACCATCTTCTGGAGATTCCTTTAGTAAATATGCGCGTAAAGAGTATGCGCGAACGCCTCAACAGAACGCAGAGCTTGGACTTGGTGGCGGTGAACAGAGCGAGAAATCTGCCGAAACGCAAATCCAGGCGCCCGAACAGGTTGCTATACCACAATCCCAGACAGACAAAGATGAGGGCAGCGGAATGGAGGATGTCGACATTTTGGACGGAACCATGTATACACTACCTTGTGAATGTCCTGGATGTGGTAAGCTAGCATATATGAACCTACAGAAGGTTAATATTCCGTCCTTCAAAGAGGTAGTGGTCAGCGCTGTTGCCTGCCCCGCATGTGGCTACAAAACCAGTGACGTCAAAACTGGAGGAGATATTCCCGAGAGAGGACAACGCATATTCCTGGAAGTTAAAGGTCCTGTTGATTTAAGTCGCGATATCCTGAAGTCGGAGACATGCCTGCTGAAGATTCCGGCATGCAAGGTTGATGTTGTGCCTGGAACCATGGGTGGACGATTCACAACGGTAGAAGGACTCTTGACACAAATACGCGACGACCTTCATAATTCGATATTCGATATGGATGATGAAGAAGGTTCTGGGGGAGATTCAATGCCCAATGAAAAGAGGAAAGGCTGGGATGTTTTCTTTACACAGCTGGATAAAGCTATCAAGGCTGAAATTCAGTACACCATCATCATGGAAGATCCTCTTTCAAGCAGCTACGTACAGAGCCTAACGGCTCCGGATTCAGATCCCCAGATTCGGACTGAAGAGTATGAGAGGACAGCCGAAGAAGAAGAGGAGCTCGGCTTAGCGGATATGAAGACTCAGAGGCAGGCTGATGGGGAGTATGTAAGAGAGATTATTGCAAAAGGTACTGAAGATGAAAATATCGAGAAAGACATAGCTTTGGAGAGCGAAAGAAAGATACCGCAGGCCGAGGAAGAAGCGCAGAAGAAGGCCGTGCAGGTAGCAGCTGAGGAAGAGAATGACGAACTCTAGGAACATGGGGTACGAGATGTGGAATAGTTTACTCCTCTATGCGATACCCTTGGGCGGCATCTTTCGGTTTAGCGATGCATCATGGACTCACGATACCTCAGTAGAGACGAGTAAGGTTGGCTGATTAACCGGTGAAGAACGTTGGAAAGGCAACATTGTTGCTCCATGTGTCATGCAATACGAACTCCCATTCCAGCGCTCGTGTAGAACAGTAGCATGCATCGATTCGCACATTGTTCTGTCATATTTTATCCCGCAAGCGCATTCGCATGCACCGTAACCCTCTCTATAACCACCCTCTCCTTCATCCTCCCTTTCTTATCCACCTCCATTCCTTCCAGCGCATCCAGCGTCTCCATCCCCACGCCCCCAATTACCCTACCGAAAACCGTGTTCTTCCCATCCAAATGCGGCGCCGCAGCATAACAAATAAAGAACTGGCTTCCATTCGTGTTCGGACCTTTGTTCGCCATGCTCACCGTCCCCCGCGCGTTATGTCGCAGGGATGGCTTGATCTCATCTTCAAAGTCTACGCCCCAGATTGAGGTACTGATTTTAGGGGATGCGTCGGCGGGAGAGCCGGTCTGGATCATGAAGGAAGGGAGGGAGCGATGAAAGGGAGAGCCATCGTAGGCGGAGGAGGCACAGAGGGCGAGGAAGTTCTAGTGGAGATTTGATGTTGGTGTTTTAGGTCTAGATGGGTGGACTTGGGCGGAGGCGGGGGGGTCTGGTGGGATGCTTACTTCTGCTGTTCTGGGGACGCTTTCGCAGAAGACTTCGATTTTGATGTCACCGCGGGAGGTGTGGAGTGTGACTGACATGGTGGTGCCCAGAAATGGTCATCCTTGAAGCGCTGGAGTTATCATGTCTGTTGAAGCAAAATCTCCCGGGCAGGGCTGTTGGTATGATATCAGCCCTGCAGGACTTCAACTGCGGGCCGTCGATCTGGTGGTGGAGCCCTTGGCAACAGTTAGGCGCCAATTCTTGAAGCTGATTAAGTCTTGAATATGAACGCACTGACATGTTGGCTTTGTTATTCACTTTCCAGCTCTAAGACTTTGCTTTGTGTGAGGATCTGTGCCTGCGAAAGACAGTAATCATCACCATCTACCAGTCGACCACAATCTCCCCCATCCATTTCTGCATAGTTGGGCAACCCTGTGTAACCAAACAAAAGCGAGCCAGCGCATTACCTCGTAGGAGCTCACGCTGGCTGTTCCAAGCTTGAACCCTGTCGCCAGCATCTGCTTCACTGACTGGAGAATCCTTCACGGCATGTTGTGGCGGGCTACGCCAAGCTCTGAACCGTCATGACAGCATTTGTCCGAGTGTGTGGCCCGCCAAATAGTGCCTTTCTGGTAGGATATCCAGGCATATCTGCGACACGGGTGAGTGAGAGTCTGTTCCGGGGAAGTGTGTTCAGAGGAGAAACATTGAGCTTCTCGACTTCGGAGGCGGTGCTGACACTCTCCACATAGCCCCGCATAGAAGGCAAAGTCGAGATAAGACCTACCATTGGCATATCCGCTCCGGTCTCGGTTTCTTTAGTTACAATATCTCTTCAACGGCGCGAGACAATTCATCCATCTGCGGATTCGGTTACGAGAGGCCACTTGGCCGCGCCGAGGAAGGAGATTACGGACATTGTGGGGAAGGAGATGCTTTTGTTTCGATGCCCGACAGGCAAAGAATATGAAAATGTCTATTCAATGGATCTACCCTTTGTTTTGTTCATACCGTTTGGAAGAGGGGGCGAAGAAACGGTCCGCAGAGTGCCCCCAGCAAGTCTACAACTACCCAGTAGGACGGCGGAAACATACTACGAAATGGTTGTGTTGGTTCAGCAGGGTCATACAGAGCAAAAGAAATACGCTTTTCCAGTGCCTCTGCAGAGATATGATACTCTGTCAACATTTGGCATGTACACTCGGCCTGAATCAGCAGAGAGAATCACAGATCATCTTGTTACATTGGGAATCTCATTACCTCGGTGGTCGTACGGGCCCTTAGACCCAGTCAGCGTCTACATCAAACTTTCTCCGAATCCAAACTGGTTGAAGAAAGCAAAGAGAGTGACAATACAGAAGATTACAATTGGCATTGATGAAGAGATCATTTACAACCACGAAGGGGACGAGCCACAAAGAAAAGTCAAAACGCTTGCGAAACAAACACAAAACGTGGGTGTGAAAATGCCCGAGGCAGGATATTTCACAAACCTAGGATTAGTCTTCCCAGCGAAGGATCTGCGAGATAGCGACGGAATCATGCCTAGGGCGAAGCAAGCTTTTCCCATGTATTCTGTTAGTGGCTTTACAACAACAGGAAGTTTGTATAAAATTGAGTACTTTTTGACAGTCAAGGTAAAGCTCCTTCTGCTGGGTTATACATGCAGCATTGCTAATGTAATTCAACCAGGCACATATGAATTCAGCCAAAGATATTCTACTCAGACAACCTATTGTCGTCTATCCGCTCGATCACGCTGCCTGTAAAGAAGAAATGGAAGCGATCGAGCAAGCAGCTAAAGACGCCTCAAACGTTAAGCCTGACAACCCAATGTTGCCTGCCCCTACGATAGTCCGAATGAACGATTATAACGCTTTGCATGCCCTTGGTATGACTATGGTTGGGGCAACGAGAAAACCGTTAATTGAATGATGATTACTCGACATAAGGGCGAACGGTGTATTGAATTGGTGGAAACATTGGATAGAATATTCGCGGAGAAGGATGATATCAGGCAATTTGTTAGTTCTGGCGCGAGGCTTGTAATACCCTGCATCCTGCGCGACGGCGTTTGGGGGATGACGAATCCGACTTTACGAAGCGTTTCGAGCGGGCGTCTGTCATTCCTGGTTTTTGGAGCTATCTTTGGGTGGCATCTTTTTGCACATACGGGTTGGAAGCCTCTTCTATGTCTACTTGGCCTCGCTAAGAGCGCCTCCAGACAGCGTCTTTTCGTTCTTACAAGCCACAATGTTACATTCCTTCTTTCGGCTCCAACTCATTCTGAAAGCTTCGTTGCTCTCACCAACATGAGAGCTTCGAACTCGACCCTTGTGTGAGGCCAAATTGCGCAGCTCCATAAAACCTACACGTCGGCTCGCTATAGCCAAGGAATGGTATCTTTCATGAGTTCCTTCCAGCCACCGCAACTCCGCAACTGCCTTTCAACCTCCTCCCCGTCTGGACGTGTTCAACGCAACCATCCCCTCTACAATGCCGCCTATTTCGGCCTGAACGCGAGCTTCAAACCCTCAGACTTTGGCTGTGGCTGATGTCCAGATACCAGAGGAGCTTTTGCAAGCTCCGTACTTGCAGAGATATCGCCTCGCGCCGAGTTTGCGATCTCCAGAGCGGCGCGGTACTGGGCACTGGTTTCTCCCCAAATCGACTTGGCGTTGTTTAGGTTTGTGAGGATCTTTGGGGGATTAGTTGAAAAGGGTCATGTTGGAGAGTGACACATGAAAGGGCGTACGATGTTGTAGGTTTCTAAGTCTTGCGGGCTCAGATGGGGTGGCATGATGGCTTTTAGTTACATGTGAGGCGGAAGGGTAGGACTCAGAGCTAAGGAGTTGAATGATATATTATGGAGATCGGAGGTTCCTGTTTGGAAAGTTAAGATCTAATCTAATCTTATCCAAAGTCCAAGCTTCAGCCGATCTTCCACTGCGGAAAATCGGCGCACAGTCATAAATACACAACGAAGATCAAAACCATTAAACCCAACCCACACCAAACATGGATGACCTCGACGACCACCCACCCACCCCATCCGCCCCCGACACCACCGACCCAGACCTCACAGACGAGCCCCAAGACTTCCGCTTCCTAACCACCCTCTCCCTGTAAACCCCCACCCCCCCCCCCCCCCCCCACCTCCACAACCCCCCCTCCTCTCCAAACTAACCCCTCCCCCTCCCCTCTACCCACCAGAACAACCCCCACGCCCACGCTCCCCCGCCGGGGCGAAAAAGATTTCGAACCCCACGGCACGCTCTTGCAACAAGACGTGCTCAGCGCCTCCCGCGCCGCCATGCACGCCGCGCTCTCCCACCGCCGCACCCACAACCCGAAAACGAACGTCGTGGGCATCTTCGACACGAAGAGCGGAGAGACAGTGGTGGAGAGGCCGACGGGAGGGCATTTCCGGACGATGGGGAGGGGGCGGCGGGAGGGCGGGGTGGGGCTGGTGCCGGAGGAGGCGCTGTATTTGTGTGAGAGGGGGGGGTTGGAGGTTAGGGTGAGGGGGTGGGGTGGGGAGGGTGGTGGTGGTGGTGGTGGTGGTGGTGGTGGTGGTGTAGAGGGGGAAGAAGGGGGGTGGCCGATGAGTTTGCAGGCGGCGTATGCGTATTTGGTGGGGATGGGGGGGTTGACGCTGGAGAGGTATGTGGTGTATGCTGGGTTGAAGAGGAGCGGGTATATAGTTGTGAGGGCGCCGGGGTGGGATGGAGGGGAGGGGGGTGGGGGTGGTGCGCCAGTAACAGGAGCGCCAGTGCTGGACGCTCTGGGTGTGTGGAGCTGGCTGTATAAGGCACTATTCCAGGCCAAGCCGATAGATCCACCTCCAGTGGGTCCGCTTGTGGGACCGGGGTTGTATCGCAGTTATAGTAAGCCATTGATTTCCCATTCGAGGGTTTAAATGCTAAAGCGCAACAGACGACATCTACCGCCGCCTCTCCATCATCCCATGGCACGACCCCAGTCTCTCAACCAACCCTGAAAAGCCCCGGCGCGCTCAAAACAGAGATCCCACCGCCCCACCGCCCCTCCGCCCCTGCTTTCACGTCTACAAACCATCCCCCACCTTCCGCAAATCCTCCCCCGGGCCCCCAGACTTCTACATCGCCGTGTTAAACGCCCGTCTTGATTCTTTCCCCACACTCGCCGAGCTCTCCGACCTCCTGCAATGCACGCCCTACTCCCCTCCTCCTGCAGACACCGAAGGGAAACTGTACCAGAAACTCAGACATGGATATCGGAATGTCATGATCGCGGTTGTGGATCAGGGCGTTGTGAGCTATATGCGGATCGCGGATGCTGGGTTTGGTAAAGAGAGGGTGTACGAGAGTGCGGGTAGGGGAGGACGGGGAGGGAAGAGAGGGGGAATGGGGAGGGGGAGAGGGAGGGGTGGTAGGAGATAAATGGGAGTGTCTCCGCGCAGATCGAGACCTTTCTCGTAGGGGCTAGGGAAGAGGTTGTGCTCGAGCAGGGGAGAAAATGTTCGATCTGCCATCTTCTATAGACGTTCGGCCCATGGTGGAGTGGGAGGAAGAACGCATATGCTCGGATGGGGGCTTGGAGGAGAGGAATAGGGCGTGGAGAGTGTGTGATGAATAGGACCCCGGTGCCGTAGAAAATACGGTTATCTTTATGGGCCCCATTAGGCCCATTAGCTGTCCAGTTCCACGGCTTCCTTGTACCTGTGCTCCCCCTTTCTTGGGTATGTTGCTACTCTCTCATTCCCTAATTCCCTTGACTTGTCGCAGGATCATGTATCCCACATCCCCAACACCCGATCCCTTACCCCCAGTGGCACGTAAAAAACCCTGTAGAACCTCTCAGCACCATGAGACCAACAGCACCCCCCCAAAGTAACTTACCGTTCCTCGCAACCCTACAGCAGTGATCATCCTCGCATTGTGCAAAACACCGCCTTCTCTCCCCACTCTTGCTAAAACCAATGCCTCTAAACCTGCAAAAAATCCGCCGCCATCAACAACTCCAAACACAGCTCCGGCGGAATCTCCATATCCGGCACATCTATCAGATCTTTCATCCTGAGGTTGTAGTACAAATACTCCGCCACCTTCTCCATCGTTATCGCACTGTTGCACTCCTCTCCAATTAGCATTGCCCTTTGCCCCCTTACAAAGCATCGCCTCCACCGCCTCCACCACTGGCTATGCAAAGGGAAAAAACACGTACTTTATAGTCTCGAAAAAACACCGCCCCGAAGCCGCCTCAGCGAAATTAGAAGTTGGATCGAGCATTTTGCGGATGGTGCCGGCGACGTAGGCGGCGTCGCGCGACACGATGAATTCGAACCCGTCGGAGGAGATGAGGGTGACGTAGGGGGAGGGGGTGGGCGGGGGCATTGTTGGGGGTTTTGAGGCGGTGGGTGGTAGGGGAAAGGGGAGAGGGGGGATATTGGTGGGAGGAAGGGGGGTGGGGTGTGGGGGTTGGTGAGAGGAGGAAATTGATGGGGAAAGGGTGGGTCGTGGTGAGGAAGATTGGAAAGGAATGAAGTGGCTTGTTGTGGTGGTGGTGGAGGAAGGACTCCGCTCAACCCTAACCCTAATACAAGCACGCCCTTTCTCATTCGTAATATAGGAACTTCACCATAACGCTTGGAGATGGCATTCAATGCACAGACCATAGATAGTGTTCTATTTGAGAGCTTTGTCAATAGAAGACTGTTATGCAAAGGTTTTAATTCGTTCCGAACATACTTATATACATAAAAGAGTAAGACTACAACTCAGAAGAGGATGGATACAAAGGCTGAAACCTGCAACATTACCCCGTCTGCGCATAGAGATTTTCGAATTCTACCGTACGGGAAACAATATGGTCTAGTCACTGCGCCTTTATACATCTATCCAAGGATCCTCGTTCATAAACACTTTATACAGCATCTTGCTAATAGCCGGACCAATCCTCCTGTCCGAAACAGCACCATTCTTATTCGCAGCTTTCTGAACACCCCTTCGTCAGCATATGTGCAAGAGAAACCCTCTACCAAGGTCTCGCATACCTTGATATCCTCCAAAGCGGTCGGCCCGTCCTTCCTGAACCCATGCACCAAGTTAAGAATGTTCGGGTACTCTGTGGTGATACCCTGGGCAACCGACGCGGTCACCCTAGTGACTTCTTGCAGCATTTTCGAGTAGGTATCGTGAGCGTCTTTGCCGGAATGGAATTGGCCAGATTCCATGCAAAAGGAGGTGTCGAGGTTCATGCGCTCTTGCCTATCGTTGATGTTAATCGACGAAAGCAGGAGAGAGAGAGGGGTTACGTACTTATATGGGATCGTAGATATATGTTGTGTAAAGTTGGCGACCCATTCTACCGTTTCGACGGTAGCAGCGGTATGGTGGATCAAGCACTTGTGTAAGACCTGCAATCGAAGGAGGGCGTCTTCGATCATGTCTTCGTCCACATACTGGTCTGCTGGTTTCTTTCTTTTGGGCGCTTGTCTCTCGGTTGTTCCGGAGCTATTTCCTTGGCCATCTTGGTTCAGTACTGCGGCCTGATACGCTCTGTTTCGAATTGTTTTGTTCTTCCGCATCCAAGCATTCAGGCCTTCGATTAGATATATAGGCGTACAATCCTCGAACTTGCTTTTCAGCCTAAGCACATGCGCTTCCAAATCCTGATTGTCAAGATCAGCAGCATCAGGTGAAGCCAGCGCCACGAATTCTTTGGCGGTCATTAAGCACATAACATGCTTTTCGTCCTGGATCAAAATTGTATGCAATGGGTCCCAATGCCCTTTCTCTTGGTTGTATATGCGATCAGCTTTCCGCCTCCACTTGATTACATTTGGTATGGGACTTTGGTATACGTTTGTGTCGACGCCCAGGTTTTTCAAGATTTCTCGAGCCTGAGTGTCAACGCTTTGGCCATCGATCGATGCTGGCAAGTCTACAATCATCTCGGTCGAAGTGAGCTTCTTATCCAATTTTGACCGATTTATTTCTGCCAAGTCTGCTGCAATTTGCTTTCCCCGTGCTTTCTCCTCTTTTTCTAGCCGCTTCTTCTCCTTTTCATCTTCTTTCTCCCCAGCCTTGCGCACTTTCTCGGCAGCTTTTAGAGTTTCTTTCTCCTGAGTTTTGGCCGCTTTCTCGGCCTCTGTGAGTTTCGCTTTCCTGGATGGCTTGCTCGTAGCAGCTGATTCGGCCTTTTCAGGAACAGTATCGGCGCCACCTCCATCGCGTTCCGATTCTAGTGATAGGACTGGGAGCGTAGCCTCGTGCTTATCGCCAGACTTCTTGCGGTGATTCGAAGGCTTCTTTTGCTGAGGCGCTTTAAGGCTAGCTAGCAATGCGGCGGTTCGCTTTGAAATCCGAGCAACTGAAACAGGCTCCTGCAGTGTTGCCGAGAGCGGATCATCGGGAAACTCATCATCTGATTCTTCATTTAGCACTGAAGGTGGGTTCAGAAGGTTCCTTGAGTGATCAATGATATCATTCTTGTGTGGTGATGAAGTAGAGACAGTCGGGTCAGAAAGGTCAACCCATTGATCTTTTCGAATAGCAGTTGTTTTTGTTCGAGATATAACTTTCGAAGACGAAGTGGTGCCCTTGACATGGGATAGCTGAGGGATAGGAAGGTTGTTCTTGTCGCCCAGTGGGGGAGTTAGTCTTCGTCTTTTGGCCGGCTTTTCCGTCCAACCATTAATACCAGCATTGTTGTCAAAGTCGTCTGATAGAAAGGAAAAGTCTGTGCTGCTTGCATCGACTTGGATTTTCTCCATGCCAAAACCCTTCGAAGGCCCTGAGATTCGGGAAGGTGCTTCGTCATCGGTACTGAGAAGATCAATCACTTCCAGTCCGGACATGCCGAGAACACTCGATATACCCTCAACGCAGAAGCCAATATCTCCACGGAGAGAAACCCAAACACAGTCTCCTCAAGCCAACTGCTTCAATGTGCTAGTTTCTCACCTAAGCCTTATACCGTTGCTATGCTAAGAAAGGAAAGCAAGTGAATCGAAAAACGAAGCTGAACAGGGTGCATTAAGCGAAATGAAGCAAAGCAAGCGCAGCTGTCTAATTTTGCAAGGACCAAAACCCAGCAGCTATCTGTCGATAGGTCAGCTTCCTGTGTCCCGGTTGAGGAATTGGATAACGCGACAAGCGCGACTCGGTTGGCGCGTTAACCCGTGCTGCGGCTCTGTTCCGCTCCAGCCTATCGATCTGCATTGTTGGAAGCTTTTCCAGGTACAGTAGAGAGCAGTTCTACAAAGATGTTGATTCAGATAGCTTTTGCCAAGGTTATCAATGCCGTCTTCATCGTTCCAATAACCGTTTTAGCTTGTCACTTGTCGTGTTTTAGATCTTGAGTTGTCTCATTGGTTAGAGATCTATAGCAATCGAAACTACAACTTAGCATGCTAGTATGGATGGCTGCAGATTCTGTATCACTTTTTCAGATTGAGAGCCAACGGAACCGTCTCACTACCTCATCTATGAGTAAGGGACCTGTTGTCCTGAAGCCTAATACTAGGTGTGGCTACTGATATGAGACCTTGTTTCACTCGATCAGTAATTTTTCCCAACTTATTTTCCCCCTCTTTGTGTAGAATTTCTGATAATTATCAAATCCTCCAACGCGATCTTGCCATATTCAACGCAAGGAACTTGCAATTCAAACTCCAACACTAGCATCATGGCTGTGACTATCGTCGATTCTTTAACTACACTAGTAGCTCTACTCGACTGTCTCGAGAATATCCCTACCCAACCGCCTTCCTTGTACGTGGATCTTGAGGGTGTGAGGCTCTCCCGACATGGCAGCATCTCCATCATGCAAATCTGCGTCCTACCTAGGACCCATGTATTTCTGGTCGACATTTATGTGCTGCAGGGCAAAGCTTTCAGTATACCCAATCGCTACGGGACGACCCTGAGATCAGTCCTCGAGTCTGAATTAGTGCCCAAGGTTTTCTTCGATGTTCGCAATGACGCCGATGCCTTGTTTGCCCACTTCCAGATTTCCATGCAAGGCGTCCACGATATACAGCTCCTCGAGGTTGCGAGCCGTTCGTATCCAAGAGAACGCGTTATTGGGCTCGGACAGTGCATCGAAGACGATCTAAAACTTGCGGCTGGAGCCAAGGAAGCTTGGAAGGCTACGAAGCAAAGAGGATACGCTCTTTTCGCCCCTGAGCATGGTGGCTCTTACGAAATATTCAATGTTCGGCCAATACAGCAGGAAATTGTTGATTACTGCACAAACGACGTTGTATACTTACCTCTATTGTGGGACATATACACTCGAAAGCTCTCCGCAGAGTGGGCAGCGAAAGTACAAGAAGAAACATGTAGAAGATTACTAATGTCACAAGCTATATCAAATAATCCTCATGGAAAGGATAAAACCTCGAGTCCGTGGGCCAGTCCCGTAAAGTACAAGAAATGGAACCACACCAGAAACAAGGGGGAGCTTAGCACGGGAAATACAGAGAATAAGCATGAGAGTGCTGCAGAAAGGGTGGCAAAAAATGCGGCACAGATAAAAGCAGGAAAGCAACCAGAAGCCAGGCTGGGTCCTCAATTGTCACCGTCCTTATTATTAGGAGGACTACATCCACAGTGCCCAGTGAAGAAAATCGTGCTCCAAGCAACAGACAATATCTCCGATGTTCGCAAAAGATCAGTAGATCCACCGTCACTAAGCCATATCCCAGTCAGATCCAGACCTGCATCACACCAAAAGATTTTAACGACCCTGAAAACCCTACCTCATCCTCCTACAACTCCCCGAAAGTGGACCTGCACAGTCTGTTCTCGAGAAATGCACGCATCGTCAAGGCAGGAACATCTTGGTGGCAAACCCCACATTGCCCGCCTGAAGCAAGCGCAAGACACCATATCCGAAGCGCCCGTCCAAACTGCCACAACCGAGAAGTCTTCTCAAGCAGCCGCTATCACTGCAACGAGCTCTCAGAAGGCAAGAACAGAACTCAAAGCCAAGCGTCGACCGGCCAAATCTCAACCTGCCCAACGTCAACCTGCCAAAACTCAACCAGCCCGACCTCGGCTAGCTAAACCTCAACCAGCCAAACCTCAACCACCCAATTCCGGAAAAGCCAAAGGCATCTTGGCAAGCAGTCGATCGAGAGTGCCTACAGCAACCCCATTCCAGCAAGTAAGAGCCTTGGGATCCCCTGATTGTGGGTTTGTTGGGTTTGATCAAGGTAGTGCCTCCCAAAGCTTTCCACGTGGAAGAAGGTCATCCGAAAAGGACGAGCATTACGGAGTTGACATTTACGAATGTGAAGATTACGCAATCTGCGACAAAGACTGCGGATGGTGCGGACACTGTATGGACGGCGTTGACGTTTAGATCTGTCTTTTTCAGTCGAGAAGAAGCTTTGCTTCATCCGCAGATAGCTCAGAATATAATAAATAATTATATATTGGGGGAGAATCAACAAGCCAGTGCCATGCAACTATCACTACTGATCTGGCCCGTTTGCTTTCCGTGTGCATGAGACTCGTTCTTAATACGCGCCCTTCCTCTCAATCCACAACTCCTCAACCCACACCTTCTTCTCCACCCACATCTCCTCCTCCCCCCCTATCCCCTCCTCACTCTACATCCCCCCCTCAGCGCACATCACCCCCCTCCCACCCAACCCCAGAAAACACAACCACCCGCATCAAACAGTTCTCCCAAACCTCAGGCCCACAACCACCGTTCACGACTACAAAACGTAAAGGAAACACCCCTGACGCGTCCCGCGGCCGTCATGACTGGACCTGTCGCACCCCCTTGCGAACAACGAAACGTAGCGCTGAATAGAGCCGTGTTTAATATATTGACCTTACCGTTGCGCCAATGCTGTTCGGTTGGGGCAGTGCGTAGTGGGAGGGTAATGAAGAAAAAGGGGGTTGGGATGAAGATGTATTTTGTGCTTGTTTTTGGGGGAGCGGGGGATCTTGGGTAGATGGGATAGGAGATGCTTGGTGCAGCTTGTTGTTGTTGTTGTTGTTGTTGTTGTTGTTGTCCGGGGGTTATGGTAGTTGTTTGGCACGGATAAGTATGGCTTTGCTGGGAGTTTGAGGTCGCTGCACAAAATTGTATTTGTGCAGTAGGTATGGATCGGTTGAAGAAAAAAATCCCGAGGTTTCCTATGGTTCCGAAGCAACAGATCTTTCCGTAAGAGTGTTTCCGGGACCTCACCTTAGACATTCTGAATGGAGGAGTTCGGCACGGAAAACTTGTGGGAAATTAACGTCACATGAAGCTTACGGTTATAGATACATATAATAATGTGTAGGAGCAGAATTGCCTTCTAGCCCATGCCGCCGTGTCTGCAAGCACTAGGAAACCCCAACCGTACTGGCATTGCCGACATCCTTGTACACAACCAACTTCCCAAGAAGATTCGAGCCGAGCTG
>JAABUW010002228.1_pt1 | contig 30005 bp, 29 predicted proteins | sample 5560081 | NCBI WGS metagenome assembly JAABUW01 (sample SAMN10711882, study PRJNA513363) | rock metagenome | isolation source: Antarctica rocks | place: Antarctica: Victoria Land, Knobhead sud | reverse complement strand
TATCTATTCAACTTCTTCCGGAGCCTACAGAACTCCTTAAGCACAACATCTCCGAGATCTAGAGCATCATGGGGTAAGGCCGCTCTCCGCTGGTATTCAGTCCTATCATTCCAGGACTGACAACCCCGGCGTAGAAAGACAGCCATTGTAACAGGCTCAGGCCGAGGCATTGGACGTGCCATAGCCCTGCGCCTCGCAGACGATGGCTACGACGTCTGCGTTAACGATATCCCAGGCAACGACTCCATTGCCGAAGGCGTGGCCAAAGAGATCCGAGACAAAGGCCGGAAATCCTGCATCGCACTCGCGGATGTCTCGAAGCTCAGTGAAGTGCAGAAGATGGTGGAGACCAGCGTCAAGGAGCTGGGCGATCTGAATACCATGTACGACAGACCGGCTCGAGATGGAAGGCCAAAGCTATGCTGATTGCACTCGTAGGGTCGCGAACGCAGGGATCGCACAGGTCAAAGGAATGCTGGACCTGACGGAAGAGGACTTCCAGCGGATGTTGAGTGTCAATATCACGGGCGTGCACAACTGCTACTCTGTAGCGGCGAAGCAATTGATCAAGCAGGGTAACTGCAAGAAGGATGCGCCTGGGAAGCTAATAGCGGTATGGTCATCGCCACAGCCCTGATTGATAGAACGATGTACTGACTGAAGAGCTGCATCTTCTAGGCATCAAGCATCGTCGGCTTCAAAGCCTTCGCTCTCCTAGGCCACTACTCCGCCACGAAATGGGCAGTACGAGGCATGAATCAGGCATACGCTATGGAGCTCGCTGAGCACAATATCACTGTGAGCATAGACCTGAATATCCTCAGTCCAATGTGTAGTCTTGCTAACCTACCTCCTCTCCAACAGTGCAACTGCTACGCCCCCGGCATCGTCGATACGCCAATGTGGGAGCTCATCGACTCCGGGCTCGGCAAGAAGCAAAACAAGGGCAAAGGCGAAGTGATGAAATACTACGTCAAAGAGCTTACAGCCCTTGGCCGGACTTCAGAGCCAGAGGATGTAGCGAGGTTGGTTGCGTTTTTGGCAAGTCAGGACAGCAACTTTGTGACGGGACAGACGCAATTGGTTGATGGTGGTATCGTGTTCACATGATTCCGGACAGAAGAGTAGAGAGGATAGTCCATGGAACGATTCAGTCATACAACCCACTTCCAAACACACACCTTTAATCTACCTCCTTCCTCTCCCTCTCACACTCCCCCCCTCCCGCCTCCACCACAGAATCGAACCATCAAATCCCCCAAGAACACCTTCCCATCCCCAAAACAATCGCAAAGTGGTATATCCCGCGCTGTGACCCTCATCCCTGTCTCATGCCATACCTCGCTTGCTTTTCTTTATCAAATTTTCCAGTCACTAACAAAACTTGCACATGGGTATTGCCGGTCCTAACAAGAAACACCGCAACAAAACAAAAGCAGAATGTTCTCAACGCGGAGGCCCAATAGGGGCCGGGTATCCTGACGAAGAAGAAGGAGCGGAAATCGTCTCGTTCGTGGCCGCCGCGGTGGAGGGGTTGCTGGTGGGTGCGGCGGCGGGTTGGGTGGTCAAAGTAGCGGCGTCAGCGCCAGCGGTGGTGGGAGGTTCTTTGCTGACGCCGTTGTCGAAGGGGCGTGGTGAAGCGTCGAATTTGGGCGTCATGTCGCCCGGGGAACCGTTGATCATGCCGAGGCCTGGGATCATTGGGGTATTCAGGGAGCTGGAAGACGCGTTGCCGTTGACGCCGAACGGGAATTTGGACTCGAAGGCGCCGGAGAGGGAGTTAGAGGAAGTGCTGGGGCGGGTTGCGGAGGTGCCGAAGGAGCCGAAGCCGTTGCCGTGGTTGCTGGGCCCGTTCGAGTCGTGCTCGAGCTCGATGCCGGAGTCGTTCCAGGGATTGCGGTAGCCGGAGTCGCGGGACTCCATGCTGACAAGGGAGGCTTTCGAGGCGTTGTTGGATGCCTGCATGAAGAGCGAGGAGCTGGGTGAGTTGGTGCCGTTCTTGCGGCGGCGCTCAATGAAGGAGCTGAAGGAGGACATGCTGCCGGGCTTGCGGAGCTTGTCGAAGATCGAGCGGCTGCTGCTGTCATCGGCGAAGCTGCCGCGGGTGGGTGACTCTGTCGAAATGGCGGGCTCGGCACGCTGCAGAAGCTTAGACTCGAAGAACGGCATGTTATCCTCGAACGAGTCTGACTTCGGTCGAGGTATCGCGCCCCTGACCAGACTGGAGTCCAAACCACGGGAGATGAACGGCAGGAGCAAGAAGTCGATGGCGTCTTTCAGGCCACCAGCGTTGTTGCGAGTGTAGCTCAGGACCAATTTCTCGATCGTGACCATTTCATCACCCTGCTTCTCCTCGCTTGGCTCGTGGATGGCGACTTCGACGACATATTGGTCCTTGAGCTTCTGAGCGATATCGTTGCTGAACTCGTCGGACAGCATGAAGTTGCGCAGCTCATCGGAAGTCGGGAACTCGATCTCGTGGGTCTCAGGAACCATGCCCTAATCACACATCAGCAAATATCCAAGAACAGAATACCGCGAAGTAAACTCACCAGAAACTCGTCAACCGCCTGTGGAACCTGGTACTCGGGCCCAGAGACCGTGATGATCTCGCTGGCCTGCTCGGCACCAGGAAACGTGACCTTGCAGTTCCACTTCTTCTCAAGCTCTTCAATCTCCTTCATACGCGCAATGAGCCCACGCTGGGTCAGCCGGTCGACAGGTACATGCTCGGAAACGAACTCAGCATCGACCTTCTCAACCATAGCCATGATCTCTTCTTTGACTTGCTCAAGACTATTCGCGTTGCGAGCAGGCGTACGACAAATGACATTGTCGACCTTGATGTCATCGTCGTCCTTACCGATGCCACCTCGATCCATTGCATTCGAGAACTTGACGAAAACCGAGTACTTCTTCATGATACGCTGGATGTGCTGGCCACCGATACCAATAATGCGCTTGTGGTACTGGTCCGGGACGTGGAAGGAGATCGAAGCCGGCATTTCAAGCTCCACGAGGTCCAAGCCATTCTTCGTCGCCTCGTATTGGGCGCCACGCACATCGATGTAGAAGTTGTACTCGTTAAAACCATCGAATACGATCTGAACGTTGCTTTGGCTCATAATCTTGTTGATCTTGCCGTTCTTCTTGCCGCTGACGAACTCCTTGTGCTCGTTCGCAAGCTCGACCTTGACTCGCAGAGTGGATTGCGCCTTCTTGACGAATGGTAGGGTATTGATAATGGCCATTGCAGCTTTGACCGCATCGTCGCTTCCGTTGATGTGGAAGTTGAGTTTCTCAAACGTGATCTCTGCACCGGAATTGATACAGATGTCTGGCAACATCGCACGGATATCGGAAGAAGTCGGTTGACGTTGCGATGAGTCCGGAGACGTCAGCCACCAGGACGCGCTATAAAACTGCCCAGCCAAACCCATGATTTCGCGGACTGTCCTCTCGACATTCAGAATGTCGGTAGCTTGAACACGCAAGATGCCACTGTGGTTGCCGAGCGGTGGGAACAATACGTAAGATCCATTGGCCTCAATGATCTTCCGAATCTTATCGAGCCGCTCGAGCAGGATGTAGTCAACCTTGCTAGTGGTGATCTGAACATCCTTGACGAAATTCTTGGTGTGTAGCACAAGATCATGCAATCTTTGCTTAGCCTGCAGGATGTTATCCATGGTCTCGCCTGTGATGATGATCTCGTCTCGCTCCCGAAGACGAACAGCGCCGTACGTCCCATTGCCGAAGACAGTTGGAAAGAGCGGTGGGAAGTATATGGCGGATCCAGTGGTCGACTCGATCATCTTGATATTCCTCCGATGCCGCCCGGCAATCAGATTGTGCAGAGTCAACTCCAAGCGTATGGAGTCCACGTGTCGCTGCAAAAGCTTGTCAATCATGATGAGCAGCCGAGTCTTTGCATTCTCCGAGCTTTCCATATCACCATAAACTTGTATGCGCAGCTTGTTGTCCATGCTCTTGTCGAGTGCGTTGTTAAAGCTGATCGAGTCCGAGTCCTTCCGCTTCAACTTCGTGTCGAGCAGGAAAATGTCAGCCATGGTCATTTCTGCGATTTCGTCCATATAATGGATGATGTCCTCTCTGGCACCATCCTGGCCCTTGGGGAAGACTGTCTCGCGATCTATGTCGAAGCTCTCACACCGCTATCACCGAGTCAGCTGCGTGTTCCTCCATATTCATGTCCTATCTCTCATACCAGTGTAATAGGCGTCTCCATCAAGATCTTCGCACGCATCTTATGTACCACGTCCGAGTCTCCAGATATACACACGTTCGTGACCAACGCCGTAAGTGGCCCACGCTGCATACCCGGTACCGGCTTTGGCTTGGAAGACGTGACTGTAGCCTGCACCATCTCCCCACTGTTCTCGCTCATCTGCCTGCACAAACTCCTCAACGCCTCCACGTTCCTCGTGTGTACTGGCAGAGCATGATTTGGCGTGTCCTCCGCCGAGCCCTCCGGATGCGTCCATTTCTTTACTGCATTCACACTGCTGTACAGCACATCCTCCCGATCCGGACCCGGCAGGTTCGAGTTGAAGGGCACGTTGAAGGACAAGTTGATGCTGTGGCCGGGCACTGCTGGATTCGGGCTCATCGATGAACCGACCAAGTTCCTCTTCGCGGCTGGCGGAGCGATGGAGAGATCGTGTTGCGGGTGCTGCCTCGAGACGCCGAAGCCCATGGACGGCGTCATCTTCTCCCAGCCATGTCGGGCTGACCCAGTGAAGTTGCTGATCTTGTGCATGGTGACGAATTGAAGATGCACACCTCCACGGCTGACGGCGGAGGTGTTGAAGTAAACGAGGGTGTGGAGTGCCTAAAGAATAACATGGGTTAGACGCGTGAACCAGATCAGAAAAACAAGCGCATCCTGTGGCAGTGGCAGCGTTGGCTGGCAACCTTGGTGTTGGTGGTGAGAACCTGTGATGCAGATAGCAGGTGTGGACCGAACGTCCGGCCTGACACGTGATCACATGCTGGGATTTGCTCGCGATTGTGGCGTCGTAATCAAGAATTCCAGATCACGAGAGCAGCCAAGGTATCGCGGAGATCATAACAAATAAGTGGAAATCGACTACTGTTCAAAGAGGCAAGGATGGTGGAGGATACAAGCCTGCATACTCAGGTTGCAGAACAACAAGCCTACAGCTAGTTCTACAATGATGCTGCAATTCGCTAGAACGATGTGGTTTACAAAAATACAGGTACAAGTAACACCCTTTTCACAGCGTTTCCTTGCAGTCGAACAATCCACGGCTCGTCTTCGAGCCTCAGTCGGTGGTCCCTACACGATCCCACCACTTTCGTATTACTAGTAGCGCATCTCGCTGACCTGCCTCGGAAATACCTCGTTCCCATACTGATCCATATATCGTACACTCTGCTGTGGGGCCTGGCTGTAGGTGCGTTGCGGCGCTGGCTGCGGGGCTTGTTGCGCTGCACTGTGATAGTCCATACCAGGCATGACGCTGGCGGCGCGTGCTTGAGCCGGTGCAGGCTCTTGACGGACATACTGTACTGGTGCGACACTGCCCTGTCTGGCGTATGATGCTGGTAAGTACTGCGGCTCCTCCGGACGTACACTATAACTCCGGGTCGGCGCGTACGCTGGCGATGTTGTGATATTCCTCGCTGGGGGTGGTGGAGGCGGTGGCATTTGCTCGTACCGGAACTGCTGGTACACTGGTGACGTTGGCTCTGCTCGGACATGCTGCTGATACACTGGCGACGTTGGCTCGGACGCATATTGTTGCGGTTCTGGAGCAGGACGATATGTCGGGCCTGGCACAATTGCACCGTTGGCATCGACGTATCGGAACTGCTGTTCGGGTTGCCTTCTTGCTGGGGGTGGTGGCATGGCAGCGTAAGCTGAAGGGTACTGGGGAGCTGCCGGCGCTTGCGGTGCATACGCCACAGACATGCGACTCGGCGCACGCTCAAAGCTCATCTCCGGGTATGCTCGAGTCTCCACTGGAGCCACCGAAGCCCGTGGAGCATATGTTTGAGCTGGTGCCGGGGCAGGTGCCGGTGCTGGGCCAACGTCCATGTACCTGTTGCCGTACTGGTCCACGATGATGCGTCTTGGAGCTTCTGTTGGTGCAGGCGTCGCGGCAGCAGTACGAGCAGCCTGCGCGTACGGGTCCTGGTACTCTTGTACCCGGTACGGGGATTGAGACCTCTCCGTGCGAGGATAGTATCCCGAGCCTGCTGCGTTTGGCTGCTCTACAAACGTGGGTTGTTCGGCTTGTTGTACGACTTGAGCAAAGCGTAGATCTCCATAGGTCATGGAGGTGGTACGGCGCTGATAAGGTCCAACGGGCGAGTATGGTCCAGGTTGTGCAGGAGAGGCCGGTCGCTGGGCGTGATGCATGCTAGCTACCCTGCGAAGATCTTGGGTGTCTCTTTGCACAGGGCGATGGTATGATGGGGATGCTAATCTAACCATAGAGCCTGCAGGCTGGCTGGACTCGTAACGCAAGCCAGATCGAGGTCCTTCGAGCATATATTGGGGTTGTGGACCACGTCTTGGGGTCGCCAGATCTATCTCGATTGGCCTCTGCGCTGCGGCAGATCTTGCGTAGGCAGGAAGGGCGGTCAGACTGTTGAAAGGCGGTGGAGACATCGGCTCATCCTTGATGAAATGTCGCGAATGAGTCCTCTGGGCGGGATCGGCCAAAGGTTCAGGTGCAGGCTCTTGCATTGGCTCTGCTGCGCTCTGCCGTTGCCGCCTCTTTGCACGACCCATCGGCTCGTGGTCGCGCTTCCGCTTCTTGTTCTTCTTGTTCCTCTTGCCAGTGCCGGTATTGCCGTTGCCAGATGGAGATCCCGTGGACGCTCGTGAAGGAACGTATTTGGGGTACTGTTTCGGCTTCAGAACAACCTGAGGAGAGCCATTAATCAACTCCAGATCGTAGCTGGGAGCCTTGGCAGTCGCAAGCGGTGACACTCGATTCGGTTGGGGTGCTGCTATGTGCGTGAGATGATTGCGAATGATCGGTACTTGCCGTGGTGCTGGGGCAGCTTGTGGGGGTGGATAGTTCGGTGTGACAGTACTGTTGTCGGCCGTGATCTCGCCGGGCTCGTAGTCGGAGTTGTCATCCTCAGGGGAAGCAACCTGCTGCGTCGTCGTAGGTACAGCGCACGCTTGAGATCTGCCGAAAGCTGGCACATCTGGCGGCGTGTAATCATCGTCCTCGTCCTCGGGGTCGTACATATCATCATCCTCATCAGCGATTGTGTGCGCGACATTGAGGGAAGAACGAGCTGCACCACGTTCGTACATGCCGACGACCTGCTTTGGACGAGCGAGCGATCCTTGCGGCGCGCCATCGAGACGCTCAAAGTCGCCGGTGAAGGCACCTGCAGCTCTGTCAGAGCCGTTCTTCGAGCTAGCATCAGAGGACCAGTCACTTTGAACTTGACTAGAGTAGTAGTCGTTCTCATCGAATGAGCTGTCCGCATCCACCACTGCTTTCAGTCCGGATACGGGCTTCACGCGCTCCATCGCACTCTTCAGCACAGCATCGACATCGAGCGCATCTAGGCCGGGATCTTTGTCACGTGCATTGTGCTTGGGCTGATCGGCTTGCGTCTGCAGCTCGCGCTCGATCCGCTGGCGCTTCAATTGTCCTTCTGCTCTTACAAGGCTGTCTGATTTCTCCAGGAAGATCGGGTCTAGTCCGGCAGCTGAAGAGGGTTTGGCATTGTATACTTGCGTTGCGTCGCTTATATATGGGGCGCCTGCCACTTTCAAGCCGGGCAGTCCATTTGACGCGGAGTAGGAAGCTGGCTGCGAGCGCTGCGTCTCATTAGTGGCATGTGTCGAACCATTGAGAAGACCGTTTGGGCGAGACGACGAATGGCCGTTTGTAAGAGTCTCGGGCACAAGCAAACTCGCCTTCAGCCGCTCAATCGCGTCAAAGGGTAGCTTGAAAGCATGTTGACCTGACACCACCGCCTGCTTGAGCGCTATGAGTTCGTCCAAAAGCTGGACATCCTCCGCCTGTGAGGGCGAGGCGCCGCCGCTTGCATCCACATCAACGGCCATGCGCGATATCATTGCATTGTGAATGGCGTTGTTGATGGCAAGGAGTCAGAAAAGCGTAGCTTCGAAGGGGAATTGGAAGTCGAGTCAGTTAGGGTTCGGCAAAGTCAGCCGACCTTACTTCGACTTCGACGCCACTGGATGACTACGATCATGATGCTGGCATATCGTCCAGTACGTGACTCAGGGACTGGCAGTTGAACAAATTACCATGGCTTCTGATGCAGCTTGCTACAAGACTCCTTCGCACTCATACTCGACTTGCTAGGCATTTTACTTCTCGAGCACGATCGACCATCACAAGTAAACAGCCTGCAGGTACCGCCTTCAAAGCACTCAGCATGTCGTCCCGGCCGGTGCTCTTCTGTGATATAGACAACTGTCTATACACCAAAGACTACCGGATCCACGAATACATGTAGGCCTCTACCTTTCTCATTGAAAGCTTGAAACATGCTCACGCCTGTCACACATTCAGGGGCGATCTCATCGACGACTACTTCCAACACCACCTCTCCATGAGCAAGGAAGACGCAGCATACCTGCACCAACGCTACTACAAAGACTATGGACTCGCGATTGAAGGACTGGTCCGCCACCACAGGATCGACCCGCTCGAGTACAATGCCAAGGTCGACGACGCATTGCCGCTAGACGACATCATCAAGCCGGATCCGAAGCTGCGCAAACTACTGGAAGACGTCGACCGGTCGAAAGTAAAACTCTGGCTATTCACCAACGCCTACATCAACCACGGACGAAGAGTCGTGAAGTTGCTAGGCATCGAGGACCTGTTCGAAGGCATGACCTACTGCGACTATGGTGCGGAGAGGCTCCTTTGCAAGCCTAGTCCGGAGATGTATGCGAAAGCGATGAGAGAGGCTGGCATCACGGATCCGAAAGAATGCTATTTCGTTGGTAAGCACAATCTTAGTCGAGTAATGCTCGCTAATGCTGACACATAAACCAGACGATTCGGCGTTGAACGCTGCAGCCGCCAAAAAGTATGGATGGAAGGCTGCACATCTGGTAGAGCCAGTCTCACAGCCACCACCTGAGCCGGTTGCGGATCACCAGATCCAAAGTCTCGAAGAGCTACGAACGATCTTCCCAGAGCTGTTCAAAGCATGATTCTTTTCCGCAACACCGCTGGACTTGAATTACGGTTGGCATTCCGGCGATATTGTTACACGAACTGCACGAACGCGCTATGATAGAGCGGACCTGGGTTACATCGTTTACATACACTCTAGATCTAGAGGCCTCATGATTGAGCTGAATTGGGTAGACTTAATGGACACACGTCGCATCACGCAACGACCAAGCTTCAAGGGTTCGCAACATGTGTCGGGATCGGTTCGGGTGCGTCGCCATCGTCTGCCTTCGTTCCGGCCTTCTTCTCGAGTTCTTTGCCATAGTCCTTCCTATATGAAGGTCAGTCTTTTGCCAGCTGACACAGCGGGAACGAACACATACCAAAGATCCTCAACCTTACGTCCGCCGCAGCACTCGCCGAACAGTTTCTCCTCATCGTAATCCTTGCCTCTCAGGCAGCCGTTCATCCTTCGTACTGTGCCCTCTCCGAACCGCTGCTCGAGGTATCTACAGTACAGCGTTAGTATGACATCTCGGATCACAGTGGCACAGTCACCTACTCCAAGAAGTACCCAGTATGCTGATACCCACCATCCCACTTCCCCTCCGCCTCCTGCTTCCAGTGCTTCGCAGACAGGCCAGCTCGAAGCCGCACCCAATCGGCGATCCCTTCGATCAAGCCTCCAGGACAAGTTCCATTCGCTGCCCATTGGAAGCAATGCACTAGCTCATGGCACAGCACGCCGAGGATTTCGTGACGTTTGGGCGATTTGGTGTTGACGATGTAGTCGAGGTTGATGTGCAGCTCCTTGTGGTCGTGGTCGAGGTCCATGCCGGTGGTGTAGGCTACGCCGTTCATGGAGCGCAGGACGATTGTTACGGAGCGGGTGCCTGGTCTGGATGCAGGAGAGGTCAATGTAGGTCGGGATGCTAGTTATTGGACCTAAGAGAATGTTTTGCCACTCCTCGAACCACAAGATTATTCGACATATGGCCGACTCGCTGTGCGACGGCCTGGCCAAAGTTTGGAGAGATGAAGGACTTGCCGTTCGCACTCTGAAGAGTAGAGCAGGTTGAGCATATTCTGAACTTGTGCTTCGATGTCTTCGTTGCCTTTGATGTTCGACAGGAACACGGACTATCGAAGGTGTCAGACAACTATCTACAAATTCCCGTTGTTTCCATTGATTTAGATAGCAGAGCGAGATTGAGAAACATACGCTGCCTTCATGCCCCAGATCGTATAACTTTAGTCGAAGTTTAGGAGTCGGAAACTTGTGCCTTCGTATCGGCAGTACCGCAGTCGGCGCCTCGCTCGGAAGAGATACAGCAGGCATATCTTGCTGGAAGTACGTTGGCGTCGGCGTAGCGGGCACAGTGGAGGTGGTACTGCTACTGGCTGGCACTTTGAACGTTGCGTTGGCAAGGCGCTGGACTCGGAGACTCTCCTCTAATATGGTTTCGGGGGTGAGGATGCGATGGGCCATCGCAGATCTCGATATCGAGTGGAGGTAGGACAGACACCTGTTGCTACCTAAGGTCTTAAGCAAGGCGTTTGTTCGGGTATGTGGGACGGAAATAGAGTTTCGCTTATGCATGGTCTAACGCGGACAACGTCGCGACCAAAACACCAAACACGCTTCGTCACAAGCCTGCATCCGAACATCCTTCAAAATGACGACGATGGACGTGCAAGCGGCGACCTTGCTGAGCACGCTCAAGCGACCAGCGGCGAGCTCGGAGGCGAAACTCGCTGCTCTGAACGACCTCAAGTCTGCGATCAAACACTACCGGGTCCCAGAGAGCGGGCAGGCGACCATCTTCGAATGCCTCAGACTTGCGATCACCCAACAAGCCTCTTCGACCCTCGCCAGCTCGGCCTTCTCGGCGCTCAGCCATCTGATCAAGCGGCTGAAGATCCAAGATGCCTCCGGACACTCCATCTCACAACTTGCGCCTCGGCTGTTCCAAGCTCTTTCGGAACGCCTGGGTGACATGCGCGAACCAGTGCGCATCGCGGCTTCGCAGGCGTTGACGGAGTTGTATCCGTACTGCACAAGTGACGTGGAGGGCATCGTGCGGGACGAGGCTATTGGTGGGAATCATGCGCGCGCGAAGCAAGCAGGCTTGCAATGGGTGGTCAGGATGCACAAGGAGGAGTCGATGCCGTTTAAAGGATATACCCAGGCTATGGTGGCGAGATTGGAAGATGCGGACGGCAATGTCAGGGAGACGGCTAAGCAGTCGCTCATTGAGCTGTTCAGCAATGCGCCTGACGGAGCCAAGGCAGATTTGCGAAAGCAGATGAAAGCATTCTCCGTGAGGCATTCGATCGAGAGCCAGGTACTCGCCCACATCGGTCCAGGCGTGCACGCTGGATCTCGACCACAGACATCTGGACAGCCGGACACAGACATGTCTTCGTCTACGAGATCTCTACCAACGGCTGATCACATGTCCCAACTTGCTGAAAGCATCAACAGCGAGGCCGCGCAGCCACCTGCGCCCGAGGTCGTGCCGATGGACCCCATATATGTTCAGTCAAAGCATGAACTTGAGGATATCTTTCGGGCAATGCTACCTCACTTCGAGGGCAAGGAGAGCGAGGGAAACTGGACGCAGCGCGATAAAGCGGTTCTGCAGATCCGTCGTATGACGAAAGGCAACGCGCCAAGTGAGTTCCATCAGGTCTACATGGCTGGCCTCAAGAGCACAATCGAGGGCATCCTCAAAGTGGCGAACTCGCTGCGAACCACAATGTCGTCCAACGGCTGTCTACTTGTACAAGAACTTGCACGCACACTGGGGCCTGCGTTAGATCCACATGTCGAGATACTCATCCAGTCTTTCATCAAAATGAGCGCGGCAACCAAGCATATCGCATCCGAGAACGGCAAGATCACAGCTGATGCCATATTCCAAAACTGCACATATCATGCCCGGATGATGCAGCATGTGTGGAATGCAGTGCAGGACAAGAACGCTCAAACTCGGCAGTGCGCTTCTGACTGGTTGAAGACCATCCTCAAGCGGGAAGCGGGTTACAAGCACCGGTTCGAGAGCTCTGGTGGCCTCGAACTTGTCGAAAAGTGCCTCAAGAAAGGACTGGATGATGCGAACCCGAAGGTCAAGGAGAACACGAGAGCTACTTACTGGATGTTCGCGAAGACATGGCCGGAGAAGGCCAGCGCTATCTCAGCTTCTCTAGACCCAAAGTCGAAGTCTGCTCTTGACCGTGACCCCAACAACCCGAATGCTGCTCTGTTCAGCTCGCAAACTGCTGCTGCCGTGCCGACCCCCCGCGCTACAGGGGTCGCCAGCAGAAACGCACTTCGAGAGATGATGGCGGAGCAGAGGAAGGCAAAGGCAGCTGGCAAACTACCCGACCGACCAGTCTCTGCCATGGCACAACTATCACCAGCCAAGCCTAGATCGACTACCTCTCGAGCGCCTTCAAACCTGTCTGGTTCTACTAGAGCTGAAACAAGGATAGCGTCAACTGCATCAACGTCCAGCACGCCATCTGCTCCCGATACCGCTCAGCGAAAAGGAAGCTCGCTTATGTCTGGGCCTGTCCGACGACCACGAAGACCAGAGCTGCAACGGCCACAGACAGCAGATCCTTACGCATCGAAGCGGCTACTCCGGCCCGAGACTCCAGCGACCGCCAGCCCTGGTAACAGCCCACAGAAGGGTACTGCCGGATCGAAGACTTCAATACCATCATCAAGTGCAGCAAGGAACCGTGCAAAGACGGCTGCCACTACTGCGGACAGTCCCTCCGGCAGCCCCGCTGGTCGTAGCCCTCGGCCTGGTCATGTCTTACCCGACTCACGCCTTACGAGCAAAGGAAGCGAAGATCTCACAAACGTGCCTGAAGACGACCTCACGATGATTATGCCAAAGAGCGTGGCAAGTGCGAGCAGGCATGCGTTCGCTCCCGGCCACAAGCGGCCGACACTGGGGCAGACAATGTCTGTGGATGCTGGTATGCAGAACATGGTGGAGGACGAAGGCTTCACGATGGTCATCCCAAACCTGCAGCGAGCTAAGTCGCCGCTGGCGTATCGGAGCCCACTCAAAGCCATGTTCGAGGAGGCGCGGGAGAAGGTGGAAAGTATGTCGCCGAAGCAAGAGGAGAGCATTGCGCCTCCCCCACCAGTCGAGCGAGCTGCAACGCCTAGAAGTGCCAGTCCTGCGAAACCAGCCCAACCCGAAGAAGTTCAGATCTACGAGGACCCGTTCGTGGCAGACGAAGCACCAGTCGTTGCCGAGAGGGCGGTGCTGGGCGAGCTACCAGTCAACGAGAATGTCCGCATGCAAAGCCCCACGCAGAGCAACGGCTCCAGCAACAGCCCGGCAGGCAGCCCTCGTCACGCGCCGGCACCTCACTCGCCCATGATCGCATCACCACAAGATCGCGCAGAAGTCGTTCGCAACAAGCGCCTACTCGGCTCAGGCATCGATCGCATCCGAACTAAGACTCTGGATGCGCACGGTTTCCGCCGCGTGCAGGATCTTGCGAAGAGCAATCTCGACATCTGGGAGGGTGGGCGGAAGTATGATGAGCTGATGGGTGTGCTACTGGAGTACCTACAGACTTTCGACCAGGAGCCGAAGCTGACGCAGCAAGCACCTCACAAAGCTGCTGGTCTGAAAGCGCAGGCCTTGGGGTTGGTGAGGGCGTTGCTCTATCTGCACAAAAAGAATGCGATGGCTTGGCATGCGAAGACTCTTGTTACCGTGCTGGCGTGCAGGAAGAACGTAGAGGCAAGCAGCCATGTGCTCGCGGATCTGGAGAAGACTGCGGATGAGATCGTCAAGCAGGCGGCGGCAGAGGGCTGCATCGACGCTATTGTCGAGTACCTCCCTTCGCTGCGCTCCGACCGCGAGGGCAGCAGATCCACGGCTATGGCGCTCGGTCTGCTACGGCAGCTTCTCGACTCGGCGAAAGCTCGCAATGTTGAGCTTGGTGCGGACAGGAAGATCAGGCTCGTGCAGACCACGGCGAAGTATCTCGACGATGCCGATGCGGAGGTGCGGAAGGCGGACGTAGAGCTGGCAAGCGATTTGTTTGAGCTGTTTGGATCGAGCAAGGCGGAGTTCTGGGGTGAGTTCAAGGGCACCGATGAGGGAAGGTTGGGGCTGCTTACTTATTACATTGCGCGGAGGGGGAGAGCGAGGGCGTGATGAGCTTGGAAAAGTCGACTTGGGGTGTATCTGTAAACGAAAGCGATGGCGTTGGTAGTTTTGCAGATGTAGGAGTATGCAGATTTGGTGTACCGATCCGATGCTGGTAGAGTCGAACCAGTCGCTCCTTCCATGCGAAGAGGTAAGTAGGGCCATTTGGCTCTCTTGACACAGTTCGACTCAGTCCTTCTTTCTTTCTTCCCTTCTTCGGTAGCAGCTCATATTGCTGTTCGGTGAACTACACGAGCATCAACAGGGACGGACATCGGACAGAACAGATGACGACTTCATCGGCGGACAGCAACTTGCCGTAATTATCGGTTTCATGCAGGCTATTGAATCGATTGTGAGAAGTGCCCGGCCCACGAGAAGTACAACATCTCATATGTTAGGCTGCTAAAAGAACTAAGGGTCAAGCAGTGGTTCGAGGGATACTTCTCCCAGTTCTCTTGTAACAACCCTAGACGGTAGCCACTATATCGAGTGCTTGTATCAAGGTCGAGGCCATTTGCCGTAGGTGTGTTCCATCGTGACACACTCAGCACATGCACATCTTGGCCGGATGTTTGAGGTTGTACGCAAGCTGGGGTTGTCTATGTTGCTTCCACACTCCTGGGTTACACCCTAGGGCAGCACGTTCAGGCTTTTGTAACGAGATGAATAACTCTTGCTGTACTCCGCACCTACGAAGGAATGTGTCGATGGTCCTGGTCCTGCCGAGCCAATGCGGCCGTGCCTCCGAGGCCCTCGTTCCTCCCACAAATGAGTTGCCCCGGATGAGAAACGTCAATCTCGCTCATTTTTAGCTCCCGACTATGATCGGCCCGCTTGTTTCGACTACGGAGCAGGGATGCACTAACCACTGTTAGCGAGCAGGGGACTTGATGCTCTTGCTCTTGACCTGCCCGCCCCCACAGCATCGCAAAGATGAGTGATGGTGGAAGGAGGAAGGACTAAAGGCTACCGGCGGTGAGCATTGGAAGAGGGCAGCAGTCGTGCCACATCCTCACACGTCGACTCGGTAACGGACGAGACTTGTGCTACGAGCCACGAGGCGACACAATCCGCACGCGGTTTCACCAATAGTCCGCTCAGGTAGCATATCCTCAGCAAAGTAGGATATAGACCGCGCCACCTCACCAAGATGTCGGACATAATCGAGACTGAGTCTTCGCCGCACACAGGCGACGAGGACGATGTCATGTACGTATGTGAGAGACCTCTCGCGCATAGCACGACTGACAATCTCCAGATACCCGTGCAAAGGGTGCAACGAGATCTTGGAAGAGGGCAAGGCATTCGTGAGTAGAGCGAGATGAAGCAGACGCAGTGAACGAGCACTGACGCATACCTCAGGAGCTGGCTGGATCTCGATGGCACATCGATTGCTTCCGATGCAACACCTGTGGTATGGAATACAACTAACAACAAGTCGCATCAAGCACTGACAGACTAAAGGCACTCTGCTCGACTCCGACGCGAACCTCCTCTTACTTGGCGACGGATCCCTCATCTGCAACAACTGCACCTACAGCTGCAATGCGTGCGGCAACAAGATCGAAGACCTCGCGATTCTCACCGGAGACCAAGCGTTCTGCAGCGCCTGCTTTCGATGTCGCAATTGCAAGAAGAAGATCGAGAACCTGAGATATGCGCGGACGTCGCAGGGTATATTCTGCATGAGCTGTCATGAGGCGCTTATGGCTAGGCGGCGGAAGAGGACAAAAACAACGCCGAAACCTGCGACCAATGGCACAGCACAGGTGAAAGAGAAAGCATTGCCTTCTTTGCCTCCTGGCGCTGTGCCGCCAACCGCATTTTCTCCAGAGGCAGAAACGCCGCCAGTACTGGATTCGCAGACTAGCACACCAGGCGTACGGTCGCCACCAGAACGAAAGCAGAGTCGAAGAGAGGCGCCGTCGAACAATCTGAAGCGGGATGTGTCACCTCTCTCAGACGATGCGCGCAGAGGTGGGTTCACATGCGCTCCGTGGCTGAAACAGTTGACCTTTGCTGACACAACATTAGATGGACCGACTCTCCCTGCAAGCACGTACAAAGATACCAAGCTGTCGAATCTGTCTCGAGAACCTGTAGATGACGAGGAGGATGACGAGCTAGGATTTCTGCCGATGGCATTCGACCCCAATCCTGCGCCATTACCACCACCTATCGCGAGGAAGGAAGTTCCACGTCCTCAGGACCCATCACCTCCAGCGCAAGCTGATAGCCGCTCTCGAGACTATTTTGGCAATACTGGTGGGAAGCCAAGTGGGAGGGACCTGCTCAAGGAGGATTCAAGGCCGGTTTCTTCTCGATCAGTGTCCACCGAGCGCGAAAGGGAACGGAATGGAGTACAGGCAAAGGCCAGCCCGCATATATTATCGCAAGCGAAAGCAGGATCGAAGAAGCGGGACGCTTCTGGCAACAATACACCAGCATCTGGCTCTGCGGTCGTTTCTCCTGTTGTGCCCCAGGAGCGCAACGAACGTCCCAAGGTCAGAACGGCAGACTCTGAAACACTCGCCGTCAACCCCAACGAAGGTTTCAAGTTGCAGGAAGCTCCCAAAACAAGGAGGACTGGGTCGCGGACGAGTTCTCAGGTTGATGGCAGGTCACCTACGATCAACTCGCTCAATTCGCCGAAGTATTCGCCGGCATCTTTCTCGCCCATGGAGAGAGAAGGCAGTGACAGGCTGCTATCGCACTCACCCGCGTCGCAAGACTCAGGTGTCAATCCCTTCGACGACCCCAAGCACAAGCAAGGAACTGTCATCGGCGCGGCGCCCGCAGCGCCCAAGCAACCAGCACTCCCTGTGCGCGGAGACTCGCTCGCACTCGCAGGTCGCAAACCTAAACATACGAGTCCCGAGATTCAGACGCCTACGACAGGATCCACACCTTCGCAACCCTTGCATGAGCGGAAAGCGTCAACTTCATCTGTGCCATCGCTTTTCGCAGATGCGCAAAGTACATTGTCGCGCGGCAACAGTCGCAGCAAGACCATTGACTCGCCATCTGCGCGCACTAGCTTCGAAGCGCCTCCACCGCGTGCCTCTAGCCGGACTGCTCCTGTCAACATCGTGCCGACGGAAGAATTTACTGCACCGAGAGCGCCACCGCGTGCGCCATCCTCAACGCACCGAAACAATGAGTCGATCGGTACGATGCACAGCAATGAGATGGGTCAAGATGTTCCACTATCGCCTTCGTTGCGGAGTGCTGGCTTGCCGAAGCAGAGTATGGACAAACCATTTTCGATGGAAGATGAGATGGCGCGCATCCTGCGCGGTGAGATGCGGCGGAGCAATGATGCATCATCGACTTCTGTTTTGCGGAAGGTTTCGAATGCCGTTAAGCACGGCCGCAGCTTCAGCGACAGAGGACTGCATTCTGCTGGGAAGTCTTCCTCGACTGGCCATCCTGAGATCAGTTCACCCATGACCATCAGCAGTCCTATGTCGCCTCAAAGCAAGGACAGCAGCGATCAGCTAGCGGCACAGTTGAAGCGCGCTCAGCAGCGGATCGTGGAGCTGGAATCGGAACTCAATCGCTTGGAGGACCAGGTGAACAGTTCTGCCGAGATCAAAGCGGCGACCAACGAAATCCGCGAGAAGCGAGGGACGATGGTTGTGCTGGACACTCAACGAGAAATGGTCGTTCGCGAGCTGGAGGTGATGACAGAGCATCTATCACGGGCCAAGGACAGCAACAAGCCTCTTGATCTCAATTTGTTGAAGAGCGAAGTGCTCAAGGACTTTGCGGAGTCCCTTCAAAAGCTGAAGGATCAGATGAGCGCACAGATCGAGGATCTCATGCACCGGCGCAACGAGCTCACAGACGAGATTGGCAACCTCATTCAGATGAAGGATAAGGGCTTCCAGGAATACGAGATACTCAGCAGCAAGAACGCACAGCTCGCCGAGATGAACAACAAAATACTGCAGAACATCCAGGACATGTACAAGTCGAATCGTGGATTAAACGGCATAGCACCACCACCAAATGGACTTGGCATCTACCAACCAAACTTGAAACCAGAGATCTCCGGACCTTCAGATGTTCGCCAACTGAGCATGACAACCACGGATTCGTCAATGCCAAATCTGCTGCAAGAAAACGAAGCTGAGCCCGCAACCATACTTACTGCGCCACAAGTGGTCAATATCCGCAAGGGACAACCCAAGAAGTTCAACTGGCGCAAGGGAGGCGAACGAGTGGCCAAGAATGTGACCAAGGGCATCAAAGGCGCTTTCGTGAGCGAGCGCAAAGAAGGCGATCCTCCGTACAATATTGGCATGCCCTATAACAATACGCAGCAGGCTATCGGTGGCAGCGATCAGAATAGCTTCAACGGCGCCAGACAGGGTATTGATGGGAGGCCTGGACAAGCATTTGGCTTCTTTGGACAGAAGGGCAATGCTGGGTTGAAGGCGGGCGGACTTGGGAATATGAAGAATAACAGCAGCACTAATCTCGCGGCTGATGCTTCTGGTGAGCCATTGAAGTCACGCGAGCTCCCCGACTCACACGCTGACACTTTTGCAGTCCTCTTCGGCTCCCAACTCGAAGCCCGATGCGAATTCGAACGCCGAGTGATCCCCAACATCGTCAGCCGCTGCATCGATGAGGTCGAGGCCCGCGGCATGGACATGGAAGGCATCTACCGCAAATCCGGCGGCTCGGGCCAAGTCAAACAGATCCAACAAGGCTTCGAGAAAGACAACAACTTCGACATCTCCGACGAAGACCTGGACATTCACGCCGTTACCAGCGCGCTGAAGCAGTACTTCCGGAAACTACCCACCCCACTCATCACATACGAGGCATACGATGGTTTATTGGAGGCAGGACGGGTACAGGATAAAGAGAAACTACCCTACGCGCTTCGGGCTGCGGTCATGGAGCTGCCGGAACATCATCGGGATTGCTTGGAATACCTGATCCTGCATCTGGCCAGGGTGATGGCGCAGGAGTCGGACAATTTGATGACGCCTTTGAATTTGGCCGTGGTGTTTGCGCCGACCATCATGCGGCCGGGGTCGATTGAGCGCGAGATGAGCGACATGCAGGCGCAGCGGATAGCCGTGCAGGCGATGCTCGAGCACAATCGGGTTGTCTTCCCCGATGAGTGAGCAGGAAGACTGGGATGGACGGCGGAGTGGTGGCACGGCTGATCTACTTTCATGACTATCGTTCAAGCGGATTGGGTTTTGGATACGCGAATTGGATGACACTCGCAAGGCGTTTTTGGCGTTTGGCATAGCGATGCGGTCTTCAGGCACGCTCAGTCACGGCTGGGTGGTGGATTTGGCTTGAGAGCGCTTCACTTCACCACCGAGATTGAAGGGGATTGTTTTTTGAGGTGGAAAGCGGAGGATATACCGCTGGGCTTTGATGTACGTTCGGTTTCAGCGCGATTTAGGCGTCTGCGACGAGAGTCTTGGACACTGTACTATTGAGACGATGTGATCTGATATGAGTATTTTATTCCGATCTTTGCTGGTTCATCTGCGCTATATACAGTGCGATGAAAAGTTTTTGCTGGAAACCGGAAGAGAAGCTCGACGTGAGGCAATGGACCGACTGGCCCCCGACGAGCGCCAATTTGCGAAGTTGCAGCAGATATACAGGTGTTGAAGAGATATCGCGAGTGCACACAGGATTTAAAGCTTCGCCTTGCTCTCTAGAGTCGGCATCATGATGTCGCGGATGTCACCAGCCGCTTCGCTGAGGAAGAAGGCCATGCGCTCGCCGCCGAGGTTCTTGCTGACGATGTTGAATTGTATGCTGTTCTCGTTGATCATGTAGGCCATGCTGTGATGTGTTAGCCTTCGTTTTTCAATGTTAACATGGTTAGATTACTCACCCCCAGCCCTCGTCAATAACCTGCGACCATCCGTAACCGTTGTAAAACTCCGAGCTCAGCTGCGAAGAGCTGATGTACCAGGTGCTGCTGTACGTGTATGCTGGGTCCTTGTACAGTTCTGGCACTTCTTCGCCTTCCTTCAGCAACTTCTTCAGGCCGAAGAGATGTCTGTCGACTCCCTTGCCGTCACTCGCATCGCCAATGTACTTGACGTGTGCGCTGATAGCTTTGGCGAATAGATCCCTGCACTCCTCCTTGGTCGAAAGTGGGTGCGACATGGCTGTGCAGAAGGCAACGCTCTCGTCAGACACGGTTCGGCAAGTCTCTGTCCTGCCTTCCTGGAACCGACGAGTTGCAGCCGATTCGTAGGTCGGCCGGCTCTTGCCGTAGAACTTGAAGTAAGCCAGCTGGATAAGCATCTGCACGTAGGCGTCTGGCGAGCACTTGAACTTCTTCATCAGGCCCTTGCCGTAGCCCTGGTACGCTTCGACTCGTAGTTCTTGCTGGCTCATACGACCAACGTGGTGTGTAGTGGCCAGAGCAAGATCGGCGTGGTTCTCGCCATTGAGATGGAATTTGATGGGAGTTGGGTCTGGAATGTCCGAGCGCTTCTCCGGGTTGTCGAAGTCAAGCTTCTCGTTGAAGATCCAGTTCATCGCGGTATCATTCAGGCGATGAGTAGGAGTGCCGTCCATCATGCTGTGTTCGCCATTGAAGCCAGAGGTGCCGTTGTCGTTGATGATGAATTGAAGCGGCTTATCGAACCATCTGTTCGAGCCATCGCCAACCCAGTACTGGTATGATCGCTCGTGCAGTGTAACGGGTGTCGCATCATCGAGGCACACCACAAAAGACGCAGACTCGATAGTCTCGAGAGTAGCCTTATTGCCCGCGTTGCCTTTGATGAGTCGTTCACGCATGCCAGTCCAGTTGTCGCGGTTTTCTGTTGTCATGATACCGACGCCAGGCTGCTTCTCTGCCATTTGGTACACCTTATTGAATTGCTCTTCCAATTCGGTGGTGTTCAGCTGCTGTCCGTTGTGCTCGTGTGGTACCTTGAAGTAGTTGTTCTTGCGCACCACCAAGATATGCTTGTGCTCGCTCGAGGGGTATTTGACGGGGCGGTCATCCGGCTTTGCGGGTATCCTGCACGTGTTGAACATCCAGTGGTACGAGCTCATGGCCATCGGAAGCTTCTTCATGTACTCAGGCTCAAGCGACCCTTCATCCACCTGCCTCTTGAACTCCAGCACAGCAGTCGAGATCGCAGCAGCTCTCTTAGCAGGGTCCCTTCGCTTCCGGTCATCCCGATGGCTGTAGAAGTAGGAGACGAATGGCGCGATGGGGTCTCGGTAACCCAAGTACGCAGCTTGGTTCCACCACGCGGACAGCCAACTCTTGTTGTCGGGGTCGTTTCGTCGCTCCTCGAGTCTCTTCTGTAATGTGTGGCCGACACTACCAGGTGCAACAAATTCGTTGACAACTTTCTCGGTGTGGTCGTACTCAGTCTGTGATAGTAGAGGATGTACAGATTTGAGATAGCGCTTCGCTGTCTCTTCGAGTGTAGGAACCGGTAGGCGTGGTAGCGAGTCTTCGAACCTGAGCATAGCCCCTTTCGAGTGGTCCTCCTTATATCCTGCTGCGATGTTAGTTGCTGGCGAGAAGCATCCTAGGGCCATGAACCGCGTCGGAAGCGTGCATACCTTCGGGAAGACCGCTCTGTTTCCTCTTCTGAGGAGCCATGATGGGAATCGCGCGGAAAGATTGTTGTGTCTGCGGCGCGTCAGTCAGAGCGAGTCGTTGCCCGTCTTGTTGGACCTACCGGTGTCAACCCTCTTCGACTGCCACTGCCGGCACAGCGAGCGGTAGCTCGGAATATGTTCATAGACGCTGAAGTCTAGGGAGAGAAAAGAAAGGCTCTAGAAATGCCGGCAGTCCCAATGACGATATACCCGTCCGGTGCGTCCCAAAAACGTCGCGCAGCTCGTCAAGATGCAGCAGTAGTTCCAGTCTTCCGAGGTTACCGAGGCTCGTCGGCGCCAATGCGACGGAGTAGACCGCGTCAATGTAGCCGAGTACCTCCGAGTCTTGACCGCAAGGAGAGCACCTTCACATGCGCATGTTATACTTCCGAGACAGCAGAGGATGGCGTCGGCAGAGCAGTTGGACAGAGTTGTACCTTGACCTTCCCCTTGCTGACCTACTTGTCGTTCGACCGCGCCCGCAAAACGTTCCGAAAAGCTTGAGGGTCGGACCGTGTGCTGTTCGGGAATTGCAACGAAACGTTCTCTGTCAAAAAATGTGACGAGGTCTTGAGAACTGCAGTCGGAGCTCTATCAACAGCGACAAGAACGTATAGACCAACGGAAACCCTCGGATACAGCCTGGGAAGAGTTGTGGCGTCCTGGATCCGCGAAGCAGGCTCGGCGAGCTACGCTTGGAGGCTCGTACTCCGGATGAGGATACAGCAATGGCCAAGACGGACCCAGCACTCTTATGATAGATACTCGACTGAGTTGTTGCTGTAGAAAGAGATGCAAAACCCGCGTGGCTTTCAAAAGCGTTCATCAAACGCCGGAAAGATGTCCCACCGGCATGGGGCCACGGGGGCCAGGAAGATCACTGACAACAAACGGCATCACAGCCCAGGAGACCGGTTGCATGCGGATGCTATGGAGCAGTACCGGAGTCGCAAAGGAACCTTGTGAGGTGGAACAGCGTCGACACGTGCCGTGTGGCCACTCGACGGGACGATTGCGAGGCGGTACCCCAGCAGTGGAGCTCCGAACGAAATGGTCGAGGGAAACTGTTTCAGACGGGCGAAGAGGTGACGATCAGCATGTGAAGCTTAAAGCAAAGAGGGAGCACGAGGTAAGGTCAAAAGGAAGCACTTAGCGTGACGGCCGTATGTTCAAATATGCAGCAGCGTCGCTCTTGCCTCGTAAGTTGCCCTTGACGCAATGCCGTATAGAAGTTGACATATATGCTTGAATCCACCTCACTTCGTCGAAATAATACCTTCCATCGACCCCATAACAACTCGAGCAAGAAGGAGATTTTGGTTGGTACATAGTATACACAGTCACAACCTCTACTCTAGCTCGACCGAACTAACACCTCCACTCATCCTCCCAAGACTCCACCATGCTCCCATCCATCTTGTATGCTCAAATCTACGGGTTGGCCTTGGCCCACTCAACACCCTTCGAAATATTGCCCTTCAAGTCCGCAACGCACTTGTCAAGCAGACCCTGCTCGAAGTCCGTGATCTTGCCAACAGGGTGGATCTTCTCCACACCATTTGGTCCCAACTCAACGTTCGACGCGAAGAAGTCGCAGCCCTGGTCCTTGAAGAGATCCGACTCCACGAAGGTTGGCTCGATCACACCCTTCTGGCCCTGCGCAGCCTTAAGCAGCGACTCAGCGAAGCGCGCACCAGCCATAGCCATAGAGAGCGTAGCAGATCCCTTGCCGTCCTTCGCCTGCACGACCTCGTCACCGCCGAACTGCACGCGGTGGATGTAGTCGTCGAGCTGCTTGCCCTCAAGCTTGTCTCCAGACTGACTCAGGAGGGGCACGATGGTCGCGCCGGAGTGGCCTCCCACAACGACGATGTTCTCGTTGGCGGGGTCGGTGCTCTTGATCTGGGAGATGAAGCGGGAGGCGCGGACGACATCGAGGGTGGTGACGCCGAAGAGCTTCTTGGGGTTATAGACACCCTTGCTCTTGAAGACCTCGCGGCAGATGGGGACGGTGCTGTTGACGGGGTTGGAGATGATGAGCATGGCGGCATCGGGGCAGTGCTCGGCGGCGTGTTTGGCGAGGTCGCGGACGATGGATGCGTTGGTGTTGAAGAGGTCTGCAATTCATATCAATACCACATACAAAACATCCTGAATGGGATAGACTTACCATCACGGGTCATGCCAGGCTTCCGCGGCACGCCAGCGGGAATGAGCACGATCTCAGCGCCAGTCAAGCACTCCTTAATGCCAGCGGCATCGGGAGCATAGCCTTTGACCTAGCCTGTTCATCAGCGATTGACCATCATCCTGACTTCCTCATATACTCACATTGCTCTTAGTGTTGATGTGAGAGACATCCGCAGCAACACCCGGTCCGCCGACAATGTCGTACAGGGCGAGCTCGCTGACCCGGGGGTTGAGCTTCAGGAGGAGGGAGAGAGGCTGACCGATACCGCCGGTGGAACCGAGGACGGCGACTTTGGTGGCCTAGAAGGGGTTCTGGTCAGCCATTGGACTTCTTTCAATGGGCTCGTAGAAGGTTAAGGGAGCTCACATTGGAAGCGGTAACGGAGAACGCTCTGCGCTGAGCCGCGCCGAATGCTGCACGGGTGACTTGACGTGTGGCAAACATGATGGCGGTTGTGATGAGAAGATTGAGAAGTAACTGGGTTTGAAGAGAGGAGATGGGTTGAAGTTTTATGTGAAGTTGTTATGTTTCTTGGAGCTCGGGGATCAAGTTCAAGTCAAGCGCTTGGGCCATTCGCCCGACCAGTTTCATGGGACATCTTCAGTTGACTCTATGATGAGACCACGAGATGAGCGGCACAAGCTCCAGTGCAGTATTTTTATGTGAGCAGCTCGGTGGAATGTGGTACAGCAAATTGGAACAAACACAACTCAGCCTACAAAGTCGAGTTCAGCATATATCTACATCTACTACTCAGACAGACACCGTCCCCAATGCTATGTCCCCATCACCACCCCATGCTATGCATATATCCGTATGTTGTACACAGAAGAACCGCTCACACCAGGCCTGAAGACTATGTGATGATCTCGCCGATGTCAATCATCTGCGGCTTCCACTTCTTCCCATGCCCTGTGCCCTCGACTTCACTTGGCCTCATCGCTTTTCCATCTGGTGGAGAGTACAGATACCAGCCTCGCAACGCCGCGGCCGCCGCTCGAACTCGCCCTTCGTTGAGTGATGCGCCGGCTCCTTCGCCAAGCTTGTCCTCGCCACTGAACACTCCGACCACGAAAACTGGTGTCCTGCTGAGTCGTCCCGTCTCGCTTATCAGTCGTGCTACCGGAGGTTCGAATCCTTCTCTAGCACATAATCGGCTGAGATCACGCGTGGGATGGGCGAAGTTGAAAAGGGTGTGGAGAGGTAGATGTCGCGAGACAACGTGCTGTTCGTGGAAGTGTTTCGAGGCTGGTGTGCCGGCGTGGAGGTATAGTGCGCCTGCCAATGCTCGGACGAAAGTCGCTGAAGCTGCCTCGACGGTCGTGGCAGTCGGGTCTTGGTACTGGGTACTTCGTGGTAAATACCAGTCTGATGGTGGAGGGCTTTGCTCGGATGAAGCATCGGGCAGACGGAAGGATGTTGAGTCGTCCGGTCGCGAAATCGGAGCGCTGGGGTAAGGTGGAGTGGAGTCGGATGTAGATGTGGCGAGGGATGTCTGCAGGTCGCCGAATTGATCGTCATACACAATTCGACTGCTCATGCCGCGCCGGTAGTTGTACTCTTCGTTGCGGCGACCAGAGCCGATGCGTTTGGCTTGCGGCATGTGCTTGATGCGCATCTGCTCGCCGTCCGCCAGAGCGTTGCCGGGAGTCTGGCGTTTGAGTTGTAATAACCCTGGATCGACTTCAGGTCCTGGCGCTGCGACAGTTTCGACACCCCATTCTGTGCGCATGGCTGCTAGGGTCTGGTTGCCCACGAAGGCGTACTGAGCAGCGAAGAGGATGGGCATTGGTAGGCGAGGATAGCGGGTCATGAGCCATTCTGCTGTGTAGTAGCCGAGCAGCTCCTGTCCAAGGATGGAAAGAGGTTCGTTGTTGTAGCCCGGTCGGGGGTCGACTGAGGGATCTATCAGGCATCGCGCCAGGGTTTGCAAGGGGAGTTTGGCGGGTAGTTGTAGTCGAGCGTGGAGAGCAGCGAGTTTGGCAGACTTCAATGCTTGCCGATGTGATGGCGCATTGAGCGGTCTTCGTGTTTGATCCTCGAATGGCTGATACGCTGGCCCGACTGCATCTTCCTCCACTACAGGCTCGTCCACCTCCTGCGCCGCCGCGCTCGATGCTTCTCTTCTGCTCGCGATGCATCTCTTCTGGCCCCTCCATTGATGCTGCACATGATCGTCTCGTCCCTGCAGTTGCCGTCTAGCATTTGGGGTGGTGTGGTGCGAATAGGGACATCGTTGCTGCAGACTGGGTATCCGTGGGTTACGTGGCGGCTGTAGCTGGTTTGCCCATCTATCCAGACGTATTCTCTTCATCGACCAGGACTGTAGGAGGTGTGGCACGGTTTCTCCTGATGCTCCCAAGAATTTCAATGACTTCGAGATTCTACACGCGACCACCGAACCGCTAAGCGACAGATCGGACCCCCGAGCTCCGCAATCTGGACCTCACCTCGACCACGACCGCAGCGACAACATCAACCAAGCTGTTCAGCAAACATGAGGTTAACACAGGCGCTGCGGAGTGGTGGTGCGAAGGTCCAGTGAGTCCACAGAGCCAGACAGAAGCCAGACTGAAGCCACAAATGCTGACCTCATGCTACACAGATACCCCAAGCGTAAGAGACATCCAAACACTACTTCCTTGCTTGACGGCTAATGGCAGATACGCGCAGACGTCTGGTCCCCAGCAGGAGGCTGGTACGCACAACCCGCAAACTGGAAGCAGAATACCGCAATCTTCAGCGGGCTCATAGCCGGGATTGTTGCGATGGTGTGGAGTGTGAGCGCGGATAGAGAGCACAGAGATCGGATGCCGCCAGTACGAAGCCTTGTATCCCTGAGCAGATATACATGAAGCTTACGTTGATTACAGCCCGACCGATTCTTCCCATCACGATACTGGAGCCGAGAGATCAGAGAGCACGACAAGGCACAGAGGGCGAAGGCAGCGGAGAGTTCGTCATGATATCTGACACTGGGCCAGCGGTGATCACGACTGTCTGGGAAGGCCAGCGAGTACTGTACATATAAGAGATACCTCATACTGCATTTCTCAATTCCAGAAGAGCGAAGTGCAGCCATGCCCATCTGAAGACCAATGCCCTACAACAGTACGTTGCTCGACGCCGCTCTGTGGCCAACAAACGATTGGCATCTACCTGCCTCACAGCCCGGTGTTTACTATCGTCAGTACTCGCAACTCCAACACAACTATGGAGCTCCTCCTCCTCCACCAGCATCGCAGAATAGTTTCCCCGCCTCCATCTCGACGACCGAGGTCGCCCACCAATGAATACGACGACTAAGAATTTACCTTCCCTACCGACGACCAATTGCCCAACACTTGATCTCTAAATCAATTTCGTACAATGCCTCAACCATACCTCCTCCACGTAAACTCCCGCCCCACAATCATCACCCCCGAGACTTATCAACAATGGTACCTCGAAGAGCACATCCGCGACATGGTATACTTCAACGCCACCAAAACAGGCGCCGTCTACCACAGCTCCAGCTCATGCTCCCACTCCGAAAACCACGCCACGAACGAGACCGATCAAATGGACTTCCTGGCAATATACCAAACAGCTCAACCCGATTGTCTCGACACTCCCGAATTCAAGAACAACGTCCGGCAACGAAGTGAACTCTGGGGCAAGGACCTGAAAGTGCATTTGGATGATGTGTGCGAGTATGCGGCCAAGGAGATGAAGCTGGTGGAGGTGTTGGGGAGTTATGAGTTCAACGAAGGTAATTGTCTCTCCACGAATTCAAGTCGCTGGCTCCAAGTGATTTGCCGTGGGTGAAGCAGGAACTAGAAACCATCGAGCCGACGAAAGACTGCTCGTTTACCCTCCGTTCGTACAGTCTGCTTGGCTGCGAAGGCTTCGAGGGTCCGTCACGGGTTCCTGAGCGGTTGGAACCATAATGATACACGTATTATCACGCACCCCATAAGGCTTCCATCCTGTAGCATCGACACCCCTCGGAGACAGCCAAAAATACAGAACCGACCGGACACCATTACATCTCATTACTTCATACCCCCGGTATCATCCTTCAAACTAACAATCCGATTCAAAACCAACTCCGGGTAGGAACCTGACATCACCAGCTTCTTCTGCATCCTCAAAACCGTTGTGCGACAGCTCACATGTGTGTGGTCGTCGCCGGGAGACCTGGGTGCCAGAATCCACCCAGTCGAATCGCACTGCATTTAGCTCTACAAGAAAAATTACCACAGGCCAAATCGCACAATGCCCAAAGCGCCCGCATGCTCGAGAAACTCCACAGACCAAGCCAAGTAATCCTCCGCTTTCATGTGACCTTTGCGCAATCACCGCACCCCTCCCCCTTACCGGATCTTGCCTCCTTGCCAAAGTCGGCATTGCCACCCTTCGAACACGATGGCAGCCGCGTCTCGTGGGCCTCTCTCACCAAGCAAGATAACGCGCTAGAGCCAAGCAGGGCAGCCGTCGCTTACCCCTTCCGCCTACTCCTCACACTCTTCCTCGCCGTCCCCGAGACCTCTACCGTCGCCCTTCCCTCATCATCCGTGCCCTTTGCCACCCTCGTATTGCCCAGCGTCTCGACGCCACCATTCAATGCGTCCTCCGCCTTCTGCCGCGCAGCTTTCACGCCGCCCTTGCCAGCCGGCGTCTTCGGTTCATCTACAGCGCCATCAGCGGCCAGCATCTCCTTCTCCTTGACCTTGCCAGGCTCGCCGATACCAAGATCGCTGTCTTCGTCTTCGGAGATGACTGGCTGGTACGGCACTTGATCCGGCCCGACACCCTTAGTGCCCCAAGGCGGCTCAAAGCGCGTGCGAATCGTTTGGATCATCTTGCCGAACCAGAAGATGTTGAGGCTGTTCAGGACCAGGTTACTGAGAAGGTAGACGATGGGAATCCACATGGGTGTAAAGTGCTCGTAGTTGAATGCCGTGCTTTGGCCCTCGCGGTCCCGTGCGATGCGTAGCAGTTCGTTGGTAGAGTAGGTTTTTAGTTGCCCGCTCGGCACTCGCAGCACGAAGTCGCTGTGGCCAGTGCGCACGAGGTGGAACATGTCGTGAAAGACCCAGGTGGATGAGTAGATGCCCCAGACGATGCGGCAGGAGAAGAAGGTGAGGACGAGGAAGAGACCGTTGATGGCTTGGTAGATGGAGCCGGTCAGGTTGAGCTTGTCGCAGAACCAGTGGATGTTGAGGAAGGGGGAGGAGAGTTCGTAGAGGAGGAAGATGGGCGCGGAGAAGTAGATGAAGGGTCGCTGCGGAGTAGAGTCGGTAAGCAACTGCGACTTTGGCAGTACCGTGAGACGAGAAGGGTATGGAGATCATGGGAGGAGATGGAGGATGCGGAAGGAAACGTACATAGCCCAACCCAAATACCGAGACAGCACTGACAGCATGCGCCACCATTCCCCACCCGAATATCTCCACGTTGCCTGCGCATATGCACAAGTCCCAGATGAAATATCCCAGGGCGAAACTCTGACACAGTCCACCAAAGCCATAGTATCCCCACAACCGGCCCTCCCATGCGTCATTCCACGCTTGTCCCGTGGCACCTACACCTCTCCATGACTTCCGGTCCTCGTCGAACCAGATGGCGTACAGACTCAGACTGTTGATGACGCACGCCTGGACGAAGGAGACAACGTGGACATCCCAATTGAGCTTGGCTCGGCGCGAGAGTCGGGGGTACGTCTTTGCGGCGAAGCGGACGGAGAGGATGGGCGAGACGGTGGTGCAGACGAAAGTGTAGAAGAAGGTGGCCAGGATGACTTCATGGATGTGGAGAGGGAGCGTGTGCAGGTTGAGCTTGTCGGCTAGAGGTTTG
>JAABUW010002090.1_pt1 | contig 30019 bp, 27 predicted proteins | sample 5560081 | NCBI WGS metagenome assembly JAABUW01 (sample SAMN10711882, study PRJNA513363) | rock metagenome | isolation source: Antarctica rocks | place: Antarctica: Victoria Land, Knobhead sud | reverse complement strand
GGAGCATGGCGGCCGGCTCCGATTCTAGTGGTGCAGAACTGTATCGGAAGTCTGGCGTTGTGCAACCGACTTCTGCGACGCCGCCCGGACTGGTCCCGTATGGCTCGCGCCAAGTGTTGCGGAACTCCTAAGTTGTGCGACTAACGCACCCCACGCACGGGCCCATGGCCTTGCATACGTTTTACGTACCGTTGCTCCCCAGGCCCCTACCAGCACCGGCTGAGCCGCGCTGGAACGCGACCGAACCCGAAACCACGGTGATGCGGCGTGTCCCTTGCGCATGGCACAAACCCGCCCGGCTGGATGGCCGTCGTGCCGCGCCGGACTGATCACCCGATCGGCCGCCCCCTCCCTCTCCGCGCCGGTGCTGCCTTCGCGGCCGCGCCTTCGACTGGACGGAGCAACTCGAAGGGCTCGGTCCCGAGGACGCCGGCGATGCGCTCGACCACGTCGACCGTCGCGCCGTACACGCACCGCTCCAGCGAGCTGACGTAGGTCCGGTCCAGGTCCGCGAGGTGGGCAAGCTCCTCCTGGGAGACGCCCATCGCGCGCCGCCGCCGCCGCATGTTCTCCGCCAGCGCCTCGCGCACGCCCATGGCGGCGAGGGCGCAACCTTGCAGAGGATTTAACCACGGAGTAATCTCCACAAAATTCGTAGGGGGATGCCGCGTTGGGCAGAGTTGATCGACCATCGGATCCCCGCGCCGCCTCCCTCGCCGCCCGTGTCCGGACGCGGGCCGTCCCGTGCAGCTAGCGCTCCTCCCCGGCAAGGACGTGGCCGTCCCCGTCCGCTTCGGCGGCAGCGCGTCGCCGCACCACGGCCTGGTGCTGCGCTTCGGGCCGGCGGAGCACGATGGCACCGTTCCCGGGCACCTGATCGCGAGGGTGGGGCAGGAGCACCTGGCCGCCCGGCGGGCGGTCGTGTGGGATCCCGTGCTCCGCTCGTTCGCGTGGGGCAACCAGTACGACGCCGAGCGGATCGCCGAGCGGCTCGACCCCGTTGCGGCGCTCGCCGGCCTGGCTGCCCGGGGACTGGCGGGCACCTGCAAGGCCGCCGTGGAGTTCGTGGAGGACATGCTCCGTCCGCAGTTCATCCTCATCGGCGGGATCGGAACCATCGTAGTCGGCTACCTGATCTACTATTGGTTGTGGATGGTCCTGGCCAAGACGCTGCTCCTGTGGCTGATCCTGCCGGGCGTGGGCGTGGGCGTCGCGTGTTCGTACTTCCATTCCAAGCGCATGGAGCGCCTGCACGCGGCCCTGTTCCAGGCCGCCTGGCACGCCCTCGATCCAGCGACCTACTATGCGCCCCGGTAGTGCTTCATTCAGGACGGCGAGGCAGAGCCTCCCAGGCGTCGTGTCCCTGGCGGCCTCGGCCCTGCTCCTGTCGGCCTGCGCCACGCTGATCTGGCCAACCGTCCCGGTGCAGCCGTCCGCGGGCAAGTCGCCGTTCGCGTTCCAGGGTGATCGCGCCGCCTGCATGGCGTCCACGACCGCGCAGGTGCAGCCGGTCGCAGTCCGGAGGGCGGACAGCACGGCCGCCATCCAAGGCATGTTCAACGCGGCCTACGGCGCGTGCATGGCCGCCCGCGGCAACGTCGTCCTGGCTGCGGCGCCCGCGACGGCGTCGGGCATGGGCGGCACGGGGGCGGGTGGCCTGTCCGACCCGGACTCCCTTGCCGCCCGGCAAAGCCTGGGCGCGGTGATCGACGGGTTCCGGCGCAACTGCGACGGCGAGCGGATCGCCGTCACCGTGACTGAGGCGGCGCTATCGCCGGCCGTCGAGGCCCGGATGATCGAGCTGACCACGCCGGGGGGAGGCAACTGCTTCGGCCAGCCCGGGCGCAACGCCTACCTCGTCGCCAAGGCGGGCGGCGGCTGGCGCCGGCTGCTCAGCGCCGAACCCGGCTCCATCACCGCGCTGAGCACCCGGCGTAACGGTTATGCCGATCTGGAGCTGAACTCGCTCGGCGCATGCGCCTACACGTACCGCTGGACCGGGGGCCGCTACGCCCGGGCTGGATCGCGTGACTGCGGCACCGCCGCACCGCCCACCCTCGGCACCTTGTCCGGTGCGGTCCGGGGACGGTGACCGGGCCGTCCGAACCGACCGCGGCCAGGTCGGGCCGCCGCCATGCTGGCCCGGCCAACCGTCCGCAGCCGAACCGGCCGTGCGCGCGGGGGCAGGCGGGGCGGCGGTACACGGGGGCCGTCATCGGCCCGTCGGTCCGCCGCTCGCCGCCGGGCCCTCCCGGAGGCGGCGGGGCCGTCACGCGCGGCGCACGCGCCGGTCCAAAGTATTCAATCCATCCAAGGAGCTTGACGTGAGAACAGCTTGTAAGGCGGCCATCACGGCGCTTGCCATGCTTCCGCTGGCGACCGGCTGCGCCGACCAGATGCTCGGCAACGACCGCGCCCGGGATTCCATCTCCGGCTCGCTCGGCCTGCCCGCCGCCGACGTGACCATCATCGACCGCCGCGCCGACGGGCCGACCAACACCAACTTCATCGTGGACACCCGCGCCAACGGCCGCTTCGTGTGCACGATCAACGGCGGCAACATCGCCACGCTCGGGATGACGAACGGGGCCGCCTGCCGCCGCCCGGGCGCGGCATGACCGGACGGCGGAGCCGCGGGGCGCCACGGGCGGCTTGCATCGCACTGGCGACCGCGCTGCTCGGCCTCCCCGGTGTGGGCTCCCAGGCCCAGGCCTTCGACGCCGCATCCGCCGAGGCCGCCCGGTCCCTGGACGCTGACGTGAGGGTACACCGGCGCAACTGCCCGGGCGAGGCCATCACGGTCACGGTGCAGGCGGCGCCTCTGAATCCGGCCGTGGTGGCCCGGATCATGAGCCTCGCCGCCAGCTCGTGCTTCGGGCAGCCGGGCCAGAACGCCTACCTGATGGCCAAGGGCCCGCGGGGCTGGGAGAGGATGCTGTCCGCCGAGCCGGGCTTCATCGAGGTGCAGGCGGCGCGGCACGGAGGCTACGCCGACCTGGTGCTGGCCTCCCTCGGGATGTGCCGCTTCACCTACCGGTGGAACGGCCGCAGCTACGTCAAGGCCGGGTCGGAGGGCTGCGGCGCCCTGGACAGGCCGCCGACGGCGCGCACGCTGTCCGACGCCCTGCGGGGCCGCCGGTAGCGGCCAGCACGGCGGTCCGCCCGGACGCGCCGGACCCGAGGCCACGCGCAACCACATAGCCCTGGAGCTGAGATGCCGACGACGCCGCGACCCTACCGCCCGAGCCGCGCCGTGACGGCGGCGGGCGCGCCATGACGGACGGGACGGCCCCACCGGCCGCCGCCCAGGCCCCGGCGGGGAGGGACGGCATGGCGTGGGCGCTCGCCATCCTACCGCTAGCGTCGGCCGTGCTCCTTGCCGCCCTGGTCCTCCTGGAAGTCGCGGACGGCATGCGCGCGCTCGCAGCGCTCACCCTCCTCGCGTCCATCGCCTTCGTGCTGGCCGACGGGCAGCGCCTGCGGCGGTCCGGCGTGGCGGCGGGCGGCATACCCTCCGCGTGGTGGTCCCTCCTGCCACCCATCTACCTGTGGCGGCGCGCGGCGGCCCTGGGCGGGTCCAAGGCGCCGTTCTGGGCGTGGTTCGCCAGCACTGCCGCGGCGTCCGCCGTCCGGGTCGCCGTGCTGGTCGCGCTCACTTCGCAGGCCGCCGACGAGCGCGCAGCGGCGGAGCGGCTGCCGGACTGCGCCGATCGCGGAATGGTCGCCGACCTCAGGGCCGTGTTCGACGACCTGCCCGCCGCGAAGCAGGACGGGGTGAGGGCGGTGAGCCTGGGCGGGCAGGCGGAGGTGGCCCAGGGACCCGGCCCCGTCCCCACGGTGCGCTACTGCTCCGGGACGATGCTCGCCACCGACACGGTCGATTATGCGATCGAGTACAGCTTCGAGCGGCGGCAGGAGGAGGTCATCATCCGTCTACAACTTGGCGCGGGACGTTGACCGATATGGGTCTGGTGCGTCCGGCCACCATGCGCCCGCGGCGACATGACGGCTCTCCAGTGCCGGGGACGGCGCTTCGGCTGTGCGCACGGAGGACCTGTCCATGAGCCCCGGCACCGACCACGGGACCAATCTTGGCCTGGGCGCGCTCATCGCACACGCGGGCTGAGACTTGGAAGGAACGCGGCAGCTCGTGGCCGAGCGGCGCAAGCTGGTGGATGAGCGAAGCAGGCACGATGCCGACGCCGCCAGGCTGGGCCGCGCACTCGCGCCGCTCCGCGTTGTCATGGCCATGGAGCTCGAAGGAACGGGAGGCATGAATACGTTCCGAGCATCGCGGTCATCGGACTCCAACCAATCTGCCCCGGCACCTTCCGGCATGATCCGGGCAACCAGGCGGGCGGGAGCGGTTCACAGGCATGGCCCGACATGGCAAGCTTTGTGGCATGCCCGGATTTAGATTCCTCCATGCGGCCGACCTCCACCTGGACAGTCCGTTGCGCGGCCTGGAGGCCGACCCTTCCGCTCCCGCCGACGCGATCCGGAGTGCGTCGAGGCGGGCCCTCGAGCAGCTGGTCCGCCTGGCCATCGACGAGGGGACGTCCTTCGTCCTGGTCGCCGGCGACGTGTACGACGGCGACTGGCCCGACTACGGCGCGGGCCTATTCTTCGCGGCGCAGACGCGCAGGCTCGCCGACGCGGGAATCCCAGTCTTCGCCATACGCGGCAACCACGACGCGGCGAACCGGATGACCAAGTCCCTGCGCATGCCGCACGTCACGACCTTCGACCACCGGCGCGCGCACTCGGACGTGTCGCTGGAGGCGCTCGGGGTCGCGATCCACGGCCAGAGCTTCGCCGAGCAGGCCGTGATGGACGACCTGTCGCGGTCCTACCCGGCCCCGATCGACGGCATGTTCAACATCGGCCTGCTCCACACGTCCGCCGAAGGCCACGCCGGGCACCAGCGCTATGCGCCCTGCGACGTCGCGCGGCTCAGGGCCCACGGCTACGACTATTGGGCGCTCGGCCACGTGCACACCCGCACGGTCCTCTCCGAGGAGCCGTGGATCGTGTTCCCGGGCAACCTGCAGGGGCGCCACATCGGCGAGGCCGGGCCGAAGGGGGCCAGCCTGGTCGAGGTGGCGGACGGCAGGGTGCGGTCGGTCGAGCACCGCGACCTCGACGTCCTGCGCTGGATCCATATCGAGGTGGACGCGACGGGCGCCGCCGACGAGGACGACGCGATGGCCCGCGTGCGCCGCTCCATCGAGGCAGCCGTCCAGGGGGCGTCGCCGCGGCCCGTGGCCGCCCGCCTGACCCTGTCGGGCGTCACGGCCGCACACGTGCGGCTCGCCGGGCCGGGGCTCCGCAACAAGGTCCGGAACGAGGCGGTCGCGATCGGGTGCGACGAGCTCCTATGGCTGGAGTCGGTCTGCCTCCGGACCAGGCAGCCCTACGGCTTCTCGGGGCGCCCCCGCTCCGGCAGCCTGGGCCACCTGCTCGACGACCTCGACGCGATAGCCGATGCGCCGCCCGCGGAGCTGCTCGGGCATTGGCCGTCGACGCTGCTGGGCAAGCTGGACGACGCGCTGCCGGCGGACCACCCCCTGCGCGACTGCGCCGCCGGGGACCTCTCGGCTATCGTCGAGGAGGCGCGCCGGCGGCTCGGCGCAGCGCTCGAAGGACAGGACGCTTGCGGCTAGCCCACCTCTGCCTGGAGCGGTTCGGACCGTTCGAGCGCCTCGACCTGCCGCTCGATCCGAGGCCGGGCTGCGTGAACGTGGTCGTCGCCCCCAACGGCTTCGGCAAGTCGGTGCTGCGGTCCGCCGTCGGCAGCCTCCTGTTCGGCATCCCCAATAGGACGCCGATGGGCTTCCGGCACGGCACCGAGGGGATGCGGATCACAGCGGACGTCGTTACCGTGCCGGACGGGCCATCGCGCCTGGTCCGCCGCAAGGGCCACGGCAACACCCTGTCGCTCGCGGACGGCACCCCGGTGCCGCCGGACGTATGCAGCCGGCTGATCGGGGGTGCCGACCGTGCGGTGTTCGACGAGCTGTTCGGCCTCGACACCGCGCTGCTCCGCTCGGGCGGGCAGGAGCTCATCCAGAGCAGGGGCAGGATCGGCCAGGTCCTCTTCGCCGCCGGCGGCGGCATGGAGCGTGTACGCAAGCTCCTGGAGGCCCTGGGACGGGACCGGGACGAGCTCGGCAACGTGGGCGCGCGGCACAAGTCGCGGCCGATCTGGGGGGCCCTCAGCGCCTACGACCAGGCGAAGGCCGACCTCCGGCGGGCTGCGCTGCGTCCCGACGCCTTGAACCGGGCGGACGCCGAAGCGGCCGACGCAGCCCGACAGCTGGCGCAACTCCTCGAGGAGCAGGAGGCGGAGGCGGCGGAGCGGGACCGGCTGCGGACGGTCGGCGCCGTGCGCCCCTGGCTCGTGCGCCTGCATGAAGCCGACGCGGCCCTTGATAGCATCGGCGTGGCGCCGGAGCTCGGGCAGGGGTTCGAGGCCCGGTGGCGCAAGGCCCTGGAGGACGGCGCCAAGTGCGCCAGCGCCCTCAACTTCGCCGCCACGGCCATGGAGGATGATCGCGCAGGCCGGGCAGCCCTCAGCTTCGACCCCGCCTGGCTCGACGCGGCCGACCGGATTGAGGCTATGGCGGAGCTCGCCCGACGGGCGTCCGGAGCGGCGACGGATTCGCCGGGGGTCCGGGCCAGCCTCGCGCAAGCCGACGGGCGATGCTCCGGCCTGCGGCGCGACCTTGGGTGGGATGCCACCGTCGAACCGCCGTCCGCAACGGCCGTGAAGGCCGCCCAACAGCACCTCAGGTCCTACCCGTCTCTGTCGGCGAAGGCAGTTGCCGCCGAGGAGGCACGGGCCGACCTCAAGGACGGTTGCGAGGCGCTGGAGGCGCGGGTTACTACCCTCCCTGCCCAGGCCGATCCCGCGGCCCTCGCCGGCCTCGTCGAGGAGGCCCGCGCGAACGGCGACCCGGCGGCAAGGATCGAGGCGGCCCGGCGCAGGCTCAGGGAGGGCGGGGCCGCACTCGCAGCCGCCCTGGCCGCGGTGCCCGACCAGCCCATGACCGAGGCGGGGCTGCTCGCCACGGCCGCGCCATCCGACGTCCGGCTGGATGCGATGGCGAGCTCACTCCTCGCCGCCGAGTCCTCCCACGCCGGCAGCCTGCGCGGGCGGTCGTCCCGGGCCGACGAGATGCAGGCCGCACAGTCTGAACTCGACGCATTGTGCGAGCGGGCGCGCCTCCCGCGGCCCGGCGCGTTGGCGGAGGCGCGTTCACGCCGGGATGCGCTCTGGACCGACCTGAACCACGGCCTCCTGGAGCTGGCGCCCCCGGGCCTGGTCGTGGAACTCGACCGGGCGATGCGCGGCGCGGACGCCGCGGCGGACGCGCTGATCGCGCTGGGCCGTGAGATGGCAGAGGCAGAGGCCATGCGCGGCCGCCTGGCCAGCCTGCAGGCCGAGATGGCCTGGGACGGGGAGGCCGTCGGCCACGCCTCGGAGGCCCTGGCCGGGGCTAGGGCGGACCTCGCCGCCATGGCTGCGGGAGCCGGGTCGGAGGCGTCCGACATGCCCGCATTCCGGGCCTTCCTGCGGGCACGGGCCATCGCCGGCGAGAGGCTGCGGGAGCGCGACGCGGCTGCAGCCGAACTGCTGGACGAGGAGGCCGGGCAGCGGGCGCTCGGCCGCCGGCTCGCCGAGGCGCTGGGCGCGTTGCAGCCCCAGGTGGCCGAGGTCGGCACGGTCCTCGCCGAGGCCGACAGGAGGATCGAGGCCGCACGTGGCGCCGCAGCCAGCCGCACGGCGTTTGAGAGGCAGTTGGAGGAGCAGCGTGGCGTCCTCGCGGCGCGGACGCGCGCGGCGGATAGGGCCGGGAAGGCCTTGACGGACTGGCGGGACCGGTGGGCGGACCTCTCTTACGGTCTCGGCCGGCCGGAGGGCGAGGAGCCGGCAGTGGCCTCGGAGATGCTGGCCAAGGTGGAGGAGCTGCGGGCTGCTGAGGAGGGCCGGCTGGCGCTGCAGGGACGCATCGACGCTATGGAGCAGGCCAGCGGCCTCCTCGCCGCGGCGGTCGCCGACCTGGGCCACCTCGCGCCGGAGACGGACGGGCTGGCAGCCCCGGAGGGTGCCGTGATCCTTATCGCCGGCCTCGCCGCCGAACGCGGCCGCGTCGCCCGGTGCCGGGATGCAGACGGCCGGGTCATCGAGGCGGAGGCGAGGCGCGCGGCATGCGCCGCCGAGGGCGAGGCCGCCGGCCTGGCCTTGGAGGGCATGCGCGCTGCGCTCGCGGCGGCGACCGACGAGGAGGCCGAGGACCGGATCCAGCGCGCCCGGGTCGCCGGGGATGCGAGGCGCAGCAGGGAGGAGGCGCTGGAGCAGATCGCCGTCCAGGGAGGCGGCCTGCCGCTGGACGTCCTCGGGATCCTGGCCTCCGGGACGTCGGCCGATGCCGGCGCGGCTCGGATGCGCGCCATCGAGGCGACGCACGCCGGGCGGGGCGCCGAGATCGAGCGCCTGCGGCAGGATCAGGCCGAAGGTGCCGCGAGGCTCGCGTCCGCGACGTCGACGCTTGATGCGGCGGAGGCGGCGCAGCGGCGCGAGGCCGCGCAGGCGGCGCTGACGCGTTGCACCCATGAGGCGCTGGTGCTGCACGCGCAGCATTCGCTGCTGCAGGCCGCCCTCGACCGCCGTGCCGCCGCTGCCGAGCAGACTCTGCTGAGGCGCATCGGCGAGGTGTTCCGGGCCATCACCGGCGGCGCCCATGCGGGGGTGGCGGTGGAGGACGCCGGGGCCGGGCCGACCATGGTGGCGCTGGAGGCGGACGGGACCACCCGCAGGCAGCTCGATCAGCTCAGCGAGGGCACGTGCGACCAGCTCTACCTGGCGTTGCGCATCGCGGCGCTGGAGGACTATGCGGCCGCCGCGCCGCCGTTGCCGTTCATCGTGGACGACGTGCTGCAGACCTTCGACGACCCGAGGACCGGTGCCACGCTGCACGCCCTGTTGGAGCTGAGCCGGCACGTCCAGGTGGTCGCCCTGACCCACCATCCGCACGTCGGCGTGCTGGCGGCCGCCCTGCCGACGGGTGCCGCGCACATCGTGCGGCTGTCCGGGTGAAGGCCGGATCGGGGCGGAGCCGGGTCCTCGCGGCCGCCGTAGGGACGGTTGCCCTCCTGGTCGGCCTGAACGCGCCGGGTCAGACGCCCAACGCGGTCTCGCCGCGGTGGCGCCATGCAGGCTGACTGCCCGGCGCACTGGCGCCATCCTGGCGCCAATACAGCGCGAGGTGACGCGCGTCCTCGCATCACGGGCCTGGCGCGCGAGCGGCGGTTCCTGAATTCTCACCATGCACTGAACTGCGCGGCATGGTGACCGCGGGCCGCCTCGCGCATCCTGCTCGGGCTGCTGATCGTCGCCTTCGTGCCGAGAGGGCCGGTCGTGCTTGGGGCGGTCCTAACGCGCCAAACCGGGACAAGTCGCAAAGAACTTACCGGATGCACCCCTTAGACGCGCTCGCGACTCCAGCACTTTCTCCGACGCTGGTCGCTCACCAGCATCACCTCAATCCTCTCAGGACGGACCCGACGGCGGTCCTATGGCTGGCCACTGGCGCAGCCTCGTACCCGGCATCAGGCAGCGGAACATCGCAGGTCGGGCGGACGTCAGCATCGATTATGGACCCACTTTCGGTCCAAGCCCTACCAACCCTGGAGGCGGGTCAGACAAGACGCCTACTCTGAAATGGGCGGGTTTCTGTCCCGCATCAGGCGATGTGCGCATCAAAGAGCCGGAAGACCGCGTCCGGGTACTGCGTCCAGGCCAGCCGGGCGCTGCTGGCTTGGATAACGGCGTCGAAGTGCAGGAACAGCATCGGCGCGTCCTGCACCAGCTTCCGCTGCGCCTGCTGGTACAGGCGGATGCGCGCCGCCTGGTCCGTGGCGGTCCGCGCCTCCGCCAGCCAGGCCGTGACCTCCCCATCGTCATAGCCCGGGAAGTTGTTCGGGCCGCCCTTGCTGAAGTAGAGGAACATGTTGCCGTCGGGATCGTAGCGTCCGCTCCAAGGCGACATGCAGACGTCGAAGTCGCGCTGGCGCAGCACGGTGATCAGGCTGGTCGGGTCGATCTGCCGCACCTCCACCCGGAACCCGGCATCGTTCGCCTGTGCCTGGGCGATCTGCGCGATGCGGACCATCTGGGGCGAATTGGTGACGGTGATGACCACCGGCACCGGCATGGCGACCCCGGCCTCGGCCAAGAGCGCCTTGGCACGCGCCGGGTCAGGGCGGGGTGGGGCCAGCTCCTTGTCGAAGGCCCAGGCCACCGCCGGAGACAGCGGACCGTGCGCGACACGTCCGGTGCCGAAATACACCACGCGCTGCACGACATCAGGATCCACGGCGGCCACGAAGGCGCGGCGCACCCGGGCGTCATTGAACGGCGCCCGGGTCGTGTTCAGCGACCATGCGTTGAAGCCCAGGCCCGGCATCTGAGACACGCGCACCGCGGCCTCCCGCCCCAACCCAGCCACGGCCTGCGGTGGCACGGCGTCGATCAGCTGCAGCGTGCCGGAGCGCAGGTTCGTTAGCCGCACCGTCTCGTCCGGGATCGGGCGGAACAGCAGGCGGTCGAACCCGTGGCCGCGCCCGCGCCAGTAGCCGTCGAACCGCTCCAGCACCAGCTCGCTGTTCTTGGTCCAGCTTGCGAGCTTGTAGGCGCCGCAGCCCACGGCCTGGGTCGCGAAATCGGCGCCAAGCCGGCGCAGCGCAGTGGGGGAGACGATCATGCCCGCCCGGTTGGTCAGCACCAGCGGCAGCGGCGCATACGGGGCGTTCAGCCGCAACTCGACCGTGAGCGGGCCGGTGACGGCGACCTCGTTCAATGGCCCCAGGTCGGCCTTGCGTATGCTGGCGGTGGCCGGGTCGAGGTAGCGGTCGAGGTTAGCCTTCACGGCGGCGGCGTCGAGCGGCGTGCCGTCGTGGAAGGTCAGCCCGTCGCGCAGCGTCAGCACGTGCCGCAGCGGGTCCGTGCTGGCGTGAGTGGCCAGGCCCGGGTATACCGTGCCGTCGGGCACGGCAACCAGCAGCGTCTCGTGCAGGCAGTACATGACCGCGTTCTCGAAGAACGAGGCGGAGAATGCCGGGTCGAGCGTCACAGGGTCGGACACGACGCCGATAGCAAGGGTGCGCGGGTCCTGTGCCGATACTTGGCTGGCTGCGAGCAGGGCGGGCGCTGCCAGCAGGGCGGGCGATGCAAGAAGGGCTCGGCGCGTCAGTTTGGGCATGGCGTGGCTCCTGTGGGTGTTGACGGCGGGCAGGCGGGGTCAGCGGCGGGACCGGGGGTCAAGTCCATCGCGCAACCCGTCCCCCAGCAGGTTGAAACCCAGCACGACGACGAACAGCGCGAGGCCCGGGAACCAGGCCAGCCACTCCGCCTGGTCCAGGAATCCCAGCGCGTCGTGCAGCATGTTGCCCCAGCTTGGCGTGGGCGGCTGTACGCCGAGGCCCAGGAAGGACAAGTAGCTCTCGGTTAGGATCGCGCTGGCCAGCAGCACCGTGCCTTGCACCAGCAGGGGCGACAGCGCGTTGGGCGCAACGGTGCGGAGCAGGATGCCGCCCTCGGTGCGGCCAACTGCACGGGCGGCGATGACGAACTCGCGCTGCCTCAGGCCAAGGGCCTCGGCCCGGGCGATGCGCGCGAACACCGGCAGGTTGACCACGGCGATGGCCAGCGCGACCGTCCCGGCCGATGCGCCAAGGGCCGTAGTGATGCCGAGCGCCAGCAGCACGCCGGGAAAGGCCAGCAGGATGTCCACCAGCCGCATCACTGCCCGGTCCGTCCAGCCTCCCAGGAACCCGCAGGCGAGGCCCAGCGGCGCCCCGAACAGGGCCGCGCCGCCGACGCCGCCGAGTGCCACCAGCAGGCTGACCCGTCCGCCGCCGAGCACGCGCGACAGCACGTCCCGTCCCAGGTCGTCCGTGCCGAACGGGTGCGCCCCGGCAGGCGGCAGCAGCGTCGCCATGAAGTCGGGACGGTCCGCCGCGAAGGGCGCTAGCGCCGGGCCGATGGCGACGGCAGCCACTGCCAGCCCGGCGAGCACCAGGCCCGCAAGGCCGCGCCCGCCGCCCAGGCGCCGGGACAGAGCCTGGACGACCCTCATTTGGCATCCCGCGTGCGCGGGTCGATGGCCAGGCACAGCATATCCGCCAGCAGGTTGGTCACCACGAACAGTGTGGCCGTCACTAGGATGGCGCCCTGCACCACCGGGTAGTCGCGGGCAAAGATGGCATCGACGATCAGCTTGCCGATGCCGGGCCAGGCGAACACGGTCTCGGTCACCACGACGCCGCCCAGCAACTGGCCAAGCTGAAGTGCCACCAGCGTCACGATGGGCGCCAGCGCCGGACGCAGCGCGTGACGCCAGACCACCCGGCGTCCGGTCAGGCCCTTGGCGTGGGCGGTGCGGATGAACTCGGACGGCAGCACGTCCAGCATCGCGCTGCGCGTCATACGCATGGTGGCCGCAGCCAGCGCCGCGCCTAGGGTCAGCGCCGGAAGCAGCAAGTGCTGGAACGCCACCAGTGGCGCCTGGGAGAACGGGACGTAGCCCGAGCTGGGCAGCCAGGGCAGCCGGATGGAGAACGTCAGGATCAGCAGGATGCCGAGCCAGAAGCTGGGCAGCGACAGCCCGGCCAGCGCGGCCAGGGACGCCGCCGCATCCGGCATCCGGCCCCGGCGCGTCGCCGCCGTCACCCCGGCGGGCAGCGCGATCGTCAGCGATACCAGCAGCGCTGCGGCGGCCAGTTGCAGCGTCGGCACCAGCGCAGCCCCGACCATCCCCAGCACGGGCCGCCCGGTCTGGATGGAGCGGCCGAGGTCGCCCGTCACGGCGTGGCCCAGCCAGGACAGGAAACGCAGCGGCAGCGGCTGGTCCAGCGCGTAGCGCGCGCGCAGCGTGGCGATGGCCTCTGGCGTGGCCTCCAGCCCCAGCAGCGTCACGATGGGATCGCCGGGCACGAGGGCGAGCAGCCCGTATGTGAGCGCCGACAGCCCGAACAGCACCGGCACTAGCGCGGCCAGCCGCTCAGCGAGGGCGCGCATCACGGGCGGAGTGCCGTCATACCGGCCGCCGCTGACCTGTCATTGCGAGGCCCACGGCGCCGTAGCAAACCAGGGCCGCCAGCGCTGGCCGTTGATCCCGGTTCCCCCTCGGTCACCAAATCCCACGCGGCTCGCAATGACAGCTTGACATGACAGGTCAGCCTTAGAGCCGTTCGTCTCATGCCGGCCATCCCGTTGGTCCCGTCACCACGCAAGAATGCTCCGCAGTTCGGCCGCATCCGGCAGGGAAGGAAATGCGCCATGCCGCGTGACGGCAAGCGCCGCCGCCTGCTGCGACAGCGCCGCCGCAGCCTCCAGCGGGACGTCCGTCGCCAGCAAGGCTGCAAGGCAGCCGCAGAACGCATCGCCAGCGCCCGTGCTGTCCACCAGCGCCACGCGCGGCGCCGGCAGGTGCCGAACGTCGCCGCCGTCGGCCACGAGGCATCCCTCGCCGCCAAGCGTCACGACTGCGGCCCCGGCTCCAAGGGCCGTGATGCGGGCCGCAGCCGCGGCGCCATGCCCGCCCGTCAGGGCAAGCGCCTCCCCGGCATTCGCCACGACCACCCGGCAGCGCGGCAGCAGCGGCCGCATGTCCCAAGCTAGCGGCGCGGTGTTCAGCAGCACCGCCGCACCGTGCAGGTGGGAGGCGTCCAGCGCCGCGCGCGTGGCAGCCTCGCTCAAGTTACCCTGCATCAGCAGCCAGTCCCCCGGCCGCGCACCCGACGCGAAGGCCGCCGCCGCCGATGCGGACAACGCCGCTGCCGACGGACCCGATGTCACGATGCTATTCTCCCCGTCCACCAAGACCAGCAGCACCGAGAGGTCGGTCGGCTGGCCGGCGGAGGTCAGGGACAGGCTGGCGAACGGTTCCCGCAGCAACGCAGCCCGGATTTCGCGTCCATCCACGTCGTCCCCGACTGGCGCGCACAGGTGGACCGGCAGCAGCCCGGTGCGTGCAGCGGTCACCGCCTGGTTCAGGCCCTTGCCGCCGGGGGCGCGGGTTGCCGCGCCGCCGATCAGCGTCTCCCCCGGCAGCGGCAAGCGCGGCACCGGCAGGGCCACGTCCATGCCGGCGTTGCCGAGGACCAGCAGGCGGCTCATGCGCGTGCGCGGTCGGCCTCGCGCATGAAGGTGCGCAGGCGGTCCGGGTCCACCGGGTTCCACCAGACACCGTCGCGCTTCAGGTAGCTTGCGACGATGACGCCGTCCGCCGCAGTCAGGATGCTGCCGACGTTGTCGGGCGTTACGCCCGATCCAATCACAACGGGCAGGGCGGTGCCGCCGGCGATGGTGGTGATCTCCTCCATCGTGGCGGCGTCCCCGGTGCGCTGCCCCGTCGCGATGGCCACGTCGGCGTCAAAGAACTCGGCGTCGCGCGCCAGTTCCGGGATGGAGCGGTCGGCGGTGATGGCGTGCGCCCCGTGCTTCACGTGGACATCGGCGAACACCTTGATCCCCCGGCCATGCAGGTGGGCACGGTAGCGGGTCGCGAGCGCCGCCGGGCCTTCGATCAGCCCCTCGTTGGCGACATAGGCGTTGGCCCACTGGTTGACGCGGATGAACCCGGCGCCGGACGCCTTGGCGACCGCCATGGCCTGAAGCGCACCGTTCGCCAGCACGTTCACCCCGACCGGCAGCCTGGCGGCACGGAGCACCGCATCCGTCATCACCGCCATGCAGGCTGCAGTCTCCGGCCCCAGGTGCTCGGGCTTGCTGAACGGGATGTCGCCGTGGTTCTCGACGATCAGGCCGTCCACGCCGCCGCCGCGGTAGCGCAGCGCCTCCGCGACGGCAAACGCCGTCAGCTCCTCCATGGGCTGGCCGTCATAGCCGGGACTGCCCGGCAGCGGGAGCAGGTGGACGACGCCGATCACGGCCTTGCGGCGCCCGAACAGGGCCTCAACCGCATGCGGCTTGGGGCGGAAGACGGGTTGCGCCGGCATTACGACTGTCCCGTGACCCAGGTGAGCGCGTTCCGCCACAATGTGGCGTACCCAGGCCAGCGCACGAAGTCGTCCGGAGCCCAGTGCGGGCCGATATCCGACATCCAAGCCAGCGTGCGCCCGGCGCCGTGCCGCCCGGTCACCAGTAGAGGGTGGCCCCCGGCCTCCGGCGGCAGGGATGCCAGCACCTCGGTCTCCCCGCCGTTGCGCGCCATGACCTCGTTGGCGCCGAGCAGCAGCGGCCACTCGCCATCCAGGCCACACAGGACCGGGTGGGCGGGGTTGCCAGTGATGGCGGGGCGGAAGCCTTCCGGGACTTCCAGCCGGTCGTCATAGGGCAGGCAGGTCACGGGTAGCGCGTCCTCGACCGGCGTGCGGCGCCAGCGGGCGCGTCCGTCGATGCCCTGGAACGACAGGTAGCCGCCGGCCATCACCAGGCCGCCGCCCTCCGCCGTCCAATCGGCGATCAGCCGCAGGCGGTTGGGCGTGGGCTTGCCGTGTAGCCAGACCGAGGGCGGCAGCAGCAGCGTGTTCGCGCCGATGTCGGACAGGATTATGGCGCGGTAGCGGCGCAGTTCCTCCAGTTTGAAGGGGAAGTCCTCCGCGGCCTCATGCGCCAGCATGTAGGTCAGCTTGAATGGGCTGTCCCGGAGAACTGCGACCAGCGGCTCCGCCCCCTTGTGGAAGGTGACGCTGCTGAACTGGTCAAAGCCCTTGTAGTGCGTCGCGGCGCTCGCCCAGCTTTCGCCGACGAGCAGGACTTCGGTAGGTGGCACGAGGGATTCCTTCGTTGATATGGCGGCGCGTGTTGGTCAGCCCGCGCAGAACACGCTGCGGGGATTATCGACCATCAACTGCTGGATGAGGCTGGGATCCACGCCGTTGCGCTGCAGCCGCGGCAGGAAGTGACGCTGCAGGTAGGCATAGCCAAACCCGCCGTAGCGGGTGAGCATCATCTTGAGGAACACGTCCTGGGACAGCAGCAGCCGCCCAGCGAACCCGCGCTCGATCAGGCCGGTGATGGCCCGCACGTTGTCCTCGTCGGACGGGCAATAGACACCTTGGTCCGCATAGAAGAAGTCCATGCCGATCATATCGAATTCCAGGAACGCCCCGCGCTCCGCCAGCGCGGCCTGGTAGGGGACGTCGTGGCCGGACGGGTTCATGTGGCACAGCACGGTGTGGGCGAGGGTGCCGCCCTCCTCCTCCACGATGTCCAGGACGGCATGGCCGTGCCGGTACCAGCCCGGCAGGTGGACCATCAGCGGCAGCCCGGTGCGGCAATGGGCACGCGCCGCGCCGCGCAGGGAGCGCCTCTCATCGGCGGTGAAGTCGCCGGACACGCCGATCTCCCCGATCAGGCCGATGCGGATGCTGGTGTCCCCTACGCCGTGCTCGGCCTCCCGCACGATCTCGTCGGCGATGGCGTCTATGGACATACCGGCCAGCCGTGGCGGATGCGACGCCTGCAGGTAGAAGCCGCCGCCCATGACGACGTTGATGCCGGTCTCCCGGGAGATGCGCGCCAGCGCCACGGGGTCACGTCCGATGCCGGAGCAGGTAGGATCCACCACCGTCCGCCCGCCCAGCGTGGCCACCGGCAGCAGTTCCGCCATCGCAAGCCGCTCGTCGTCCAGGGTGCAGTTGTCGAGGTTGACGAAGGGGTCCATCCGCAACTCGCCCAGGATGCCGGCGTGGACCGGCTCGCATGCCAGTCGTTGGCGCGATGGCTCCGTCGGCTTGTGCCACCAGCAGCGGCAGTCGTTCAGCAGGTGCTCGTGCATGAGCGTGGTGCCCATGTCGGCGGCTTGGATGGGCCCGAGCACGGTCATGACGGTGCCGGGCATGCGAAGGGCGAGTGCGGCGCCGGACATGCGTGCTAGCCTTTCCGCCGGCTGACGGTCAGCCGCGCGAAGATGCGCGTGTTGAGCCAGATGGCCACAAGAATGATGGCGCCGGTCACGATCTGCACCAGGAACGGCGAGGTGTGCAGCAGGATCAGCCCGTTGCCGATCACCGCGATGGTCAACGCGCCCAGCACCGTGCCCAGGATGGTGCCGGTGCCGCCCAGCAGCGAGGTGCCGCCCAGCACGACGGCGGCGATCACATCCAGCTCGAACCCCGTCGCCGCGTTGGCCGACCCGGACCCCAGCCGCGCCGCCAGGATCAGCCCGGCCAGCGCCGCCGCTGCGCCGGTCAACACGAACACCGACGCCGCCACGCGCAGCGCCGGCATCCCGACCCTGCGCGCCGCTTCCGCATTGGCGCCGACGGCGACCACTTGGCGGCCATAGCGGGTCTCCCGCAGCACGACGAAGCCCAGGACCACGACGGCCAGCGCGATGGCGGCCGGCATGGGGAAGCCCAGGAACCAGCCACGCCCGATGGCCACGAAGCCCGGCGCCCCGGTGATCGGCACGGAGTAGCCGCCGGTCAGCAGCAGCGCGGCCCCGCGCAGCACCGACAGCCCGGCGAGCGTCACGATGAAGGACGGGATGCGCTGGTAGGCCACGAACCATCCCTGCGCGGCCCCGACGGCGGCACCGAGCAGCACGATCCCAAAGGCCGCAACCGGCCAGGGCACGCCCGCCGCCAGCACGATGGCCGCCGCCGCATTGGCCAGCGCCACGATGGAGCCGACCGACAGGTCGATGCCGCCGGTGGTGATGACGAACGTCATCGCGACCGCCACGACCAGCATCGGCGCGGACTGGCGCAGCAGGTTGAGCAGGTTGCCCGGCGACAGGAACACATCGGTCCCCATCGCGAAGGCGAGGCAGCAGGCCAGGAAGAACGCCGCGATCGAGAGCACTTGCGCGTGCTCGATCACGAAATCCGTGCGGGCGGGGCGGGCGGGCGCGGCGGCGCTCAATGCGCGGCTCCGGCACCGCCGACGATCAGGCTCACGATCTCCTCCAGGTTGGTGTCGCCGATCTGCCGCTCGGCGACCTTAGTGCCTTCGTACATGAAGGCGATCCGGTCGCAGACGCGGAACAGGTCCTGCAACCGGTGCGTGATCAGCACCACCGCCACCCCCGTCGCCTTCACGCGGTTGATGAGGGCCAGCACGGCCTCCACCTCCGCGACGGCGAGGGCGGAGGTCGGCTCGTCCAGCAGCAGCACCCGCGGGTCGAAGGAGGCGGCACGGGCGATGGCGATGGACTGACGCTGGCCACCCGAGAGCTGCGCGACCTTCGCGGTCATGCTGGGGATGCGGATGCCCAGGGCGTCCAGCATCCCGCGCCCTTCCGCCGCCATGCGCCGCCGGTCCAGGAACCCGGCGCGGGTGATCTCCCGCCCCAGGAACAGGTTGCCCGCGACGTCCACCGTGTCGCACAGGCTCAGCTCCTGATAGACCATCTCGATCCGGCGGGTGCGCGCGTCCGCCGGGCCAGCCAACAGGACCGGCTGGCCGTCCAGCAGGATGCTGCCCTCGTCGGGCAGGTAGGCGCCGGACATCACCTTCGTCATCGTGGACTTGCCGGCGCCGTTGTCGCCGACCAGCCCCAGGCACTCGCCGCCGCTCAGGTCCAGGTCCACGCCGCGCAATACGCTGCGGGAGCCGAAGGACTTGCCGATGCCGCGCAGCGACATCAACGGCGGCGCCGTGTTCACCGGAAGACGGCCCGGTAGGGAGCGACGTTGGCCTTGGTGACGATGGTCACTGGCACGGCGATGTTGCGCTCCACGGTCTGGCCAGCCTGCAGCCGGGCCAGAGCCTCCACTGCGGCACGGCCCATGCCGGCGGGGTCCTGTTGCACGACTGCGGCCACGTAGCCGGCGTCAATGCCGCGGATGGCCTGCGCCGTCAGGTCCCAGCCGAACACCTTGACGCTTCCCTGCCGCCCCTGGCTTTCCACCGCGGCGCAGGCGCCCAGCAGCGCCGGCTCCCCCGTCGCATAGATCGCGGTCAGGTCGGGGTTGCCGGTCAGCAGCGTCTCCGCCACCGAGAGAGCGCTATCCTGCACGTTGCGCCCGTCCACCACGCCGGCCATCCGGACGTTCGCGTCGGCCTTGACGACATCCTCGAAACCCTTCTGCCGGACATTCTGGATAAAGGAGTTCAGCGCGCCGACGATGCCCAGCTTGGCCTTGCCGCCGGCATCCCGGCGGATGGTATCCAGGAAGAACTCACCCATCATCTTGCCGGCGGCGGCGTTGTCCACGCCTACCTGGGACTTCTGCGGGCCAGGCGGCAAGATGGCGTCCACCGCGACCACCGGGATGCCGGCGGCGGCGGCGGCCTGCACGGCGGGCATGATGCCGTTCACGTCGATTGCGACCACGACCAGGCCCTGGACCTTCTGCTGGATGTAGGTCTCGATGGCGTTGTTCTGTTCCGCCGGCCGGTCGTTGCTGTTGAAGATCACGAGCTTCGCCCCGGCCCGCTTGGCGGCCTCCAGGGCACCGTCGTTGATCTGGTTGAAGAAGATCGCCTGCTGGTTGATCTGCACCAGGGCGAAGGTCGGCTCGGCCGCCGCGGCCCGCCGACCCGATGCGGCGGCGAAGGCCAGCCCGCCCGATGCGGCCAGGACGGCACGCCTGCTGAAGTTGCCCATGATCGTGAACCCCTATGCTGCTGATGCCCGGACGACGCTCCGGCGGCGTGGCGCACGCGGCGCCGTGACGGATGCGCGCTCGATCAACTCGACCGGCAGGCGCATGGGCTGTTGCGGCAGAGACGCGCCCGCGATCCGCGCCGCCAGGGCCTCCAGGCCGCAGCGGCCCATCTCAGCGATGGGCTGCCGCACCGCGGTCAGCGGCGGGTCGAGCAGATGGAGCGGCCCGGCGTCGTCGAAGGCGATGATGGACAGGTCTTCGGGGACGGCGGCGCCGTATGCCCGGGCGGCGTGCAGGACGCCCAGCGCCAATTCGTCGCTTCCGGCGAACACGGCCGTTGCCGGGTCGTCCATGGCAAGGAGGCGTGCCGCCGCGCACCGACCAGCCTCCGCATTGTAGGGACCGCGATGCTCGAACACGACGGCCGCCCCGGCCTGCGCGGCTTCGTCCAGGAAGCCGGCGTGCCGTTCCATGCCGCTCAGCAGGTCGCGCGGGCCGCCGATGAATGCGAGGCGGCGGTGCCCGGCGGCCAACAGGCGCCGGGCTGCAAGCCGTCCGCCTGCCGCGTTGTCGGCGAAGACCTTGGGCGCTGCGACGCCGGCCACGTCCTCGTCCAGCAGGATGATGGCAGGCCCTGACCCGATGGCTTGGGCCAGGGAGCCGTCGTCAGCGTGGTTGGTGACGAACAGCAGGCCATCCACGTGGTCGTGCCGCAGCCGGGCCAGGGCGCGCAACTCGCGGCCGACCTCGTTGCGCGTGGCGCACAGCAGCAGATCCAGGCCGCGCGCGTCCGCCGCGCGCTCCACGGCGTCGGCGAGCAGGGCAAAGAATGGATTGGCGATGTCGGGGACGATCAGCCCCACAGTCTCCGACCGTCCAAGGCTTAGGCGGCGCGCCCGCTGGCTCGGCTCGTAGGCGAGGCATGCAACGGCGTCGGCGATGCGGGCGGCGGTATCGGGGGGCAGCGCCAGCTTGCCGTTGAGATGCCGCGAGACTGCGGTGGCCGATAGGCCGGTGGCCGCCGCAACGTCGCTCAGCCGTGCCGCCAAGGTTGGCTTGCGCAAGCCTGGCTCCATAGTAAACCGCTTTACAATTCACCCAGGAGTTGCCGCTGTCGTCAAGGGGCGTTCAAGGCGCGTGGCCGCCTTGTGCAGGGCGTCCAGCGTCGCAGCCTGATTCGGCCGCTGCCCTGCTAACCCGCGGGCTGTGGCAACGCGTCGGCGCCGGACTGGGCCGCGGCGCCGAACCGGTCCGGCGCGAATGCCGATATAGGCCGGTTGGTGCGCCCCTGAAGCACGAGTTGCGCGACGATGTCGCCGACCAGTGGCGCCAGTTCGAAGCCGTGGCCACAGAAGCCGAAGGCATGGACCACCCCCTCCTGCACCGCGGAGCGTCCGATGACCGGGATGTCGTCGGGTGTCACCCCCTCGATCCCGCCCCAGGCATGGACGACCCGCGCGCCGGTCAGCACCGGGAACAGCTCCAGCGCGGTGCGGGCGGAGTAGCCCAGGCGCTCCACGTCAATGGACAGCCGCCCGGTGTCCAGGCTGCCGACACCCTTGTGCCCCCCGCCGATCATCACGTGCCCAGCCTCCGTCTGCTTGAACGAGATCGGGCGCCCGACCGCGCCGACCACGGGTCCTGCGACAGACGGCTGCCGGTCCGTCAGCATCATCAGGAACGCATTGAAGCCGAGCGGCACGTCCTCCCCCAGATGCCGCGCCAGCCGCCCGCCCCAGGCCCCGGCCGTGTTCACCAGGGCGGTGCCGGCGTGGACGGCGCCGTCCGCGGTGCGGACCTGCCAGGCGCCGCCCCGGCGCTCCGCCCCGGTCACGCGCGCACCCTCCAGCACCTGCACGCCTGCGGCCCGGGCTGCGCGGGCAAAGGCGCGGGCTGTGCGGAGGGGCGAGGCGAACCCATCGCGGCGGCACACCATGCCGCCCGCCGCATCCCCGCGCACCCGGGGCAGCAACGCGCGCAGCCCGGCAGCGTCCACCACCTCCTCGTGGGTCCAGCCCGTGCGGCGCATCGCGGCGACACGGGCCTCCAGGCCGGCCAGCTCCTCCGCCGTCTCGGCCACCTTCACCTGGCCGGCGGCGCGGAAGCCGCAATCGTCGCCAACTAGGGCGGCGATGCCGTGCCAGATCTCCAATGCCTCCAGCGCCAGCGGCACCTCGGCGGGGTGGCGTCCCAGGGTGCGGACGCCGCCGGCCGAGAAGCCGGAGGCATGGGCAGCGACGCGCTGCGCCTCCAACACCAGCACCGCCGCGCCCCGCCGGGCCAGGTGCAGAGCCGCGGACAGGCCGTGCAGCCCGCCCCCGACGACGATGGCGTCGTAGCGGGCGCTCACAGCGTGCCTCCGTCCTGCTGCACCGGGCGGGACGCCGGGCGGTCCGGCGTCAGGGCGGCGAGCGCCGCGAGGCTGACCGGGCGCGCCGGCAGCACGGGGCCGAGCAGCGTGCATTGCGCCAGGACCGCGGCGTTGCGCGCCGGGCCTGGCGGCTGCTCCAGCAACCCGGCGAGGTCAACGGGATCGAGGCGCTCCGCAGCTTCAACGGCGTACTGCGTGACGGCAGCGCCCGCGGCGGCCGGGGAAGCGGTGGGTTCCGCAGTGATGGCCCCCGCTGAGACGGTCCCAGCCTGGACGGCAGCGGCGGCGCGCTCGGCCTGTGCCTTGGCCAGCTCAGGGGTGTCCGCGCCCAGGATGCGACCGGCCGCGAACACGCCGGGCACCGTCGTCGCGCCGGCGCCGTCCACCACCGGGCGCAGACCGTCAAAGCCGCAGCCCAGCGCCGCCAGCAGCAGCGGCTCGTCGGCGCAGAGCAGGAGCGCCGTGAACGGCTCGGCCCGGACGCCGCCTGCGTCCTCAACCCACAGCCGGCCCGGCTCGGCGTGCCAGGCCAGGGCGGGGCGCGTCACCAGCCGCGCGCCGGGCAGGCTGGCCAGCGCCGCCCGGCCTGCCGGGCCGCCGCCAACGATGACCGTGCCGGTGGCGGTCCCTTGCATGCCGCCCACTGGCACATCGCTCCTTGGCACGATCCCAGCCGCCAGGCCGGCAGCTATCCCGGCGCTTGCGGATGGGCCCTTCCCAGGCGCGTCGTCAGCACCGCGCGTCATGCGTGCTCCTGCCTCATCCTGCCGTCCGCCGCTCCCCGGTCAGCAGCCGGTCCAGGGGATAGAACCGGTTGAGCGCGGCCAGCACCAGCACCGTCAGCACGATCAGCGCCGCCGAGATGGAGGCCACCAGCGGGTCCGTCATCTGGTCGATGTGGGTGAACAGCCGCACCGCCAGCGGCGTGTTGGCCGGGGAGGACAGGAACAGGCTGACCGTCAACTCGTCGAAGCTGGTGATGAAGGCCAGCACCCAGCCGCCGGCCAGGCCCGGCGCCAGCAGCGGCAGGGTGATGCGGCAGAAGGCCGTCCAGCGGGACGCGCCCAAGCCCTCCGCCGCACGCTCCAGCTGCAGGTCCATGCCCGCCAGCCCGGCGCAGGCCAGGCGCACCATGTAGGGCGTCACCACGACCAGGTGCGCCGCCACCAGCACCGGGAACGACCCGGCCAGCCCGTAGGCGCTGAAGAACTGCAGCAGCGCCACGCCGAGCACGATATGCGGCATCATCAGCGGCGACGCCAGCAGCGCCGACAGCGCGGCCCGGCCGGGGAAGCGGTGCCGGGTGATGGCGAGTGCGGCCGGGACGGCGATGGCCGCGGACAGGGTGGCGGCCGCCGTCGCCAGCGCCAGCGTGGTCAGCAAGCTGTCCACGAATTGCGGATTGGCCGGGATGGCCCGCCACCAGCGCAGCGATGCCCCACTGAACGGCAGCGCCAGGTAGCCCCGGTCGGTGAACGACACCAACACCACCACGACCAGCGGCGCCAGTAGGAAGCCGAGCAGCACTGAGTGGAAGGCAAGCGCCAGGAGACCGTTCCGCCTCATGGCGCACTACTCCCCTCGCGCCTCACGGCGCGCCGAGCCGCCGAAGAGCCGTGCGTCCGGCCAGGCCGGACCATAGGGTCGCGGCTCCCAGGATCGCCAGCAGCAGCAGCACCGCGATGGCGGCCCCCAGCGGCCAGTTCAGCGTGTTCAGGAACTCGTTGTAGGCCATCGTGGTGGCGACTTTCAGCCGCTTGCCGCCCAGGATGGCGGGCGTCGCAAAGGCGGAGGCCGACAGGCAAAACACCATCAGCCCGCCGCCCAACACGCCCGGCATGATATTGGGCAGCACGACCCGGCGGAACACCGTCAGCGGCCCGGCGCCCAGCCCCTCCGCCGCCAGCGCCAGCGCCGGGTCCAGCCGGCCCATGCTGGCCCAGGCCGACAGCACGACCAGCGGCAACATGACATGGGCCAGGCCCAGCACCATCGCGAACTCGGTGAACAAAATCCGGAACGGCGCGCCCGGCACCCTCAGCGCCTGCAGCGCCTGGTTCAGCAGCCCGCCCGTGCCCAGCAGCACCATCCAGCCGAAGGTCCGCACCACGACCGAGACCAGCAGCGGCCCGACCACCAGCAGCAGCATCACCCCGCGCCAGGCCGGGGACATCCGATGGATGATCCAGGCCTCCGGCACGCCAAGCAGCAGGCAGATCGCCGCGGTGATCGCCGCGACCCGGAAGGTCCGGCCCATCGCCTCCCCGAATAGCGGGTCCGTCAGCAGGTCGGCGTAGTTCTCCCCGCCCCAGCCCGGCTGCACGCCGAGGGCGGAGTCGAAACCGTGCAAGCTGAGCGCGGCCATGCCCAGGAGCGGCAGCACGAGCACGAACAGGTAAGCCAGCGCCGCAGGCGCGGCCAGCAGGGCCGGGCGCCCGGTCATGGCGAAGCCAGCAGGGGCGACGCCGGCTTGGATGACACCAGCCCCGGCGCATCCAGTCGGCGCAGGCTGGCGGGGTCCCAGTCGAGCAGGACGGGCGCCCCTTCCTCGGACGGCGGCGCGCCGGTGTTCTGCGCCATGACGGCCAAGGGTCCGACCGCGGTCTCGACTTGGTAAAGCCAGCAATGCCCCAGGAAGGCACGGGACGCGACCCGGCCGGCCAAGCCGCTGGGCATCCCGTCCGCTTGGGCGGGCTGGAAGCGCAGGCGCTCCGGACGGATCAGCAGCACGGCGTCGCCGGGCGGCAGCAACCAGGGCAGCGGGAAGCGGTGGCCGTCCACGTCGCCCCATGCGCCGTCCACCCGTGCCGGCAGGCGGTTGCTGCGGCCCAGGAAGTCCGCGACGAAGGCTTCCGCCGGCGACTCGTACGCTTGCCAGGGCGCGTCCACCTGCACCAGCCTTCCCACCTGCATCACCGCGATGCGCCCGCACAGTGCCATGGCCTCGGCCTGATCGTGCGTCACCAGAACCGTCGTGATCCCAACCCGGCGCTGCATCGCGCGCAGCTCGGCCTGCATCTCCTCCCGCAGGTTGGCGTCCAGGTTGGACAGCGGCTCATCCAAGAGCAGCAGCTTCGGCTCGATCACCAGGGCGCGGGCCAGCGCCACGCGCTGTTGCTGGCCGCCGGACATCTGGCGCGGGAAGCGCCCGGCCAGGTGCGCCATCTGCACCTGGTCCAGCGCCGCGGCGACGCGCCGGGCACGCTCGGCCCGCGGCATGCGCCGCATCTCCAGCCCGAAGGCGACGTTCTCGGCCGCCGTCATGTGCGGGAACAGGGCATAGGACTGGAACACCATGCCTATGTTGCGCCGGGCTGGTGGCACATGCGTCAATTCCACGCCGTCTAGCCAGACGCCGCCGCTGTCCGGCGCCACGAAGCCCGCGATCATCTGCAGAGTCGTGGTCTTGCCGCAGCCGGACGGGCCGAGCACGCCCAGGAACTCGCCACGAGCCACGGACAGCGACATGCCCTGGACCGCGGCGGCGGCGCCATACCGCTTGGTCAAGGCATCAAGCTGGAGGAAGGCGCCGCTCAGCGCTCCACCTCGCGCTGCCAGCGCCGGGTCCACTCGGCCCGGCGGGCGTTGATCGTGGCCCAGTCCAGGCCCACGAGTTGCTTCACCTGGTCCTCCCCGAACACGACCTTGGCCGCGGTGTCCGGGTCCAGCTTGGTATCGCGGTTGGTCGGGCCGGAGCCGTAGCGCTGCGCGAACGCGGCCTGGATATCCGGGGACAGCAGGAAGGATAGGAAGCGCTGCGCCAGCTCCGGCTTCGGCGCGCCCGCCACGACGCAGCCGGCGGTCATCAGCACCACCCCGCCCTCCCGCGGGCGGGCGATGGCGAGCGGGAAGCCCGACGCCTGCATGGCGGCGACGCGGGACGATCCCCAGACGGCCAGCCAGATTTCGCCGGACTGGAACAGCTCGCTCATCTTGCCGGGGCTGCTCTCATAGGCCAGCACGTTCGGGTTGACCCGTTCGCGCATCGCCTTGAAGCCCGGGTCGATGCTGGCCTCCCCACCGCCGTTGATGCGCGCCTGCATCACCAGGGTGTGCAGGCCGTAGGTGTTGTCTATGCCGGGAATGGCGAGGCGGCCCTTGAACTCCGGGCGCGCCAGGTCGGCCCAGGAGGCCGGGACGGGCAGGCCGCGCTCGGCGAACAGCTTGGTGTTGTAGGCGATGCCGGTGTAGCCGAAGCCGGTGCCCACGGCCCGCCCGTCCGCGAGTAGCGCGATGGGATACAGCGCGGCCTTCGTGGCGTCGTCCCGGAACGGCTGGCACAGGCCGAGCGCTGCCGCCTGCACCATCGGCCCGTCATCCAGCACGGCGACGCCCACGCTCTGGTTGCCGCGCTGCGCCTGCAGCTTGGCGATGTTGTCCGACGAGTTGCCGGCGACGTAGTCGATGGCAACCCCGTTCGCCTTCTCGAACGGCGGGATGACGACCTCCCGCATGATCGTCTCGTAGCTGCCGCCATAGGCGGCGACGGCCAGGTGCTCCTGCGCGCTGGCTGCGCCGGACAGGGCCAGGGCGACGGCCACAGCCCAGGCTGGCAAGGTGCTCATTCCATACTCCCGTCGTAGGTCGTCGCAGTGGCTGTCACGCGCCTCACTCCCCGGCACACGCTTGCGCCTGCGCCGGCTGCCACCGGCTGGCATGGGGCGGCAGGCCCATGTTCTCCCGTAGCGTCGCGCCCTCGTATGCCGTGCGGAACCGCCCCCGCCGCTGCAGGTCGGGCACCACCAGCTCCACGAAGTCGTCAATGCCGCCCGGCAGGTGCGTCGGCGTGATATTGAACCCATCGGCGGCGCCCACGTCCATCCACTCCTCCATTGCGTCGGCGATGTCGGCCGGCGTGCCAATCACGCGGTGGCCCTCGCCGATGGCATACTCGCTGTACATCTGGCGGATGGTCAGGCCCTCGCGCTTGGAGCGCTCGTACCAGCCATAGGCGAGGCTGCGGACCTTGGACCCCACGGGTTCCGGAACCGGCCCGTCGAGGTCGTAGCCCGACAGGTCCCCCATCAGGCCGTAGATGCGGGACAGGCCGACCAGCGGATCCATCAAAGCCTGCAACTGGTCCAGCTTGGCCTGCGCCTCCGCCCGCGTGGCGCCGACGATGGGGATCAGCGCCGGCATGATCCGCAGCGCGTCCGGGTGGCGGCCGTACTTGGCCATGCGCTCCTTCACGCCGGCGTAGTAGGTGCGGGCCTGCTCCAGACCGTTGATGGAGGCATAAACCACGTCGGCGCTCGCCGCGGCGATCTCCTGCCCCATCGGGTTGGCGCCGGCCTGCACCAGGATGGGACGGCCCTGCGGCGTGGGCCTCACGCTGAGCGGGCCGCGGACCTGGAAGTGCTTGCCCCGGTGGTGCAGCGTGTGCAGCTTGGCCGGGTCGTAGAACTGCCCCGTCGCCTTGTCGTGGACGAAGGCGTCCGGCTCCCAACTGTCCCACAGGCCCGTCACCACCTCCACGAACTCCCGCGCGCGGTCATAGCGGGTGTCGTAGTCCAGGTGCGTGTCGCGGCTGAAGTTCCAGGCTTCCTGCTCGGACCAGGAGGTGACGATGTTCCAGCCGGCCCGGCCGCCGCTGATGTGGTCGAGCGAGGCGAACTTGCGCGCGACGTGATACGGCTCGTTGTAGGTGGTGCTGGCGGTGCTGACCAAGCCGATATGCCGGGTCATCGGCGCCAGGGCGGAGAGCAGGGTCAGCGGCTCCAGCTCGACGTTGCGGTTGGAGTGGCTGAGCGACCCCGGCGGGTCGTCGTTGGCCCGCACGCCGATGCCGTCGGCGAAGAACACCATGTCGAACAGGCCCTGCTCCGCGCGCCGGGCGCAACGGAGGAAGTGGTGGTAGTCGGACGACCCGCCCGCCGGCACGTCAGGATGCCGCCAGGCCGCGTCGTGGTAGCCCAGGTAGCGCATGGACAGGCCCAGCCGCATCTGCCGCTTGTTCATTGGTCGGACACCTCTGTTATACCGTCACCGTCCCACGTTGGCGGCCACGCCCTTGGCGAAGCCGGTCAGCGCGTCGCCCGCGATGACGCCGCCGGCGAACACCTCCATCTCGCCCGCGGCCGCAGCACCGCGCACCCGCGAATACACCAGCCGCAGCGCGACCCCGGCCAGCACCGCCCAGCCCGCGGCGGGGAACAGGATCAGCATGCCGGTCGCGAACAGAACGCCGAGCTGCCGCTTCGGCCCGCCGATCAGTTGAAGCAGGGCGCCCGGCACCGCCCAGAGGAAGAGTTGCCACGCCACGCCGGGTGCCGCGCCGGCCTGGATCGTGGTGACATAGACCTTGGCCACCGGCGCCACGAGGCCCGCCGCGAAGTAGCCGGGGTAGGACAGCAGCACCACGACGCCGGCCACGACGAAGGCGAACATGGCGGCGAGGTACTGCTGGAACCGCCCATCCGCCTCGAACACCGGGTCCGCGCCCAGTCCGCGCAGCATGTAGCCGGCCTTGAGGTCGTAGCCCATGTCGGCGAACGCCGGCCCGGTCGCGGCGGAGAACCCGACCAGCAGCGCCAGCGCCACCGGCGGGAAGCCCGCCAGCATGCCCAGGATCAGGGTGATGAGCGCCACGGCGAAGGCCGGGAACCAACCGGAATGCATGGCCGCCAGGCCGACGATCAGCTCATGAACCAGCGCCGCGAAGGCCGCATACAGCACGAAGGCCACCAGCATCGGCAGGGACAGATCAGCCAGCAGGCCGCCGCCCGCCGCGATCAGAACGGCAATAGCGACATAGGCCAGCGCGCCCAAGCCCAGCGCCCGCCCGACCCGGCCGTCCCCCGGCCCATCCGCCGCCGTCCGCCGCGCCGACATCACCATCCCGACCTGCACCAGCGCCACCAGCCCGGCGCCGATCATCAGCCCGTGCGGGATGTAGGCCTTGGCGATGTCGCCGCCGGGCAGCACGCCCGAGAACAGTTGCGGCGAGTAGCCGCGGATCAGAAGCCCCGCCCCGAACATGGACAGCGCCCAGATGTTGCCGATGAACGCGACGCCGAACGCCGACATGGGGATGCCCAGGAGTCCCGTGCCCACGATGCCCGCCGCCAGGCCGCCGCCCAGCACGGCCATGCGCCGCCCGCCCTCGTCCCCCGCCCGGATCGCCTCCGCCGCCGCGACGCCGGGCGGCCAGGCGCCCTCCGCCGGGAAGGCGCGGGTGCCGAACAAGCGGTACAGCATCGTCGCGTCCACCAGCATCGCCAGCGCCACGCCTCCCAGCAGCGGCAGCACCAGGTCCCCGCGCCCAAGCAGGAAGGGGATGCCGATCGGCAGGAGCAGGCTGTTGCCCGCGCCGAAGGTGGCCGCCGAGATGGCGCTCTGCGCCAAGTTCTGCACATGGATCGAGCGGTAGCGCGTGAAGGCCCGCACCGGCACCCGCGCCAACCCCATCGCCACCAACGCGCCCACGACGGAGGTGTTGGCCGTGACCCCGAGCGTCACCAGGAGCTGCATCCCGATGATGGCGCCGACGACGCACAGCACCGCCAGCAGGATCAGCGTCGCCGGCTCGAAGATGGTGGGGTGGCGTCCCGTTTGGACGGAAGCCGTGGGGGTCAGGGTGTCCATGGCTCTACTCCGCCGCGCGGGGTTGGGCTGCGCCGTAGGTGTCCTGGGCCGCAGCTTCGGTGATCCGTCCGTCTTGCAAGTCCGCGGCCACGCGGGCGCCGTCCCGCGCCTGCGGGTCGCCGTAGCCGGCGCCGCCAGCGAACACGATCTCCGCGATCTCGTCTGCGCGGGTCAGCGCCACCAACTCCCCGGCGCCGCAGTCGCGCAGCAGCGTCCCGTCCGGCGCGCGCAGCCCGGCAAAGGCACGGGCGCCAGGGTGGCCGCCCGCGAGGCCGGGCAGCACCGCCTTGGCCCCCTCCGGGAACAGGGCGGCCAGGGTGGGCAGCCCGTCATCGTGCAGCTTGCGGAAGCGGACGCGCTGGCCCAACCCGCCGCGCCGCCGCCCGGCCCCGCCGCTGTCGGCCAGGAAGGTCTTCTCCATGACCAGCACGGGCACCCGCGCCTCGAACACCTCGACCGCGGTGTTGGCGGCGGAGGTCG
>JAABUW010002223.1_pt1 | contig 30058 bp, 28 predicted proteins | sample 5560081 | NCBI WGS metagenome assembly JAABUW01 (sample SAMN10711882, study PRJNA513363) | rock metagenome | isolation source: Antarctica rocks | place: Antarctica: Victoria Land, Knobhead sud | reverse complement strand
CAGGTGTTTGACGCTTTCGATGCCTAACTCGGCGATGAGGGTAGCGAGATGGTGGTACAACAGGGCGGCGAGCACGGGGTATTCGGACAGCGGGCAGAGGGTGAGGGTGTGGAGAATGCCTTTTCGCAGAATGGTGTCAAGGAAATGCGTGCGTTGTGCTTGTTGGGAGGATGAGAGGGAGGCGCCCGGGGTGGTGGGGGAGAAGCGGATGTGGGAGAGGGTGAGGACGGCTGGGTAGGTCGCGTCTAGCAGCTGGACTGATTCGGATTCGGGGGTTAGAGTGGGGATGTATGTGAGACAAGGCATTAGCGCGTCGTCGAAGACTTCACCTAGGCCTGTCTTCGCGAGGAGAGAAGGCGGGGTGACGAGTAGGACTTGCTGCACTAACTCCACGCCGAGAGTTTTGTAGCGCACCTCCCAGTCATCGACTAATGTCAAGAGCGGCGGGATGAGCAGATGCCATACCCCTTCCACTACTTTCGAGTCGAGCGCGGCGACACACCAGCGCAGCAAGTCGAGCGAGTGAGCCTCTTTGGCACCTTTCCACGGTCTGAAGACAGCGTCGTCGGTGTTGTCAAGATTTGACTTTGGCGGAAGAATAGTGGTAGTATTCTTACGTCCCGTATCCGTTACGGAGGCTGGTTTGGTCTTGAGGAAGAGCGGGCGGATGGTAAGTTTGAGGAAGTGATGGATGAGGGAGTGGGATAGCTCACCTCCGTTCTGCTTTGTGCTGCCTTCCGCCTGCAGGTGCCGTTGGACTTCCGCAATGGCGTCGGCGGCTGTCGAGGTGTCCGGGTTACGGAGCTGGTATGCCATTACGACGTCGAGAGCGTCTTTCATCCAGGGACCGGGAGCGGTATTGAGGGCTTTGGCGAGGGCTTTGCCGTCCATGAGGGGCTTGAAAGTGTGAGCCACGAGGAGGTCGAGCTCTTCGAGACGTTGGAGAAATTTGGTGTACTTCTGTGTGATCTCTGTGAAATGACGTTAGCATTACAGCTTTTCATAAAACGATCAGAGTTCAGCACTTACGATCCTCGGTGAAACTGTCACGAGCGAGCTCCACCAACATGGAGTACATCACCATCGTTCGCCAGTTCGAGCCCCAGCGCCGTATCGCCATCCCCAGCACATCCCTCGCCATTGCATCTTCACCATAGACTTTCCTGTCCGGTCGCTGTCGTTGGATTTTGAGCTTGTCCACCAATGCAGCGATGTCCATCTGGTTCCGCACAGAGGCGGCGATGATCTCGCAGACTTTGTTCGTCGCCTTAATCCCTTCTCTCGCCACTTGGGCGGCGATGGGAGGCGGTGGTTTACGTCCTGGGTCGGATGGCTCCTGCTGTGGTGCATCGTTGTACGGAACCATAGCCGCCATTTGCCAGGCGAGAAAGCGCTCTTCGTCATCTCTCATCAACATCTGCGCCAAAACCTTCTCTTGATTGATCGTGTTGAAAAGGCAGCAGACGAAGATGTGCCAGTTGTCGGTAACCGGCTCGTACGCCTCCCCGGCTGTCACGGTTGGGTCTGAGAAGATGGTCTCGTACAAGTCCAATTCGTTGATCAGCAGCATCGCAGTGAAGGGGCCCCGTGGGCTATTGCCCGTCAGTGCCTTCTCGAGCTCAATGCCAACCCTTTCCCTGCTGATCTTCCGCCTCAGCGCATCTTTGATACCTGCGTCCTTCATCGCCTCTTTTGCGTTGACGTCGATCTCGTAGTCCAGCCGACTCGCGAACCGGATCAGCCGCAGAATCCTCAACGGATCATCCTTGAAAGTCTGATACGGTTCCAAAGGCGTGCGAAGGATCTTTGCCAACATATCGTCGTGCCCACGCCCTGTGAAGTCCTCGATCTCCTGCGTGTTGATGTTATAGAACATCGCATTAACAGTAGCATCTCTCCGCAAAGCATCTTCCTCAGGAGTGCCAAACTCCATAGCAGGATTCCGCGAGTCATCAGTGTAAGTCTCCTTCCTCAAATTAACCAGATCTATGTCCAGGCCCAGAATCTTAGTCGTAACAGTCTCAAGATGCTTCGACTTCTCCGGGTTCGCCTCAATCTTATGCAGCCCGCCCACGACTTTCGACTTGTCCGCAGTGCCAGCCTTCTGGTTCTGCTTGTCAGTCGTAGCGACGCCTTCGAGACCGTACTTCTCCGGGCTGCCAGAGATTTCCAGGTACTCCTTGAGACGTAGACCGAACTGGTAGCCGGTCATTTTGTTGATCGCCACGTCGATGTCGTGGCTGGGCACGCCGAGGAGTTTGTCGCGGACCCAGCCGCCTGTGAAACGGAGGATGATCTTTTGTTTTTCGAGATCCTGTGGAAGCTTGACCTGGGAGTCTGCGTTGGGGTCTGCGGGTGCGTTGTCGATGTAGTTTGCCACGTCTAGGAGGAGTTGGCGGAGGGTGGCTTCCACGGGAGTGAGCTTGATCTCTTGGAGCGGCGCGGTGGGTTCTTCATCGCCCAGTTCCTGGATGAGTGCTGGTGACATCTTGGTGATGGAGAATGCTTGTGGCCAACTGGATGTTATGGGGTTGCTCAGCTTTCGCCGCTTTCGTGCTTCAGGTGATGTTGTGACTTGTCGGGCCGGAGACATGCAAAAGCGGACGGTGCATTGAGTAAAGGAAGTAGGTCCGGATCGAAGGTTTCCAGTTGGTTTGTTTGCTCGTGCTGCGATGTGACTCAGCCTGTGACGGAGGGTGAGCATTCAACGTGAAGGCAGCCTGGCCAGACACTCAGGGTGGCAGTTTCGCGTGCCGTCTAGCGTTGACGGTGGAATCTTCGATTGTTGCTGTCGTCTGGTTAGAACTGGAGTTGTGATTGAAGATACATGTATGTTTGTTCTCAGATTGGGCTTGAACGTGAAGTTGCCAACAGTGACATGCCTCAGGCATCAATCGACGGCATTCAAGGATGATGTGAGAGATAGGTCAAAGGATCAAGCTGCAGAACCATAAGATCCAACATAACAACGCCACTACCCTGCGGACCCCGAGCCTGAGAGTCGCCAGATGCACCGCACACTCCCTCCAACCTCTCCACCCAGCCCGCGCTCATCCCCCTCATGCCCTCGCAAGCGGCCAGTCCAGTGGTCTCTCCCCCGGAATCCGACAGCGACGCCAGCATCTACGTCCCCAGACAACGACGACCGGACAAATCTCCTCTTGCTTCCATCGACCGACTGCCTTATAGGCGCAGTAATGCCTCGCTGTCGGACCTCTTCGCCTCGACATCCTCACTCCCGGGAACGAAGACCGGCAGCGATGGCACCCAGACTCCGCCCAGCTCCACCTTGAACGGGTCAGTCTTCTCGCCTCGAGGCTCTACTATACGCTCATCTTCGCCTGTAGTAGGAGGGCTCGGGGGGGGGAGCAGCGGGAGTGAGACACGGGATGTCATCTTACGGGCATTCTCACCACACGTCTCCGTACTGGCATCACAGGATACGGAGGAGTTGATCAGGCACAAGGGTATTCATGGAGGGCTGCTGGAGCTATTGCGACCATTTGGGGAGCATGTGCCGGGCAAGGTCACCATCCGCGACAGCAGCGGGGCGAGCCGGTCATACGAGGATTACGCTGTGCGATTTGTAGGAGTCAAGGACGGGCTAGAAAGTCCGCGAGCGCCAAACAGGACCAGTACCGACTCTACCAACGCTTCGAATGGCCAACGAGCCTCCATGCTCGAATATAAGCCCGCGCGCCTGCGCTCTGGTGGCGATGTGCCTCAAATCGAAGACTTGATCGAACGCCACCTAACCTTCGCCGAAGAGCAATCCTCACCCCTCCCAACCGACTACCTCAACCACAAATCCTCAAAACCAGGCACCCCCACTGACTCCTCATCACCCTCACCCTTCTACCTCCTCTACCTGCGCCGCCTACTCTCCGGCCTCCCCTTAGTCCCCTCAGAAACCCTCTCACACCCCGTAGCCTCCATCATAGCAATCTCATCCCGCTCACCCTCCCCAATTGAAGAGCTACGAACCCTCTACGCCTCCTCCAATACCGGTCCCGACCGCCTACCCCCATGGGTCCACAACGAATTCCTCCGCTACTACGTTCTCATCCACGACGAAGACTACGACTCTATCCAGAAATCCACCGCCTTGTACGACCAAATGAAACGCCACTTCGGTCTGCACTGCCACTTACTCCGACTCCGAAGCACGCAATGCTTACCTTCCGACGATGACAGTCTCCCATTACCAACCTGCGAATGGACAGCCGCAGCAGAAGACCTCGCCGAAATCACCCGTCGCGAGACCTCCGAAGACGACGGCGACGACCAAACCCCCTGTATCTTCGAATCCGACGCCGCGAACGTCCGCGCCTTCGTCAGAGAAATGGTCACCCAATCCCTCGTCCCGGCTCTCGAACGCGCATCAGCAACCTGGAACGACCAAGTTGCATCCCGCCGCCGCGGCATTTCTGGCCGCTTCATGAGCCTCTCCAAACGCTTCACCACCTTTGGCTCCTCCTCTTCTTCCACCTCCAGCAACCGCAACTCCTCCGTGCCCTCCTTCGGCGCAGCAGTAGGTTCCGGCTCAAACTACGACCCCACAACCGGCTCGTACCTACCCAACGCTTCCGAAGCCGTGATGCGCCGGCTCGGCGACTACGCGATGGTACTCCGGGATTACAAGCTCGCGCAAGGCACGTACGAGATTCTTACCCAAGACTTCAAAGGCGATAAGGCGTGGCGGCATTACGCGGGCGCGAACGAAATGCTCGTCGTGAGTTCCCTGCTCCTCACCTCCGCCTGGGGTAAAGCACGCAGTGAAGCGGTAGAGACGGCGGTAAGGGAGGCGTATTACACGTACATCTCCCGTGCGCAAGCACCGTACTACGCGCTGCGCACGCTGGTTCTAGCCGTCGAGCTTTTACGATTGCGCGGCGGCAGCGGGTTGGACGATGCTGCGCGCTGGGCTAGCAGGATCCTCGAAGATCGCCTTGTCGGCCCTGTGGGGCACGTGCTAGTTATGGAGCGCATCGCCTCCTGCTGCGCTGAGCGCACTGGCGTCGTGGGACTGATCAGCGGGGAGAGGAGGCGGAAAGCTGCTTTTTGGAATCTTCTCGCGTGCTCTGCTTGGCTGGGCTTGGAGAAGGGGGGGAGGGCGGAGGAGTGTCTTGCGGAGGCGACGAGATTGTATCAGATTTGCGCTTCTGATGCGAGGAATGTTGGGAAGGAGGATGTGGGGGAGGCGGAGGTGGTGGAGTTTGGAGCTTCGCAAGCGTTCCTTGCAGGTCTACGGGCGGGTGTGAGGGCCCAGTTGGATGTTAGTGGGCCGCATCATCTTTCTGATGAGGAGCTTATGGCACAACGTGCCGCGGATGAGCAGCAGGAAGCCGAGCAGCAGGAAGCGGAGCCGCTGCAGGATGATCTCCAGCCTCTCCGCCGGCCGTCTATTCAAGGCGCCGTCCCCACGATCCCTCCTACGCAACCTCACGGTCACCGGAAGAGCATAAGCATTTCCGCCTCCCAGCCGCCGCAGCTGCAGACAATGTTCGATTCGCTTGGGGCTGTGGGGGGTGCTTATGAGAGTACGCCTTCTGCCGCTTTATCTGCGACGCATGCTGCTTCGCATTCTGCTACGCAAGCGCGGCGTCCGAGTGGAGCTGGAGCTGGCGTTGTGCCTATGACGCCGTTGGTCGAGGGAATGGGCGCTGGCGCTCCGCTGACGCCGGTTGGGGAGCGGGGTGGTGCGCCGGGCGAGAGGGAACCGGATGATGGATTTGAGTGATGATGAGGGAGGAAAGAGGGGAGGGGGGGTGTTGTGTGCGTAATTGATGGGTTTAGCGATGGCGTGTGGCGTTCACTGGGTTGCGGTTGGGTGGGTTTTGAGACATACAAGTAGAACTTGATTCGAGAAATTGACCGTAATGGTCCTTACATCTCAAGGATTTGTCTAACATCCGCCATTGTCGTTAGCTTCATTAGCCATCATGTTCATCCTCGTCACCGGCTAGCATCGCTGAGCGCTTCACCACCTCTCCACGCCCCGAAGGCCACCACAGAGCACCCAGCAGTCAGATAGCGCCTAACAACACCCATCCGTCTCCTCCCACGGCTCATTCGGATCAAACGGAAACTTCCTCACAATCACATCCCCCACATACCCACTCAAATCCGGACTCAGCACGCTCATATCCACACTACACTCCGCCACACTCTCCGCCCCAAACGTCTTCACGACCGCTTTCCCTCCTTTATCATCCTCGTCATAGTTTATCCGCACCATCTGCCTCGTCTGCCTAGAGATATCGCCTTCGTAGTAGTTGAGCGGCATGAACTGCACGCCCGAATGTGCAGTCGTGAAGACGGTATTGGGTAAGTCGCCCGTGTGCGGGAGATGATGCATGCCTAGGTTAAACCAGACGACGATATCTTCCTGCTCCACGCTCTCGCCGTCGAAGAACTTGGAGAAGTCGATCATAGGGTCATAGACGTCCATCCCATTATACGGATGACAAGACCGCGGCTCCGTATCCTTCTGCTTCGTCACATACAAATCGTGCGTAAACGGATGCACCGCTTCTTCCAAATTATTCGAGTCCTGGACCGTGAGATGGCAGGTTCCTTCGGAAGGTAAGATCCGGTACCCGCGGTATTCGCCGTATTTATTCGGTTTGTCGGTGTTGATCACGCGGTACTGCGTGGCGCCGTTGCCGTCGTAGAAGATTTGGCCGGCGTCTTCGGAGGTTATGAGGGTGCGGTTGAGTTTCATGGTGTTGCGGGGGCGGTCGTGCCAGGGGTAGGTTTCGGTGGTGGGGACGAAGGTGGTGAGTTGAAGGGTGTTGGCTTCGCCGAGGATGTCGAAGTCGGCTTTGTAGTTGAGCACGTGGTCGTGCATGGAGCCGGAGAGGGCGTCGCTGAGCGGAGTTAGTTGGGTGCGGTGAGTGGTATGGTGTGTCTGGGTAGCTTACTGGATCTGGTAACCGTAGTCCTCGTTGCCGGCGAAGTAAGCAGACTGGATGTAGCCACTTGCGCGTACAGTGACCTTGATGGAGCCATCCATGTAGAACTCGTAGGAGAACATGTCTGTCACGAGTCAGTGGCGAGTCTTGTCAGGTATGAGAAGCGAGAACGTACAATCATAGTTCCCAACCGTCGAGACTGAGCGGACCACGAAGTAGACATTCTTGAAGGGCAGGGAATTAGCTGTGCAAACGTGAGAAGAGCGAGACCCATCGGTGCCGTACCTTCGTGTTAGCGACGTAAGAACCGGTAGAGTGCCGTTGCATCGGGTAATCGGCATCGAACTCGAAGAAGCAGATCGAATTGATGTGCGTGTGTGTCTCTTCGTCCACGTAGAATGAGGTGTTCATATAGCTGGCGTATGTGGGGCAGTCGTAGCCTGGTACGAGCTCCTGCATCTCGTTAGTATCGGATCCGATCATGAAAGACCTGATTGCACTTACGAAAGCGTATGGTCCAAAGCCGTAGAAGGTATCGAGATACGCAACACCGGATTGATGCTGGTCACTTCCGGCGTAATGCGCCAGAGCCTCTTGCAGCGACAGCTCATACAACACTCTTTGGCCCTTGTGCTTGATGTCGTACAAAGCCATTCCACGATCGCGGGTGAAGCCGATGTAGAAGCTGAAGTCCATCCATTCCACATACCTTCAGCACACTTTGTTAGCAATGTCTCGGACAAAGGGAGCCCTCAAGGAGCCCTCAGAGATCCTCTTAACATACTTAGCTTCCTGATCAACCGAATACCTAGCTGGGCCCGGCTTCACACCTTGTGGAGGAGGCATGCCATCCATTGGCGATGCTTCGCCTTGTCTATCAGTGCCAGACCAGTCGCCAGCAATGTTCGCGGGAAGCTTTTCGAAGCCTTCGGAGTAGTAGGCTTCACGGAAAGCTTCGGTCGTCTCGTAAAAGACACCTAGAGTGATGGTTAGAAGGATTAGCAAGTGTCTCGGGGCTGTGGGCGAGTGGTAGAAGGTCTCAGGGCGCTGCACGTCGCTTCATGCTGTCTCGGAGATTGCTGCCACCCTTTCATTGAACGTACTATTGTAGTACCAGCCTTCGAATTTCCAGTTCGCGGGATCGCGGCCAGTCTCGTCCGTCTTGAAGTACAGACCAAGTGGAAGAAGAGTTCCAGCGTCTAATTCTTCTGTTGGGTAGTTCCAGTATTGGACCCAACGAGTGACTTTTCCGTCGTACTGCCAGACTGGGTCCTAGTGATGGGGAGAAGATTAGCAACCGTCTCGGACTTTTGATCGAGCTCGATGCTTTCACAACGTGCCGCATTGGGCTTCATTGTGTTTCGGAGAGTTCGACTTACGATACCCCATATAGAGAGTGTATCATTATCCATGCACAACGCAGTCCCGTTCCACAGATCCAAAGTAATATCCGAAATCGTGGCGGAGATATTGCAACGGAACTCGGCCGTGGTATCAGAATCCGCATCCAAATTCCGAATCGTGCCACTGGACTTCTTGGTATAGGGATACTCGAGCGGCACCCAAGTCGTGGTAACGTTATCGATTGGCAGCGGACCGACCAGGATATCCGCGATGACGGGTTCATCAGTCGCTCTCATGTTAAGAGTGACATGGGCCCATCGGTCTGGTGCACTGGCGTTGCCATTGATGTATGGCAGGACGTCAGTCTTATTGGGGATGTTGAGTTCGACGAGAAGGAGCGTGTTGTCCCATTCTCCGGCTTTGGAAGAGTTGGTGAGGTTCAGGCCGCTGTGCAGGAAGAGCCATCTGGTGACATTGGCGGCCTCGATGTCTGTTAGGCCACTCCAAACGTTGTCTTTTGGTGCTTTGAAGTCGACCGGGCCGGAGGCATCGCATGAGCCGTTGGCATAGCGCTTGCTCAAAGGGCCGCTTAGCTGGGAGGATTTTGCCAGTCTGGAGCGAGCTTCACGCATCCATGGGGAGTTGGGGGCGGCGAGGCATGAGGATGAGAGGAGTAGGACGAATAAAGAGAGGTAAGGAAGTTTGGTTGACCAAGGTGAGCGAGCCATGCTGTGCGTGGAAGACTTGCGAAGACGGATGCAGATCCTAGGTATGTACTTACTGCGCTCGTACCTTTATATGTTCATGCAGATACCGAGGACCCACCGGCATGGGTATGGTAGCTGGGTAGCGCTACATGCGGCTCCCTCGTGGCATTCGCGTGGAGTACCATCGCCTCCAAGTTCCTCAATGGGTCGCTACGATGGGTCGTCCTCTTGTCTGAGATAGGCAGATTGTCGGTCAGGTACCAACGGCGAAGCCAAGCATTGTCTTGGTACAAGTACGGTATATATTTTCCAGGAAGCTGCTGAGTACGGGTAAATTGAAAACCGTGAGGTATGCACGGGAAGCTGGGAGATAACAGCTTCGAGCTCGGCGAAGTGCATACTGCCCGCGACCAATTGGCGTGCCATATGTAGCACGATCGAGGTTCTGAGACTCTCCAGGTCGAACGTTGCGGCTTCCAGATTGCGTTTTGCGGAGGTGTTCTACAGCTACTGTACTAGTGCCAAGAGATAGCAGTGATAGATAAGAGATGTTACTGACTCGGGTCAATCCATTACTACAGTACCAAGGAAGTTGAGTATCTCGCGAATGCGATATCGCGGTAATTGTCTTCATGTCCAGGAAGACATGTTGATTAGTGAAGTGGGTGACATTGATGCCAAGACCATCTATCTCGAGGACTTCGGCTGGAATTCTGGCGGTGTGAGATAGTGTAGAACACCTTCATCCGATGTACTTAACATTGATCTCCAAACATGCCATACCACGCATCGTGCTCCGAAATATGGATGTATAGCCGCGAGACATTGTCCCAGTTCACCACTCACTGACATCCCGACGTCCTCCCTGACCTTCGCTCCGGCCGGCCTCTCAATATCTAGGCTCATGGCGTGTTCCTGTTCGAGATGAGCGTTCCTACAGACTCCCTATGGTCTCGAAGCTGCAGAGATGTGCAGTGGTGGGCCGACTCGAGGCCAATGGAGCACGCCCGCTGTCGGCATACTGAAGCAATGCTGCAGTCCGCTCTTCGCTAATGCGGGACTGCCCCTCGCTGTCAGAAGCAGCCGAGACGTCTCTGCTCAACTCGCTCTAACCTGACGGGGGATGACGGAGAAGGTGTATATGGTGAGTGGATATTACCGTGGTAGTGGAAGGAATCGACGCAATCCAGGGCTCGCTAGGCCTGCACTCCGGCTCCCATGACGTCGCCCAAGAAAAGAAAAGCAGGTACCGACACGTGACGAAGACGAGCTCCCAAGGCCGTCGCATGGCCAATCCCTTGCCTCATCTCACAGCGGTGCGAATCACGTTCATCATCTCTCCATCCACAAACATCTGCCCACCGTCGTTCACCGAACATCAGCTTCAATTTGCCTTCTACATTTCTACGGAAAACGCCACAACCAATCGATCTAGAGACCCCGAAAAGCCTCGCCGCGCGCTAGCAAGGACCACTCTCTGTCAACGAGCCCCGGCCGTTTACGCCGCCTTCGTATTCCCTGTGGCACCCCTCCAGACTTCTTCTTTTCCTGTCGTGCGTCTGACTGTGCGAGTCGCACGACATTCATCACCGCGACATTGTGCGAAGCTCTTGTGCTTGTGACGTGACACGCCAGCCCCATGCGAACACAATCATAACATGGTCTGGCCGTTCAGAAAACGACGGCGCACTGTAAAAGACGACATCGACCAGCCTGCAACCGAAAAAGCGCCACCAGAACAGCAACCTACAAGCGCAGCGACCTTACCTCAGGCTGGACCAACACCTCCTATCGCTATACCACGAACGACAAGCAAGCGCGAGGCCGAGGAGCTACCAATCGTCGAAGACGAAAAGACTACCGAGTCGTCGCTCATGAAGACGAAGCTGCCTCAAGACGCTTCTCACAAAGAGAATGTTCCACCGAGCTCATCGCATAATAAAAGAGCCAGCAGTCGAGAAGACATTACAGCACTTCCGGTGACCCGAAAACTCGACTCAAGTCCACATCTGCGGCCAATCGACTCCGAACGACCTCACATACCTTATAATTTTCGACCTTACTCGAGTTCACAAACCAGCATACAGCGCGAACCCAACATGTCGCCTTCTTCTCCACGTCAACCGAACAAACTGCAATCGCGACGCAGTGCGTACGATAGTGCTACTCCATCGCGTAGACCATCGAGCAAACGACGAAAAGATCCTCTGCGCGAAGAAGAGATCAGAGCGATGGGCGCACATTCGCCGATACCGAAACGTCCTGGTGATGGACCTCTTCGCCGAGACAGCAAGAAGATGCGAGGTTACGGCATGAAAGACGCATATGTATCTCTACCGGCCGATGATGACGTGGATTCGAATATGACCGGCGTAATGGAGCAGCGAGGATGGGAGCTTGGAAGCTTCGATCTGTTCAACCCAAGACCTGCTGTTCGGTTGTCTGGCACACCTCAGTACGTCACGCCAAGCAGTCTATCCACACCGTCACCGATCGCAGAAATGGTCAGGAAAGACAAGGAGAAGGCGCCGGTGAGCAGAGATAGGCATCGGAAGAGAGAGACCATTGGCGTTCGTGCAGATGATCTTGACGCCACCGACCTCCGGGTTCTGATGGAGCGTGATGCGAAGAGACGAGATAAGAGGAAGCAGGAGCAGCAAGAGAAACTCGATCGCAAGCTTCGAGATAGGAACGGGCGGAATCGTGGTGATAGTGATAGGAAGAAGAGGGAAGCAGAGGAAGCCCGACAGGCAGATAAGCTACGACAAGCCGATGAGGCTCGACAAGCAGAGGAAGCGAGGCAGCGGGCAGAAGAAGACGAGCGAAGCCGCGAGCTGATGACGTCACCAACTGCTGTGCATCCTGCCTTGCGGGACACGAGTGCAGAAGATCAGTCTGAGCTGGTGGATGTGAGCATTCCTGAGCGTGAGCCCGAGGTCCTCTCTCCTGTACCTGTGGAACAGTATCAGACACCAGCCGAGCAGCCTCAAAATCCCTTCACAGATGCAGCGGCTGAGCGCGTCACAACACCGGCTGTCGAGCAGCTGCCAGGTGCGTTCTCACCAGTGCGGACGCCAATGGAGGAACCGGTCATCGAAACAGCACGAGAGATGCCGATGACGCAGACCGAGACTCCACCATTGTCGCCAGTACGCACTGGTGCGACTGCTTCGAGCTTTCCGAAGTCCGTCGCTGCCAGCCGCGCAAGCGACTTTTCTACACCACCTCCGATCACAGATCAAAGAAGGCAGTCTGATCCGAAGCCAGACCGTCGGGCTGGTGCTTGGGCAACCTTCTTTCGTCGTGGTGGTACCAACTTGAGGAAGGCTAGCGATGCTCCACCATCGGAAGGCTCATTCTCGAATACATCCCGCGAGTCGATGCGGAATCAACCACTCCCTCCGCATCTTGTTGATACTCAAGCGCAGACGCCGCGCAGGAAGTCAGGCACACCAGTGCGAACACAGAGCAAGTTCAGGGAAGACCTGCCAGAAATGCCCATATCGCCTCCAGACTCAAGACTGCCATCGCCGGACGTCACCACCGCAGCAGCTGCCGCCGCCGCACGAAGAAGAGGCAAAACATCCACTCCAGTCGCCGTACCCGAAGACGTCACCATGGCCGAGGCCGACCAGCCCAGCAGCTTCCGCAACGACACACCCATCAGCCCAAGCATCCGCTCCAACCGCATCACATCAATGGGCTCAGTGGACTCTGAAGCTTCGTGGATGGCCTCGGGCGCCGGAAAACGACACTCCACGCAATCCGGCGTGAACCGTAGCATCGGCTCCCTCAATCAGCGCTTCACTGGCAGCTACGAAGAGCTCGGCCGAGACAACGATGGAGAGCACTTTCAGCGCATGACCTCCAGCAGTCCAGACAAACGCAGCAAACTCAGCAGCAGCCTCGCCGCGCTCACCGGCGAGACTCCGGACGAGGAGAGCGATGAAGATGGCGTTGCGGATCTCGAAACCCCTGGTGATCCAATTACGATGCATGAAGGCGTACGACGGAAACCTACCCTCGTGCATCGCGATCCACGGATGAAGTCAAGGGAGGGTTTGCTTACGGAAAATGCTGGTGAGGTTGAGACGCCTGATGAGCCAGGGAGTACGGAGCCCACGTCTGCTGCTACGGGTGGGAGGGGCAGTTTATTCGGCTTCGACGATGCCGAGGAGGAGCCGGAGATGAAGCGGGCGAGTAGTGTGGATTATGGGAGTAAGGGCCATGCGCGGCAGATTTCGGCGGGGAGTGCGAGGTTGATTCAGCGGGCTACTGGGGGTGGCATTAAGGAGGAGCCGCCGCTGCCGAATACTTCGTCACCACGAACAGGAACAGCGAGACTGGAGACACGCGGCACTTAGATGTGGGCTGGCCAACCCATCTCACGCCGATCACGATCCTTTACGGCCGACGGGCCAATGACACTCTCTTTGGTCTCGGGATTTGGAAGTTCTGCTGTACCCCTTGGATTTAATGCTTCATGAGCTCGATACCCTCTCGTTTTTGGAAACCACGTTTGTTTTCTTGGTGTCAGTGTTTTCACACAAAGCTTGGAAGGCTTGGAAGCCGCGATGCAGCATCAGGCTGTTTGTACATCAGTGTGTCAAAATAGCGGTGGTGAAGGGGAAAAGGGAGGACTGACGAGGGGTGATGGAGATGACGGGGGCGGAGGCGAGAGCTATAGAAGTTGAGCCAGGCGAGGGTGAGAAGTATGTAATGGAAGTAATGATATCTACAACTACCGACGACCACCACTTTCTAAACAGTATTAATACTCCGGTAAGAATCCGCGGCTGTCAACCATCTTTCCTCTTCGCCTTGTTAAACCGCCACGGCTGCACCTCTACCCCTCCCTCTATCTCCACCCTCGCATTCCCCTTCCGACAATAACACGACGCCCTAACCTCTACATCCGCCTCCCACCCCGCTTCCTTCACCTGCTCTTCCAGCCCATTCGCTTCTTCCTCCCGCCCCAGCTTCACTAAGCACTCCTTCAACCCTGAAAGCGCCCAAATGTTCTTCGGATGCCGCAGCGCTCGCGGCAGCGTTTCGTCCAGTCCTAGATCAGCTTTATACACCGCCATCGCCTCCTCTACGCGGTTTTGGTCGAGCAGTAGAGCGCCGTACGCGTGACGAGGAGGGGTCATCCAGCCCCAGGGTTCGTCGTAGGGGAGGGTGTCGGAGAGGTGCATTGAGTGGGTGAGGTGGGTGAACGCTGTCTCGATAAGTTCCTTGTTCCCTTGGCTAACGCCTTGGTGGTAGGAGATTTCGCCTTCGAGCATGGATTGGGCGACCGTGAGGAGGGATTGCGCGGTATTGTTGAACAAGGTGCGGGATTCTGGCACGTTCTCCACGGCGGAGAGGAAGGAGGCAAGTTCATCGGAGGCGGAAGATTGATTGGAGGTGTTTGCGGAGGCGATGCCGCGCGCATAGTGGGCCATGGCTATTGTCACACAATACAACTCCTTATCTTCCGGTAGCTCGAGAGCAAGGATGTCTTCCCACCGCCCAAACCGCACCAGCACATGCAATCGCATCGTTAAGAACGCCTCCAGCCAGTCAGCCATAGGTGGCGACTCGATACGCAGCAACGCATCGCTTATGGCGTCCTCCAACTCCGCCGCTGTTTCGAGTGCTACGCGCGACATACCGGCGAACATGGCACCGTAAATCTTGAAGTGGTAGTTATGCGCGCGGTACAGGGAGTAGAAGTTCAGCGCCCCTTCTCTCTTTACCCAGCGCGAGTCGGCAGCGATGGCGCGAGAGTTCGAGGTCACGACTTGTGCGTAGTCACCGCAGAGCACGTCGATGTGGGTAGGCATGTGGTGGAGATGTCCTGCATCCGGTACCAGGTCTCTCAGGGCGTCAGCTGCTGGCAGGGCAGTCTCGGGTGATGAGGACATCTCCATTAGGTGGATGTAGAGGTGAAGTAGGCCTGGGTGCTCGCTACCGCCTGGCCGTCCCATCGCACGGTCGAGAACATCTTTGGCTTCGAGAGTCCGTGATCCCGCGGTTGGCTCACCAGTCTTCAAGTCCCAGAGGCTCCAGGGTGTGAGATTCATCAAGGCGTCCGCGTAGAGCGCTGCTACATCCAAATCGTCGCTGAACCGGTGGTAGACATCCTCCATAGCCTTTGCGTAATCGACGTTCCATCTTGAGCGGTCGACCTGCCCACTGCCATCGCTCTCTTGATACCGCCACCCAACCGCATCCACCAACGCCGCCTCAACTCCCGGTCGCTCTACTGCCGCCGACTGCTGCTTAGCACTCCCAATCGCTGCCCTCGCCTCCCTCAGATTTCGCTCAAGCTCCTCTTTGTCAAAGATCTCCCACGGCTTATTATAGTTCGGTCCCAGAGCGTAAGCCAAACCCCAGTATGCCATGAGACAATTCGAGTTGTTCCGGATGGCATAACGGAAACACTGCACCGCCGCCTCATGATTGAAGCCATAGCTCCATAGAAGACCACGATTGAACCAGGCTTGTGCTGACGGGTTCGAGGTGTTGATGGGCCGGGAGTAGGTGCCGAGATTGAAGTCTTCCATTCTTTCTGGAGTATCTAGACTCACGGATAGTAGCAGTTTATAGAATCCAAGGCGTTCTACATAGCTCCGTAGCTGCTATGATGGAGCATTGTTATCGACGGGAGTACCGCGTTTCATGGGCCGCATTTCGCGTTTGAGCGCCGACTGAGTGTGGAAACGAAAACGGAGAGTGAGGTTGAAAGCTCCCTCGCGAGCAACCTGCTTATGTATTCGTGTCACCGAACTCAGAACAGACACACATTATGCACTGAGGCACGAGGAGAGTAGTTTGACTTTCTGAGTTCACTTCAGCTATATGACCAAACTACTCTTGCCCTCCAATATGTCGATAAACAACCGAGAAATCTCTCCCTTTCGTCTCAGGCTGCGCTTCACACGCCAGATAGATCTCCTTCGCATGCGGACCCAACTGCGGCACTATACCCGCCTGCCCACAAGCAGTTAATGCCAGCCCCAGATCCTTCAACATCAAAGACGTCCCAAAGCCACCCTCGTAATCTTTGCTCGCTGGTGCGTTCGGCAGAACACCAGGGACGGGATTGTTTGCGTCGCTTGGCCAGCACTTCCCAGTGGCGCTGTTGATCATATCCGCGAGAACCTTGCCGTCGAGGCCCCACTTAATGCCCATATTCATCGCCTCGCAAGTGGCGATATTGTTGAGCGCGAGGAGGTAGTTGTTCGCTAGCTTGCCTTTCAGCCCGCTGCCTTGAGGGCCAAGGTGCATTACACGCTTGCCCATCAGACTCAGGACTTCGGTCACGCGATCGACGCCTTCCGGAGGGCAACCGATCATGAATGTGAGTGTGCCGGCCGATGCTCCGACCACGCCGCCGGACATGGGCGCGTCGATGAATTTGCCGGAGCCGGAGCTGTGGGTGACGTTGGCGACTTCGGCGGAGGACTTAGGGTCAATGGTGCTGCAGTCGATGAAGAGGCGTTCGTGGGTGTTGACGACCTCTGATCGGAGAGTCGCAGGTTTGAGCATTTGTTGGTAGACGTTTTGGACGTGGTGGGGTTCGGGGAGGACTGTGATGACGGTTGTCTGGTGCTCGTTAGCTTCATGCTATACGTTTCATGCTGAATGTGCGTGGTGGGTTTGGAGCATGTCAGAGGATTGGCTATATGTTTGGGTAATCAGGACAACAGCTTGCGCTGCCAACTTAGTCATAGATAGAACAATATGTTTCATCTTGCAAGGGGAGGTTGAGGTGTGTACGTGAGAGCATAGGACATACCGCTGTCTCTGCCACTTCGCGGACATTCTCTGCTATCGTGACCTTGCCAACCTCTTGCTTGAACTTCTCCGTTACTGCTGGGTTGACGTCGTGGATCACCATTGTGTCAGACTCTGCGATCTTCGCTCGGAGGTTTCTGGCCATTGGGTAGCCTACAATCCATGTTAGTACTCCGCTCTAATCCCATGAGGTCGTGCGAGCATACCCATCCTCCCCAAGCCAATGAAGCCATAGCTCGCATCTCGTCTACAGCTGCTCGCAAAGCTCCTCCGTGCCGCTGGGCCAGCCAAGCTGCTGATCGTGTGCTTCAGTGAAGAAGCCGCTGCCGCCCTCATCTTTGCTGTTCCGAGGCGGAAGGTATGCAGTAGAACGAGAGACGGTTATCTCAAACGCACAGCATAGCTGACGCTAGTCAGGCACAGTGTCGTGCGGCTATCTTCTGCATCCTGACAACCGAGGAAATGATCCAGGTGGAGCTACCCGGAAAGCTTCCTTCCTTCATCATCCGCTCTCCCGTTCGACGAGGACGGACAGCGCCAGCTCTTGCTGGGCTGTTCATTGCACGGGGCGGCCGCGTGAACATGATGATATAAAGACGTTGTCAGTTCAAAGGTCGAAGTCGAAGCGGAATTCTCTTCACCAGCCACTCTCCAAATTCTGCTGATTCGCTCGGATCTTCCCGCTGCTAGCTCATGTTCACTCTGCGCACGACTGCGCAGCGGCACCGCGCCGAGGCACCGCGCCGAGAAGACTCGCTCCGACAACCCTATTGACGGTCACATACGGTACTAGGTACGGCCGCGGACTGGTCTCCTGAAGGCCATTCCTAGACTATGGTAACAAGCTACTGGGCAACACCATAAAATGGAGACTCTTCCTCCTTCAGCAACCCCCGGTAGTCAGTAACCCAAACACCAATCCTTCGGAACGCGCCAGAGTCTGTCTGAGCAGGGAGCAGTACCAGACCATCCATGAGCGCCACTGGCACAGGTCCATCTTGTCCTGGGAACGTCCTCTTGGCCTGAACTACTTCCTGCCGCATCGGTATGCACCATACATCAATCCCTTCTTCCAGTCTGCCAAGACCTTCGAGATCTGGAGATTGTGGGAGGACTAGATCGAACCGCGGCGAGGCGAAGTCGCTGGGTGGACTCATCTTCTCCATGGATTCGCTGACGATTTGGAAGTGCTCGCCTTCGACGCGGAGCATGGTGAAGTAGGCGCCTTTGACTAGTTTGAATTTCCGCATGGGGGCACTGAGGGTCACTGAGCCTCCTGTCACAGCACCAAACGGGTTTGAGGCATCGTAGAGATCCACATTGCAGTCGACAATACTGGCGATCTCCTTCTGTTCGAGCGCAGTGCAGTTATCGAGCTGGCATTCCAAGATGCGGTTATGAGCACCGACGACCTCGATCTCGGAGTCCAGACAAGCCCACGACCAAGATGGAGCACGCTCGGCTTGTCGACGTCGGACTTACTCTTCCTTGCGCCGCCCAACTGGCTTGGTCGTCCACATCAGGTCGTGCAGCATTGTTCGCTGCCACAACCCGGCGATATACTTGTCCTCACGGACTCTTGAGAATGCTTCTGCGAGTCCGGCCAGGGCTGGAAGTTTGTCCGCAGGGCTCGAGAGCTGACGGTTGGTGTAGTTGCTTACGGCCATTTGCCAGGCTGCGAAGAAAGGTCCATCGTCGCAGGTACAGTTCTGCATCATGTAAGTTGAGCTGTGATCACGGTAGTTGGCTTCGTTTGTCGGGCACAGGCTTCTGTCCGGAGACGCTGCCAGGTCGGAGTCGGAGAGGTTCGTCGGCACGAATATGTCGCTGCATCGAGTCAGCTAAGTGGGGAGATGTACAGAGGCCATAATGCTTACTGCAGTGTCCGACGCATGACATGTTGGCTTGTGTCAGGATCCAGAAACAGGGTAGAGAACGGCAACTTGCAATCGATGCCTCCCGTCAGGCTCGACAATGTCCGCGACTCAGACAACTGATCGCACTCCCAGGACAGACAAGCACCGAACCGCACGGTACTCGTCGGGAGGAGCTCTTCTTGATACGTCCATCCGCGCCACGCCAGGGTCTCGGCTTCTGGCTTATACTCTGCCCGCTCGATCAAGCGAACATGTCCACTCGACCCATCTGGGAGCGTGCACGGATAGTTGACGCCGATATCAGGCATTCTGGTTGAGGTGCCCGGGGTACATGCAGTATAGATGAAGCCTTCGTTACAAGTCTGAGCACCGCTGGCGCAAATCGTCAGGGACGACTGGGCGTAGATGTCTCGCATCTTGGAGATCTCGGACATCTCGTCGGCTTCGTCGTCTTGGATTATACACATGGAGTCAACCCACAGATAAGAGAAGCCGAGTTCTCTCGTTACCGTGATGGCGTCTTGAATCGTCTTTGGAACCTTTGCTATATCGATTCTGTCTTTGTACTCAACGATGTTGGCGTTGAGCAGCCGTTCGGGCTGAGGTGCTCCCCAGCAGTAGCTTAGGGCAATGTATTCGCCTTTCTCGGCGAGTGTCTCACGCAATCTGCATCGTGTGTCTTCCAGGTCTAGCACCCGTCTAGGCAGTTGCAATAATCTTGGTCGTCGCTGCTGGCATACAACGTGACTCTTACAGGTCTCCTTCCACGCTTGGATCTGCTCGTAGACTCCAGGATGGTCGTACGAAGCCCGATGGAACGGCGGGAAAGCCGACGCCGCCGGGTCATCTTGTACACTTAGCGAGGAGGCAATACGGCTGCAGTGTAGTACTGGGTCGATACATACCAGGAACTGTATACATCGCCCACAGCCACTCATGCCCTTGTCCACCAGTCGCGGCTATCCCTGCAGCATGCTTAAGATCCACCGTAGAAAGCGAACTACCATCAGTGATAATAGTCGGCTTCAGCATCAGCGGTATCACTGGACGAAAACCAGCGTCGCCTTCGCTATCGCCACCAATCGTACTCCTACATGCCTCGCACAGCAAGGCCACTCGTCCAAACTCCAGATCAGCGTAGTTGTCCTGATAACAGATATTGCAACACCGCGTTGAACAAGTCTTCGACGTATTGCCATCAGCAACCAAGAAACAAGCCACCTTGCCCTCCGGTAGATTTACAACCACCTCCTCCCACCACTTACTCAGACCACTCCAGGCATCACCACCTGATACATCGACCCGGCGTACCCTCTCCGCCCATAACTGCGACTTCAACCTATACATCGGGCTCTGCCACGCCCAAAATTGCTGATACACTATACAACAGAACCCACATCTCGCTTCGCCCTTCCGTCTTCTAGCAAGGTGTAGCCTTCTGACATCGACCAGCCAGAGCAAGACCTCATTGTTTAAGGTGTTTGATATCAGGCTCTCTCGAACCTGACTACAGCACTCACAAGTATCGCTAGAGACATCATCGGTGCTTGTGTTGAGCTGGTTCCAGGAGCGGAAGCCACGGTAGTTGTTCAGCAAGCGTTGGCCGAACTCGCGGCCCAATTCTTGTTCGATGGTGCTGGTAAGCTTCATGATATAAGTGTGCCGTGGACGAGGAAGTTAAGATCATCCGATTAGATTGTTCACTGTTGGCTTTGCATTTCCGCTTGCTGCACAGAAACTGGGAGCTGGATCGAACGGTGAACATGATAGGATTACAGGATACTGCCGAGGCCGCTACATACATCTAACCCGTTTTCTATTTTCCGACAAAGTCCAGATACTGGTCGACCACACTCCTCACATACACATCCGGTCCCGCAAACTTGAAGCCCAGTGCTTTCTCGCTGCTCGCAACGTCTGAGTCACCGCCCTTGTCCTCGTCCCCCATTGCCGGCTTCAAGACACCATTCTTGACCTCCTCCGGATATAGCTTCTCCACCACGGACACTACGTCCTTCCAAGGAGTCGAATCGCCGCCATTGCCCACGAGGAGAAGGTTGTCCAGGTTCTTCACACCTTCAGCCTTCAACGCAATCACGTGAGCCTTCGCCGCATCATCGAGGAAGACCTGCTCGTGTGGCTTCGGCCCGTTCACCTTGATCCCGAGTGCAACCAACATTGATCCTTCGTTCGATCCTAGCACAGCAGGATCGCGCATTTCGTCGGCTGAAGAGTAGAGTTCGTTGGCGCCTTGAATGTAGCCCGGCAGCACGCGGATGAGGTCGTAGTGGACGTTGTTCTTCTCGACATACTCGGTTGATTGGACGTGTGAAAGGACTTTTGACCACACGTAGGCCATCGCAGCGAATGGAGGAGCGTCCAGCATCTCTTGGGGAGGGACAGCCTTGATATCGTTTGGACCGGCGCGACTCGCTCCGTTCTTTGGCTCGATGACACCGACGCTAGGAGTGATGATGACTCGCTTCACTCGAGGCTCCTAGGCTACTACAGACAAGATGTTCAACGCGCCCTTCTCAGCCGGGCCATACATCAGGCCCTGCCAATCTGTCTGCAAGCGCTAGTCAGCGGGTGGATTGAAGGGATTGAAGGTGCAGAAAGGAAAGAAATCTCACCATATCTGAAGTAAAGCCGCTGTAGATTGGAGAAGCGACGTGGATGACATAGTCGACGCCCTTGATAGCTTCATCGTATGCTCCGTCGGCGGTGATGTCGGGCACGTGGACGAACTCAATGTCGTTCAAGTACGGCTTAAGCGACGCCGTGGCCTTGAGCTTCTCTGCCTGCTCAAGCTTTCGCAAGGCGACGCGAGCTTTGAACCCATGCTGGAGTGTGAAGACGAGTGTTCGAAAGCCTAGGTGGCCAGTTGCGCCGGTGACGAGGACGAGTTCCTTCGACATTCTGTGTTATTGACTCGTACTGATACTTGAGGTATTGCTGAAGATGCCTTGAACTTGATATGATACATCTCCAATGTTTGTGGCTGCAGTCTGGTACTTGTAGTGACGCTCGGCTTGCCCGGACGTCGTCCGTTACACCCGTCTGGACGCATTCCTACACCAATTCTTACCTCAGCCACCTCACTGAAGGCTGTGAAGTGATTACCGTCGTCGTACGTAGGCTCGCAGACTTAGTCAAGATATAGTCAAGATGGGTTCAGGACGGTTGATTGGGTCGCCGAGCCGGGTTAGTGAACACGTGCGCCAAAGTGGCCCGGCCCACAGATGAGCGATCGAGTCCCAAAAGGGCTTTTGACTTCTGTTTCCGAGACCAAGGCCTAGCCGATTTGACCTTTACCGCAGTCAGTGCGCTTGATTCTATGCCTCACCGACCCCAGACATCGTTCCAGCCCTCCGGATTCAGTTCAAGCGGCCCAGGAAGTGTGCCTGTCCTGGGGCCCCGTCCCTCACCAGGCTCGGGCAAACAGATCCACTCCCGCAGACAACCTGGTACGTCTTCTCTAGAGTGACTGATGACCAAGACTGCCTGCGCAGGTGACAGTCCTGCAAATACTACCTTGTCAAGCTTCGAAATCACACTCAGTTGAGCCTGGCCATCAATGACAGCTGCGATCTGCTCGCCATGGGACAGGAACAGCAGAGCTTTGTCCCGAATCGCCTCGTCAATGCCACTCAACGCTTCATCGAGGATGACGAGATCGGGACTTGCAACGACTGCCCGGAGGAAAAGGACGAGGCGTTGATTTGAGAAGCTGAGTTCTGCAAAGCGAGTATCATCTGTCCACGCAAGGTCCTTGCCATGCTGAATCATCTGATTGTATACACTCAGCGCCTCTTCGGATTGGGTTTTGGAGGGTGATGAGCCTGCGCCTAGCCAATGCCCAATTTTTTCGATCATGCTAGATCCCGACTCCGGACGTAGCTCCTTCCCGAACCAACGCAGACAAGCATCTACGCGTCGCCTGGCTGCCTCGTCTAATTCTGGCCTCGCCATCGGTGCGTCTGCCCACGCGGACTGAAGTGCTCGTCGTACCGTCAAGCCCTTCGGGAAGAAGGCATGGACCTCTGGACTCGAGTGACCCATTCGTGTCTGGATGTCGAACAGACTGATGCCCGCTTGACCAGACTCAGGTAGACGAGATCGACCGAAAAGCTTGATAGGCAGACTGTATGTTTGAGGGTGGTCGGAGGTGATGAGACTAAGCATCGTGGTCTTTCCGCTGCCATTCGGTCCGAATATGCCGCAACGTTGGCCACGATGAAGGTTCCAGTGCAAGCCTGCCGTTTCTTCCCCATCAGAAGTCTGGTTCCAGTCACCCAGCACGACTTTGTCACCGTAAGCTACTTTTACGCCAGTCATCTCGACCAATGGCTCTCCAGGCAGAAGTGGAGGTGAAGTCTTTGCAAAGCCGTCGCGACTCAGCTTCACACTGGACGTGGCGTCATGGCCATGTTGAGCAGCGGCGAGAATACTCTTGGTTACCGATGGGCCGGCATTCCGCTGCTGTGCAAAGATCTCGGCTTTGGGCCCTTGTGCCAGAATCTCCAGCTTGTCACCAACGACAACTAGATGACTGACCCAGTCGGGCACACCATCTTCAGGTCTCAAGCTCGTAATAAGTCTGGGCTTCTGCTGTTGTGCCAAGTGCTTAAGAACTCCAGACATGGTCACCAGCGTTCTCGGATCAAGGCCCATAAACGGTCCGTCGAGTAGCAGCACTTCCGGTCTCGCCATTAGAGCTTTCGCGATCCGAGCCCGGCGTGTCTGGCCATTACTCAGATTGGCAACTGGCATAGACATTAATTTGCCTAGATTCAGCTGCTCGACAACTTCATCGAGCGCCTGTTTGTCATTCATGGTTAAGTCGTGCTCAAGGGCATTAAGCTCTGTGTGGCCAATCAAGTAGTCGTGCACAGAAAAGTCGGTCTCCTCCCGTCTGCTCTCGTACCTTGCACTCAGGTAGGCTCCTCGGACACTGGTCCCGCCCACACTGCTGCCGCGGTCCGCATCGAATCCAACATACTTGATAGCATGTTGGGGCGATTCGGCTACCTCGGAGAAGTAAGGATACGAGCGTGCAGTTGGCGGGAGACAGATATGCTGGCCTGCAAGCACCTGAAGGAATGTAGTCCTTGCCAGAGAGCTCGGCGACAGTACAGACCAATACTGTGGTGTAGCCTGACCTCCAGCGGTGTTAAGCAGTGAAAAGTTCAGTCCTGGGAACAGCGGTGGGTTGGAGCTCTTGGTATCTGTGGCCGATGGATATTTCTTGTAAAATGTGCCGTCCTTGATGTCGATTACGGCCTTCGGGGTAGTCTGTAATCGACGTGTCGTGCAATGTAAAGACCGTGAGTGCTGGCGTGCAGCTAGGCGAGTCTTCCACATATCAAGTCGTCCTCTTCAACATTGAGGAGACAGACATGAAGGTCGCAAGGTCGCGAGGAGTCATGGCCGTCCCGGGAATAAGGGCGAAAGCTTAACGCCACGCCACGTGATGATCCAAGTGTATGTCAATGTCAATGTTGCGGGGGAGCCTTCTTCTCACAAGCGAGACAAGCTCTATCTTCTTCGTCCGAGGTTGATATAGGAACCGTCGTTGTGAGTACCGATATGTTACCATCAATGCAACCGTCGCGGCCCAAGGTAAGCGAAAGTAAATCATCACTATCGTCTTCAGCAGGCTGACAGGATTGCATATAGGTCCACCCCACGCAACACCCGAGCCCACTCTGCCAACGACAGACCCGGCAACAGCAGACCACGCGACCTGCGAACCAGATTGAAGCAATGCCTCCTCATAAAGCCCCAACAATGCCGGTGTCTCGTCCGCTGCCTACGCCGGTGTACAATCCAGCCACAACGCATCCAGTCTTCTTTACGCCATGGAGGAAGGCACCCTTCCCCATGCCTATGAGCAATGGGTTTAGTCCAGTAGCGACGGGCTATGTGTTCGGAGATGGTAGAAAGCGAAGCCAGTCGTTGACAAAACTGTAATGAGCAGAAGACTGCTGTCGTAATATGGTGCTACGCTTTGAGAAGTCTTGCCCGCTGAAAACGTACTGGCAACGGACGTCTTGCCAGATCGAACAGCTGTCTATACCTTTGTGTACGACACCGACAGCTCGTTGGGCTTTCGAACGCTGCCACGAACCTCCTGGGCAAGTTTCTCGACCAGCGTATACGCCAGCTATTCAATGAGCATTTGACAAGTCAGAGGCAGCTGTCAGACTGAGGACACAGCATCGCAGGCAGTCACACGCAAACGAATTTGCACCTCTCGTCAGATATCTGGTACCAAGAAATGCAAAGCCTCGATTCGTATGCGAGGAATGTGAATGCTGTCTGAAGATGGCATTCCAGCAAAGAGGCGTTGGCTCGGTTTTCAGAACTTGCCGCTACATCATGTCTTCGACTCTCGTCTAGAGGACGTGAAAGGTAGCCTCGTTCGTCGGATACGACCATTCACGACATTGTATAGACCATCTAGCCACCAAGACCTTTGATCGAAAGCCATCGGTGAACGATGCCCTCGCAACACCAAAAGCAGATGGACATTCAGCAAGCAACATTGAATAGCGGCCAACTCTACCCTACTTTCGGCAATCCGACCCGCTAGCAGTTTGCGCTCACTTACAATCAGCATGTTGCTACCATGTCTCATGATAGCCATAATCACAAGTGCTGCAGGCACGCCAATGCCGCCCAACAGCAGTCTTCTTGGCCGTTCAGCCTACAAGCCGATCATGAACGGCCTGAACTTTCCAGATCCAAGCATCATCCGGACGTTGGAAGGCTGGCACATTTTCTCAACCAATTCGATCGTCAACGGCAAGCGAATCAATATACAAGCGGCACACTCACCAGACTTCAAGACGTGGACGTATAGGAGTGGCTACGATGCTCTGCCCCAACTTCCATCTTGGGTCGACCCTATCTCGCCGTACGTGTGGGCTCCTGACGTTAATCGGCGACCTGATGGAACGTTCATCTTGTGAGTCGCTCTACGGAGATTTAGTGGTCCATCGTGTTCTCGTTGATAGCCGCTAACGACCATCCAGATACTACGCTGCGTTGAATAAAAACATCAACCACCACTGCCTCGACTATGCTACCTCCAAGTCTGTTGACGGTCCCTTCACGTTTACCAACTCCGAGCCCTGGATCTGCCATGCCAGCAAAGGCGGCGCCATCGATCCTAGCGGCTACGTAGATCATCTGACGAACAAGCGCTACGTTGTCTACAAGGTCGACGGGAACGCAATCGGCCACGGTGGAGATTGCGGCAATACTGTGGCGCCTATCGTGCCAACCCCGATTATGCTGCAGCAGGTCGCCGACGATGGGCACACGACAATCGGGAGGCCAGTGCAGATACTGGATCGGGACGATGGAGACGGGCCATATGTGGAAGCGCCCTCACTATCGTGGTTAGACGGGAACTATATACTGTTCTTCTCATCGCAGTGCTTCGTTTCGCCGAAATATGTAAGCGTCAACAAGTCTGCGAAGCCCACCTCGAGAGTATGCTAACAAGATATCTTTCAGGATGTGACATACGCCATAGCCAAAGACATCGTAGGGCCGTACAAGAAGCACGAACCGTTATTCGATACTGGTAGTTACGGCATGGTTGCTCCTGGTGGTGGCGACATAGCTATCAATGGTCAGTACTGACAATATCTAAGAAAACGATCGCGGACTGATCTGTGGTCTTAGGGAATCACCTCATATGGCACGCCAACTGGGGTGGAGGTCGTGCTGCCTTCACTGCGATTGTTGGTCTGCATGGCCATAAGGTTAAGGTGAAAGAGCATTGACAGGGCTGATAACGGTGTCGCTTAGCCACCATCTTATGCACGGGCTGCGTTGGCCGAGTATCTTGTGTCTTGGATGCGCTATATGGATATCTATGATCTACGACTCCATGCAAGATAAGACCTAGCTTTGTCGATGAGCTGGAAGCCTTCAAATTGAAGTACCCGCGCCTGCTTCCTCATCACGATCAACGAGCACTTCCAGACTTTGTGTCCTCCGCCTCCGCAGCCTGTTCTCGAGGTTCATGCCAGCCTTCGTACTCTCGACCTCATCGGCTCTTCTCACAGCAACGCCATCGCCTAGCTTCTTCGCAATCTTCCAAGCCTGTTTCATGAGCTCAGTCAACTTCTCTGGATCCTCCGGAAGCTTGATTTTGCTGTCCATATACGAAAAGAACGACGAGCTGTCCTCGCACTCCAAGATCTCCGCGGTGTTCTGCGCAATCAGCGCAAGTGCGAAAGCGAACAGATACTGCTTCTGGTTCGGAATGCAAAGCCATATATCCCACAGTCGCATGAGCACCGTTTCTGGCAGAGCACTGGAGAAGGCCGTGAAGAACCATTTCATTGGCACGGTGTGGCCCGGGAGGATACCGAGCTCGTCCATGTGCTTCTGGACCTGCGGCATCAACTCTTTGACGTATTGCCGGAGCAATGTGTTGTCTGCTAAAGGCGAGACCATTGCATCTGCTCGTGAGAAGTAGTCCGGTGGGAAGAAGTTTTCAACGACGTTGCAGAGAACCCAGAAAGCGTCCTCTTCCGATGGGATGGCCAGGAGCAGGTAGCCTGCTATGGTGTTCAGGCCTTGCGTGTAGCCCAGACTTGGATATTTGGCGACGAACGCCACGAGAAGGTCTTTGAGCCTGTGATTATTTCCGAGCATGTCAGCAGAGTAATCTTGGTCTGAGGACGGTATCGTCAATTAACGTACCTCTGAAACCCTTTGCCAGAGTAGAAATCGTACTTCGTCGTCAGCGTGCGCGGTACATCTTTCAATATGGCCTCCATTTCCGCAGGGTCGTCGTCTTCACCTATTTTGAGGAAGTGCTCGTACGTGTCAGGCTGCATCATCGCTTGAGTACTCGAAAGCTCCATCCATAAGGGGTGACGAAGCTTCATGGGAATACCTCCCACAACAAGCCGAGTCAACGTTTCCGTCTTTTGTCGTCCCGAGCTACCTTCCTGGCCAAAGGCGGAGGCTCCGATCAATTCGCCACCATCAAGATCTTCTCCATTCTGCTGACGAGTCTCCACAAGCTTCAAAATGAACTTGTTCCATTCTGCTTCTTGTGGATCCTCTGTGTGGTGTGAAAGTGTCGGTGGTAGTTGATCCTTGTCATGACGGGTCTCCATCTCCACAGGTAATCTGGTGTTGAGAGAATCTGTCCGCTTAGGATGAGTTGCGCTGAACATGTTATTTAGACTTGCTGTCCAGGTGTTGCTCTCTGTACTTTTGATGCTCTGCGTATCTATTGACTGTGGCCTGTCTGATCTTCGCCGAGGACTGATAGAGCGAGCATTAGTTTACAGCCATAGGCTCGAGTACAAGAGCAGGAAACCTACCGTACTGTGTCTCGTGAAGCAGTAGCAGTAGCAGTAGCAGCCGCAATGGACGCACTGGTAAGTTAGCATTAACATTTTTTTGCTATCGCGGACTCGACTCACGCTTTGGGCTTCCTCACAGTGCCTCCAAACAGTTTCGTGAGACTTTTCGACGGGGGAGGCATTTCCTGCGTCGACTTGGAAAATCGAGATTCCTACATGCCGACAATGCATTAGCTGCGTGACTATGCGAAGAGCTGTCCACGAGAACTAACACCACTGTTCGAGGCCGTTGACACTGCGGCGCTCGAAGGAGCAAGATCCTCCGATGCCGTGACAAGAGATAATCTTCGTCGTTCCGCCTGTTTGGCCCGAACTGCCGCTTCCGAGATACGTTGTCGTGGCACTTTGTATTCTTCGGCAAGGTGAGTGAGAGCCGTAATGTGTGCGTCCCTCTCGGCGAGAATGGTGGAAAGACGCTTCACGAGCTCCACCGCACCGTGATGGTCTATAAGATTTTTCAATACGGCATTGGGTGCAGCAGATAGAGTCTGCGGGTCGTTTGCATCAATAGAGCTGTTCTCGTCGAACATTGATGGGCCAGCCCGGTCCAGCAGACCATGCAGTGGTTCAATGGCAGGCTCATATTCCTGATTGGATACAGTTGCTGAAAGGTCCGGGAAAGAGGTCAATGAGTTGGTATCCTCCACGACAAGCGGAATGCGGCTCGATTGCCTGCTTAGGTTATCCATGGTGTGTTCAGGCGCGTTACATGTTGGTGTTATCGCTGTTTACAATGAGTTCGATATCGAAAGTTGTGGCGTGCAGTCATCGAGACCGAAAACGAGCTAGTGCGTTTTGAGTGCCCTCACATCAGAGACCTGTTTCTGGCATTTATCTTATCATTGTAATAGGATATGTACTGTCCGATTGCATCACCTCAACCAAAGGCAGTGGAAGGACTCATCATTGGGGTGGCAAATACGATCAGGTGTTGACCAAATGTTATCGTCAAGACTAAAGTAAACGCTAAATACATGCTCAAACGCAAATATGTACTACAAACCATCACATCATAGCTGGGCTACATCACTGCCCAACTTCTTGACACAGAACGAGCCAAAGTACTCGTTCAGTGCGTCCACAGTGCCACTTCCATGCACAAGCTTGACAACGCAGCCAACGTAGCCATCAGGTCTTACCACAACCACACCACCCTCGTCTTCCGGCAGACCCATCTTTGCATGAGCAGCTGCCTTGGCATTAGGTACTCTCTGATCCCAGACATCGTCGGCATACACATGATCGTGGTATCTGGCCAGTGGCTCTGGGAGCATCTCGTGAATCTCGATATCGGGTCGATGTGCGTTGAAGATGGTGCAGATTGTGAAGAACTTGCTATGAGGCAGATGGCGTTCGTGATAATCGATGGTGTCGACGTCCGGTCGAGTGTATGCGGAATAAAAGGACGTCTTCTTTCCGAGTCCGTACGCGAAGTCCGCGACAGCGTTCTTCGTAACAGTTGGCTTGCCGACGAAAAGATAGATGCGATATGATCCATTGAGTGGCACTTCTTGTTCGAGGTGAACAACATTTGCATCGCACACGCGAGTCACAGTAGCTGGTGCCATGATTCGACCCGTCCGAGCCTTGGTCCTGTTCTTTGCGGCTGATAGGAAAAGCGGATGCTGTGCTGGATGCGATTCTGACCAGTTGAAGATGTTTGGGTCGTATGCGACGCCGTAGCCGGAAGTGAATTCGCAAGACGCCTTGAACATCTTTACGAATTCGTTCTCCTGATGCTCTTCCTTGTCTGCATTCTTGGTGGCATCCTGGACTTCGCCTGCGGATGGTTGTCGTGCAGAGAATAGCTTGGCGTACGACGAATCGAAGTTGAGCAATTTCTCGGCGATCAGCTTCCTTTCCGACTCGTATGACTTTAGGATTGAACGATCTGCGAAGCCACTTTCGACGTGATGAATCTTCCAGGCTAGGTTCTGAGCATCGAGGAAAGCCGTGTTCATGCCTTGACCGGCCTTTGGAGAGTGCGTATGGCAGCAATCGCCACCCATGAACACTCTCTCGTCAAGAGTGTAGCG
>JAABUW010002222.1_pt1 | contig 30079 bp, 30 predicted proteins | sample 5560081 | NCBI WGS metagenome assembly JAABUW01 (sample SAMN10711882, study PRJNA513363) | rock metagenome | isolation source: Antarctica rocks | place: Antarctica: Victoria Land, Knobhead sud | reverse complement strand
CGCACCTTCTCTTTGGAGCATCTCTCATGTTCTGGAAAAACCGAGTCTTCAAGTGCTACACAACTATCCACGTTGGACCTCGACAACGTCTGCACATAAGGGTGCAAATCGTTCTTCTCATTGGATCGTGCCCTCCAGTCTCGAAGCTGGGCATTTGTTCCCGATGGCTCATCTCTGTGGATGGTAAACTCGTTGTAGCCGTCCTCGCCGGTGGCGGTCGAGCCACCCCCAAACTGTGGAGTTTGGGGGGACGGGCTGCTGGTTAGAGCGGGATCCTCTGTAGATTGAGAGGCGAAGAGATCTCTAGGCATGGCGGAAGTCTGCTTTGCAGCGGATGATAATTGATTGGAGCGTTGACCAGACGACCTCAAACGGACACTTGCAGGCTCCTAGGAAGTGACCCTGCAGCAGCTACTCGATATGTTATGATATTGCCCCCACGCCGGTCACAGGTTACACAGTAACGGTGTTCGAGAGTATATCACTGGCACGTGGTTTGCTATTGTTCAGATGTTATGCCCAATCTCCATATATTGTTTGCCCACCGACCTTACCCTATCATATCATACCTTCATGACCTGCGTACTCCGTACTGCTCACCTGATCGTTGGGGGTTGGAGTTTCCATGGATGCCCCGATGTCTAGGATGACTAACGATGACATATGCCTCGGACTTCCATTGCTGACTTTCTACTTTCGATATTAACCCCGTGCGTGATGGAGCACAGCAAGCATCCGCATCTAACTTCATACATACTGTAAGGTGTTATATAAACTTCACCTTCAGACTAAATCCCCCCCCCCCCCAAAGTGAAACCGGAGAAATCTCTGGGCTACCTCCTTACTCTTCGCCGATCACATCATACTTTGACGATGATGAATCCCGTTTCATCACCCAGCCGCGACTTTCCATATGGTTCCGCTTGCGGCCCTGCTCCGGCTGTTTAGGTTCTTTCTCCCTGCAAGCTTGCGGGTTGTAGGCTCCAAGGTTCAGCAAGACAATCTGTCATATACTTCTGCTAGGATGCGCTTTTCGTGACCAAAACCTTATCAACGACATTGTCGTCTGCCACTGCTGCCCCAAACTACAAACATCTTACACAACCGATAGCAAAATGTATGTTGCGTATGACGCTCTTGATGCTGAAGCTGATTTGAACAAGGCATATCACAATATCCATCACAGCCCCTCGCGGCGTCGTTGTTGGCCAAGATCTTGTCACCATCGACCTCGCCCCAGACATGACGCTCGCCGATCTCAAAGTGGTCATACAAAGTGAGACCAACCTTGCCCCGCCCGCCCAGATCCTCTACCACAACGGACGGGAGCTTTCCGACGATTCGCAGACGTTGAGTCAGTGTCAGATCAAAGAGGATGACATGCTGGCACTGCTTGTTCGCCCACGAGCATCAAGCAGCGGACCAAGTAGATCGGCGCAAGGTGGCCAAACAAGGGGCACTGCCCCAGCTGGTCGCAGACAGGGTGGACAAGACCCAGAACCGTTAAGGTTGCAAGCGCTAGGTGATCCACGGGTCCTCCAGCAGATCAGAAGCCTCAATCCTGAGCTGGCGAATGCTGTCCCTGATGCCGCCCGCTTTCGGCAGCTTTTGGAACATACGAACAGCACACACCAGCAAAAAGAAGCCGACAAACAACGCGAGCTAGCTTTGCTCAACGAAGACCCCTTCAATGTGGACGCCCAAGAGAAAATCGAAGAGATTATTAGGCAAGAGCGGGTAATGGAAAACCTGCAAGATGCCATGGACTATACACCGGAAGGTAGGTTCTCTCTCAGACTCATGCTCAGCATCTATACTGGTTACTGACCGGCTGCTCCATTAGTTTTCGGCAGAGTGACAATGCTATACATTGACGTAGAGGTTAATAATCACAAAGTCAAGGCCTTTGTCGATTCTGGCGCCCAAATTACTATCATGTCACCTACCTGCGCCGAAAAGTGTGGAATCATGAGGCTGATCGATAAGCGCTATTTTGGAATAGTACGAGGTGTCGGTACCGCTATGATCCTTGGACGAGTCCATTCTGCGCAAATTAAGGTGGGCAATCTATTTCTCCCAGTTAGTTTCACAGTCACGGAGGGGAAAGACGTGGACCTACTCCTAGGGCTGGACATGCTGAGGAGGCATCAAGCCTGCATAGATCTACGGAAAGGGGCTTTGATAATCGGAGGGGAAGAGGTGAATTTTTTGGGTGAGGCGGATATTCCTAAGCATGAAGAAGATGAAGCGGAAATGGATGGGCCTTTGGGTACGAAGACGGGTGCCATATCTGAGGCTGTCTCACAAGATCAATCAAACGCAACAGATGCTCAACCGAAAGGTAAAGCTCAAGCAACTGAAGGTTCCTCAGGGACAGCCGGAGAACCAACCGGGGGACAACAAGCGCCTAGAGGATCATTTCCTCCTGAAGATATTGCCAAGCTGACCGACCTTGGGTTTTCGAGAGAGGAGGCCGTTCATGCTTTGGAGCTCGCGGGAGGCAATGTCGACATGGCTGCTGGGATCCTCCTATGATGCCCATGGGCAACTTCGTGCATCATTTAGCGCCATTGTTTTTGGGTGGCATTGCAAAGGCATACGTTATCAGGTACTTAGTCGTTAGCATAGAGGGACTCGATACCTCTTGGGCCTTCCAGCCATCACCAATCGAATTTACAGCGATGTCCAGATTCATCAAATCACGAGCCTCACTGCCCTACTACTCCTTCAAACCCATAAGACCATGCAGTGACTGCTTATGACGTATCAAACTCTTAGGTTAGAATATTTTAGAGCTGTAATTTTCAACCCCACACTTAATAATACGAAAACATTACACTCGAAGAATCCAGTAATATAGACTACCACACCCACTTCATACTATGTTTGCTGTGCCCGGTTGGGCCATTTCAGCAGATGCTCTGAAAATTCAAAAAGATCCTGCAGGCAAGAAATTGACTCACGACTCTGCGCCGAAGGATCAGAAAGGGACTAGTCTGACATCGAAGAAAAGGAAACGAGGTTATGGCAAGGCAAATGGCGTCAATGTTACAGAAGAAAACCTCGCAGACCTGTGGAGGAAGCATATCGAAGGAAAGAGCCAGGTAGTAGAGGATGGCGCAGGCAGTATGGGAAAGAAGAAGAAGAGGCGGAAAGAGAAAGTGCTGAATGAGACTGAAGCTCTTACTACCAAAGCCGAAGCTTTAGTCAAGGCAGCCGAAGACCCTGAGAAGTCTGAGGTCGGAATTGGAGAGAGCCAAGGCAAGAAGCATGTGGAATCAAGTCCGGTAGCGGAAGCAAGAAAGTCCGAAATTACAACGGAAACCGTGAATGGCGAAGCACAGAATATGGACCCAAAAGAGGCTGCTAAGGCCAAGTTCGAGGGTCGGAAACGCAGGGCTTTGGAAAAGAAGGAAAAGAAAGCCTATCTCCAAGCCAACGGTACCATCCCACCGCAGCGTCCTACAAATATTCAAGATGCGTCTATCTCCAGTGACAGTCCCAACTCTCCCAGCACAGCCAAACCTATAAAATCTCTTCCAAAAAATCCACCTCCTAAGAGTACAAATGCTCCTGCCCCCATAACCACTACAGATAGGCCCACAACCACCGTCGAAACCAAGCCTCCAGCCCCGGAAGCCCCTTCAAAGCCCCATGTGCAGGTCCCCGCATCCAAGCTAACTCCCCTCCAACAAAGCATGCAAGCCAAGCTCGTCTCCGCCCGCTTCCGGCATTTGAACCAAACCCTCTATACTACCGCATCTACGCAAGCTTCACAGCTATTCACTGAAACTCCCAGCGCGTTCTCGTCCTACCACGCCGGTTTCCGTGCCCAAGTCGCCGTATGGCCGCAGAACCCTGTCGATACGTTCATCGAAGATGTAAAAACAAGAGGGAAAGTGAGATTAGGACGAGATAGTCAAAAAAAGCTTTGGAGGCAGGAGCGTCAGGGCAAGGGAAAGGGAAAGAGAGACGTCGACAGCGTACTGGCTGCGGCAGATTCGAAGCCGGCCCAGGACTTGGATCCCCTCCCCTGCACACGCGGAACATGCACCATCGCCGACCTTGGCTGTGGTGATGCCACTTTCGCTGCCACTCTAAGCCCCCTCTCCAAGTCCCTGCACCTACGCCTCCACTCCTTCGATCTCGCCAAAGGCGACGGCCTTAACGCCTCCTTTATTACGGTCGCAGACATCTCCAGCCTCCCTCTCGTAGATGGAAGCGTGGATGTAGCAATCTTGTGTCTGGCGCTCATGGGCACGAATTGGGTCGATTTTGTAGAGGAGGTGGGGAGGGTGGTGAGGTGGGGCGGGGAGTGCTGGGTGGCGGAGATTAGGAGTCGCTTTGGGCGACCGGCGGTGAACAGGAAGGGGAAGCAGGGGAAGGGAAAGGAGGAGGATGATGAGGAGGAAGTGGTTGCGGACGCGGAGGAGGACCTAGTGGACAAGCACGGGGAGAAGACGGACGTGAGTGCGTTCGTGGATGTTTGGAGGCGGCGAGGTTTCGAGTTAAGGGGCGAGGTAGATACGGGGAACAAGATGTTTGTGAAGATGAGGTTCGTGAAGAAACTTACCCCAACCAAGGGCAAGGATGTTCCTAAAGACGATGCCCTGACGCACGGAAAGGACGAAGAAAGGGGACAAAGAAAGTTCAGGGGGAAGCGGTTCCTGGATGATACCCGAGAGGATGATGTGGACGAGGCAAAGGTGCTGAAGCCCTGTGTCTACAAGACCAGATGAGAGAGTTGCGCAAAACGGTAAATGGGTACTTGTGCGGCTCTCCTGCCATCTTCTATCCTAATTCGCGTGCGTATGGTATCATGGCTTGCCTGCCGATTCCTATTCAATCCCTGGGTATCATTACGCTGCCGCCCCTCACTCTTCTTGCTTGCCTATGCCCAAACATTCTGATCTTTAATCGGTTGCTCCATAAGATCTTTTATACTCCTCCATGCGTGTTAAGTCGGTCCCTCCCACTCCCCGCAATTCCTTGATCAAGTCGTTCAAGGTGATGATACTCAACACCGGCACCCCAAACTCCCTCCTCACCTGTCCAATCGCACTTGTTGTTACTCCATCTCCTGGCATCCTCTCCATGCGGTCCAAGGCCACGATTACTCCGACCAAAAAGCCTCCCTCTTTGGCGATTATCCCACAAGCCTCCCTCATGGCCGTCCCCGCCGTGATAACATCGTCCAGAACTAGTACCCTCTTCCCCCTCAGTCCTGCCCCCACAATGCTCCCTCCCTCTCCATGATCTTTAGCTTCCTTCCTATTAAACGAGAAGCTCACATCCCCATACCTCCTCTCATCCAACTCCGCCAGCTTATCAACCGTAGCTGTAGCCAAAGGGATGCCCTTATACGCCGGACCGAATACAATATCGAACTTGAAACCAGGATTGGAGATGCTGTAGGTAATGAGAGTGTGCGCGTAAGCGCTACTGATGGAGCGCAGCAGCGAGGCGCGGTGGAAGAGGCCGGCGTTGAAGAAGTAGGGGGATCGGCGGCCGGATTTCAGGGTGTAAATGCCGAAAGTTAGGACATGCGCGGATAGGCAGGAGTGCAGGAAGGAGCGCTTGTAGTCTGGCAGGAGGGAGGCGGATGCGGAGATAGCGGTGGTGAGAGATTCTGCGGTGTTGGGGGCGTTGTTTGAGGTCTGCGAGGATTTGACGACCGGGAGAGGATGCATGGCATCAAGGCGGGCTTGGAGAGCTTGGATGCGGGCGTTGAGATCGTCGGGTTCGTCTGTTTGGGTGGGGGTTTGGGCGGTGATCGGGTTGGCGGGGGGAGGATTGGGCGGGTCCATGATAGCGCTGACGTCGGCTAGTGTGTTGAAGCGAGAGTTGGTCGGTTAGGGACTGCAAAGCACCACTTTAGACAGCAACGAAGGCAGAGTGGATTGTTGCGTTTATTTGTGTTGATCCTGTCAGGAACAAGTCCTGCGCATGGCCTGATGGCTGTGAAAAGTTAAGCGAGTCTTAGCTTCCGCCTCGCGAAAAGTTGCCCCACAAAGACTTCGCTGTTAATCTTCGACCGCCTTCTCGCCGCCCCTCCACAGCTGTTGAATGTCAAGCGCATCACAACCCGACACCCACTCTGAGCTCAAGAGTTAAATATGAGAACCACCTGGAAGGAGATACAACCGGTGCCTACGAGCCAAGAGTTCCTTGATGTGGTTCTCAGTCGCACACAACGACGCTTGCCTACCCAGATCAGATCAGGATTCAAGATTAGCAGAATAAGGGGTCTGCGCCAGCGGCACACGTTTTGGTCATATTAGCTAACGTACGGCAGGTTTCTATACTCGCAAGGTCAAATACACACAGGAGACTTTCTCAGAGAAGTTGTCCCTTATCTTGGATGGGTTTCCGCGTCTGCAAGATATACATCCGTTTCGTCAGTCCCCTCAAAGTCGAGCTCTAATCTTCGTATTCCTATCCTGTGGATGCCATAACTGACAGCGATGTCCAGACAAGGATTTGCTGAATACACTCTACGATGCGGACCATTTTCGAATTGCCCTTGGGCAGCTTTCTACAGCAAAGCATCTGATCGAGACTGTCTCCCGAGACTATGTCCGTCTACTCAAATATGCGCAGTCGTTGTTCCAATGCAAGCAACTCAAACGTGCCGCTCTCGGGCGCATGGCTACCATATGCAGACGGCTGAAAGACCCTCTCGTGTATCTTGAACAAGTTCGGCAGCATCTGGGCCGTCTACCCTCAATCGATCCAAATACCAGGACCTTACTCATTTGCGGATATCCCAATGTCGGGAAGTCGAGTTTTCTCCGAAGTGTTACAAGAGCAGATGTCGATGTTCAGCCATACGCGTTCACAACGAAGAGTCTGTTTGTTGGCCATTTCGACTACAAATACCTTCGCTTCCAAGCCATAGACACCCCTGGTATTCTCGATCACCCACTTGAAGAAATGAACACTATCGAAATGCAATCCATCACCGCAATTGCCCACCTCCGCTCCGCGATTCTCTACTTCATGGATCTTTCCGAACAATGCGGTTACTCTGTCCAAGCCCAAATCCAGCTCTTTCAATCCATCAAACCGCTCTTCGCAAACAAACTCGTTTTCATAGTCATCAACAAAATTGACATCACCCGCCCCGAGGATCTTGATCCTGAAACCAAAGCCCTCCTCGACTCCATCATTACGCCAGGAACCGTCGAACTCCTCCAACTCTCCTGCACAACAACGGAAGGCGTCACCGCCGTCAAGAACGCCGCCTGTGACCGCCTCATCGCCGATCGCGTCGCCCAGAAACTAAAAGCCGGCTCCGCAAACAACACCAGCGGTACTATCGGCGGCCGACTTGGAGACGTCCTGACACGCATTCACGTCGCGCAACCACTCGGCGGTGTGGTTCGCGAGCCTTATATTCCCGAAGCCGTAAAGCAGCTCCGCAAGTACGACAAGAATGACCCCAATAAACCCAAGTTAGCCCGCGACATCGAAGAAGAAAACGGCGGTGCAGGCGTCTTCAATGTCGATCTCAAGCAGAAATACCTCCTGGAAAACCCCGACTGGACCCACGATCGCGTTCCTGAAGTCTTCGACGGGAAAAACGTCTACGACTTTATCGACCCGGACATTGAATCAAAACTCGAGGCCCTCGAAGAAGAGGAAGAAAAGCTCGAAGCCAGCGGCTACTACGACTCCGACGACAGCGTCGAAAGCGCCACAGAAGCCGACACGAGAATGAAAGCGGAGCTAATCCGAGAAAAAAGACAACTCATAATTAACGAAAACAAAATGCGCAAATCCCTAAAAAACCGCGCCGTCATCCCCCGCCCTGCCACCACCAAGAAACTTTCCGCCATGGAAGACCACCTCGACCGCCTCGGCTACGACACAACCTCCATCTCCGCCCGCGCCCGCTCCCAATCCCGCGGCCGGCCCCTCTCCCGCAGCCGCACCGCCACCGAAGACGCCATGGACATCGACGGCGCCACTAGCGCTAGCACAATCAATGTGCGAGATCGCAGCCGAGCGCGCAGTCAGAGCAATAGACGCGAGGACGGAGTCACGAGTGTCGGCGCGCGGAGCAAAGCGGAGAAATTGCAGAAGCTGGGGCAGAAGAAGATGAATCGGATGGCGAGGCAGGGGGAGGCGGATCGGCATACTAGTAGTGCGATGCCGAAGCACTTGGTGAGTTTTCTTTATGCTCTTCTGTGCTTTGGTGGTTTTGAGAGCTAATGGGTTTGTGTGCGCAATAGTTTTCGGGCAAGAGAGGGATGGGGAAGACGCAGAGGCGGTAGATGGGATTGTGAACTCATTACGGGGGATTAGAACGTCAACGGTACCTTTCGCGTACATGAGGATAAGACAAAGAGGGTTTCTTACGCAATCACTCTGGTCTTTTGCCGGCTGAAGGCGTAGCGGAGAAAGCTCGAGTTAACGATGGGCTCGATTAGGGACTTGATATGACAACTGCACATGTTTTTCAGAGAATCGGTATATGCATCGCATGAGAAGATGTTGAGGAATCGAATTCTCAGCTTTCTCTACGTACAGCCGTTGAAGGCCTCTCCCCTCCAACTCTCCCCCAAAAAGATATAACCCCGCCACCCCCTCTTCAGTTATCCCACCACAGAAACATCGTCTAATAGTTAAATATCGACAAAACAACTGCGCCGTCGCCATCATGTTATAAAACGATCATGCGCTCGTCTAGTCGTTGAAGACCGCAAACGCCGTTCTGCGTGCCCATCTCTTGTGATTTTTAATTCGTTGAGAAATTATTGTGTATAAAATGGGGGATATGTGTTGAATGGTATATGAAAAGCCCAAGGGTGAAAAACGCCGACGCTATGCTGGTATATGTTGAATTTGCGAGGAATATGTAAACGTCCAGGATTGGAAATGATGATGGATAAGCTGGGAGGGTTGATATAGAAGGTTAGGAGAAGCGGTCGTGTAAGGCGGAGTGGTTGTGCAGTGGTGATGGTGAATGTTTCAGTGGTTACTCTATTGCTTGCTCTATCCTCTCATAGGCGATGTGTAAAGATGTTGTAGTTGTAGGTCTATTTATTGACCTCGTTGAAGACCGTCTCGTCGGTCTTAAAGGACCCATTTAACTCGGCGGTACCATTGGCGTGGACGCCATTGATCACTGGCTTAGTGACAGCCGCTGGATCGTCCATGTTCTTAACCTCGAGGCCGTCGAAGAGCCTGAAGATGCCATGGGTGGAGTGGAAGTCGTTGTGGACTATATCAATCAGCAAATTTTGGCTCATATTACATACGACATGTGGGAACATAAAAGCGTATTAAGGGGAACATACCAATGTTAATCAGATACCAATTGTTTATAATCCCGTCAATGAGTTGCCGACTGGGACTTAGCGCGGAATGGCATTTTGCCCAGTCTGACCCAAGCTTGAACGCCTCATCCTTCCATGCCAGGAAGCTTATAGTCTCAACGATGGTCGGCTGAACGATCTCCTTACCTGGGAAGACACCCCAGGTCACAGCATTAGGACCTTCGCTTGGAGCATTGGTCCTGAGATCCCCGTCTTTGTTAACGGCATGGAAGGTCATGTCTGGGTCCTTGTCGATGCGAGCAATTAGTTCTGTGATAATCTGCGGTGGGACAAGTAACTCCAGATAAGCCTTTTGATATACATATCCGCCGTGTGGCCCCCAGCCGTGGATTGGATGGGAAGATTTCACGCCATTGACGGAGGGCTGAGAAGTAATGGTTAGTAAACCTCTGCGGTTTAGGTCGATAAGTCCTGGTTTTATGGAGTCTGTTTCGCTTGTGATGGGGGATTCACTCCACGGCAGGCTTTGGAGGTCTTTTTCGAGGAAGCGGATGAAGATATTAGCGACGTCTCGCAGGCTTTTGGGGGTTCCCCATAGCTTGATGTTTTGCTCGTTCGTTCCTTTTAGACCGATGCCGTAGGCGTCTAATTCGCCGAAAGCGGGTGATCGAGAGTCACCCCAGCGGCCATTGGGAAACTCGTCCCAATCTTGGGTGCGGGCAATGTATGATTTGTTACGGTTTTTCCAAAATATGGGTCTTACATCTTCTTCTCTGCGATTGAGCCCTAGCGATTGTCGCCATGGTAGCGGCTTGCTGGTTGGTGTCCCGTCCTTGGATACGAGATCCAGTTCTTCGAGTACCATTCGCGTTGCCTGTGCAAGATTCATGGTGTAACTAGGCAAAGCGTGAACACAGTGAAAGTGGGATGTGTCAATGGCATGCTTACAAATGTAGATGCACAATACCAGCGCCGATAATCCTCTGGCACATTTCGGCCACGAGGCCTTTTCCTACTTCTCGGACCTTGGCATCATCGTTTTTTACGGGTTCTAGGGCGTCTGTCCAATTCTGCGGAATTTTGCAATTGGACCAGCCTGCGCGTCTCAAGAACGCCGCGTGTGTTTGTATGGGCATGATTCCTGGGATGATAGGAACATTGATACCTCGAGCACGGCACTTCCCCACCCAGTCAAGGAAATTATCAACATCATAGAACATCTGGGTCACAATGAAAGTCCCGCCAGCATCAATTTTCTCCTTTAGATGATCCAGCAATATATCCGGATCTTGTTGATCATCGCAGCCTTCCGGATAGCCAGCGACACCGATATCGAAGTGATCACCGTATCTCTCCCTGATGTATTTAATGAGATCTTTAGCATAGCGGAAGCCTCCCTCTATTGCCTGCCATTTCTCCTTCTCTCGCGGAGGATCTCCACGAAGAGCCAATATGTTGCTGCAACCTGCCTTGTAAGCTTCTTTCAACGCATTGTCGACCTTCTCTAGCTCCATATCGGTACATGTAAGGTGCATGCATGTTTCAAGACCGTAGAATGTCTGTGCGACATTAACCATTTCACACGTGAGATGTGACAAAGTCCCACCAGCGCCCCAAGTGACATCAATGAATGAAGGGCCTAAATCGTGCATTCGATCCATGCCTGTTCTCCGTCAGTCAAGACACTATAAAGCTATTAGACACGGAGTTCTATTCGCGGGAACGCACGGTCGTAAAGGTTCTGAACTCCCTACACCGGGCATCAGTATAATGATACGATCCGAGATTGGTCGTAAGAGATATTTACCTGCGCCGTTTTAGGAGGAAAGAATTCGAAAGAGAACATTGGCTTCCCCGTCCGCTCCGCCTCCGCAAGCTTTTGGCTGATATGCATTCTGAAAATTTCTAAGGACCGCTATAGTTCTATTGAGTGAAAGATGTGTCAGTATCTGTGTTCCTAGAGACTCATACAAAGAAAAGGCAAGAAGCTGACAAGTAGCGTGCTAGGGGTGTTGAGTACGTCAGGTTGGCCAGCACGACGGTGTTTGGTTTCTCTACTGACCCAAAAAGCAAGATTGCTAGGCCTGACAGCTTTCCTGTCTTCTTGTGGCTGAGCCTGCTAACCAAAGTACCTTTTCCGAGCCCACCTATCTGCCTGCTGTCGCGACATGCACCACGGTGTTTGCCTTCTCGATTTTGCGGTGTGTGGGGTAGGACTTCGAAAGAGGCTTGAGCGGTACACGGTTTTTTTCGGGGAATAAATTGGCGTTGAATACGTGGTTGGGCTGTCCAATGGATTATCGAACGAGAAGATAGGAACGGATTAGCTGCAGGAATCCAGAGTACTGTGGGCACTGTGTAACTCTAACTCGACCGCTGCAGAAAAGATCGTGAGGCCAGCGTAATGTAATCTTTATCGAATATCGATGGGTTGCATATGAAAATACATTACGGAAACAATACTCTCTGTCCTGAAAGGGAAGGTATAAGCGAGCTACCCCTTAGTTCCCGTTGCTGCTCTTCCGCCTTTCCGCTTTCCCACCCCCTCATGCCCCTCACCCGATTCCCACCATTGATGACGACAAGCTAACAGCGACGACGACGTCGACGACAACTACCTCGCGTTGACCAGTCTTGGCATATGCAATACCGCCTCACCACGGCAAGCATTTGTCTTTTTCCTTGGGAACGTACTTTCTCCATCTGATATCCGAATTTCCATTTCCATCTGGAACCAAAGCGTTCAAAATGCAAGCCCAACTTCCTAACGCTCCCTTGCAACGCATGACTCGCGAGCAGCTTTCGTCTATCCTACTGTCTCTTGATGCGTCGAAAGTCGCCATCATTGACGTCCGTGGTGACGACCATGTAGGAGGTCACATTCATACTTCTACCCATGTGCCATCAACGTCCCTAGACTACCGCATCCCGCAACTTTTCCGAACCCTGGCTGATAAAGAAATTGTGGTCTTTCATTGCGCGTTGAGCCAAGAGAGAGGTCCTCGTGCAGCACGAAAGTATATGGATGAGAAGAGAATGGATCAGAGGAAGAGGCAAGAGACCTCAGAGGATCACCGGGAAGTCTCAGTATCTGTAATAAACCCGGACTCGGGTTTGGGGAGCAAGAATTTGGGCGTCTTGGGCGCTGAAGGCATTGACCCGCAAGCAAAGGTTGCAGATCAAGAGGTTTACGTACTTGATGGGGGATTTGTGAAGTGGCAGGAAAAGTGCGCGACGCCCTTGTGATTATAGTCCTTGTGTCTATTGTTTTGTTTTCAGATGAATTCATCAATATCGCTAACAATGTGAACTAGATATGGAACGGATAGGAGATTGACAGATGCGTATGCGGCAGACTTGTGGACGGACTATTACTGAGAGGCCCTATGATGGAATCTTAAGCATGGCCCACTGGACGACCTCAACCAGTAATGGGAAGCAACTGAGATGCGCAACTGTCTGACTTCTGAGCTGTTACATCTTATATCTGCCGGCAGACATCTGATGGCTAACAAAGAACTATGATGTCGCGAAAAAAGAAAAGGAGTGACATTATGCTTCGAACCGATGATTTTCTACCCATATCTGAGCCTGCCAACCATGACAAGGGTTTCCAGACATCTACGACACAAACAATTGATCTATCTCGGTTCTCCAACATCTTGAGCCATTTCCGCAAGCCTCACTATACGCCCACGCTTGAGTGGCTATTCAATTGGCGTATTGTTCCATGTTTCCCACATGAGAAATCATATTTTGCAAATAGAAAACTGCTGAAAAGTCTCTCTTATATCGATCCATTATAGTCCCATCCTCACGATTCGTCGAGTCCCGGCATCTGAGGCTGGCAAAAGTAGAAGTTCAACCACCGCACAGATATCAGAGTCTAATTACTATCAAGAATATCCAGATCTTCTACTAAACTTCTTATCTGTCTCCCAGTCTAACCTAAAATCTACCTTGCTATTTATTATCTGTGCTATCATTTTCTTTTCAACTTCAATGCACTCGCTTGGAACGGTATTTGAGCTTGTCTCAAGGCTTTCTCGTTAACATCGACTACTGACGAAACTGAAAGTGTGACCACCATGATGGCTTTCCCAATTTCTGCCCATACATTTTATATGGACTGAGGGACACTGCAGGAGCATGAATAGTCCTAATGTATTTGCCTGGATAATTCAACTCAGACCTTAGTTTCCCATCTGTGCCTAACAAGATCCCTTTACATCCCTCCACAAATCCCAACCACCCCCTGTTCTCCTTCACCGAGCCCTTCTCCACCTCCCGGAAACCCAATCCCTCCTCAAAAAAACCCGCCAACAAACTCCCTCATCTTTCTCCAACTCAAAACCCAGCCAATCACGCCCACAAGCCTTCCGTTACCGCTTCTTCTCGCGCTAAGAGGAAGGCGATTCGATCACTATAATAACCATCCGAAACGAGTACATGACCATTAAACTCATATCCACCTGGTTCAGCGACCATAGCCACAGTGCGGTAACCCAAGCATGAACATGCGGAGGCCCAAGAGGGGGGGGTTGTTGTATGGAGATTCGGGGAAAAGGCAGAGAGCACCATCGAGAAGTTCGAGTCGTTTTCTCTTAAGCAATGAAGTACGGTCTTAAGTATCGATACTACTCCCGAAACGGACGATGCTAGGATGCTGGAGATGTTGAGGGCAGGGGGGGGTTTGACGTGTTACATACGGGCCTTCATCGGTGTGGACGGACACACATAACACCAACATGGCTAGCAACTTCATCATCCCAGCGCCCCCTTCCTTTCCCTGATATCATCTTCTTCCAGAGACACATCACCTCCCCCTTAGTCACCCCCCCCTCCCCAAATAATCAAGTACATTCCTTCACCCGTGCACCCAAGCTTACTTATCTCACCTATCTTTCCCACTTATATCCCTAACCCTCACCTTCCAGGATTCCGTACCCCACTCCCGCAACTCTCCCCCTCTATCTTACCAGTCTCAACCTTTGGGAATATCATCAGGGACAGAAACCACTTCAATCCCCCCTCCCCCTTTTAAAATTCCACCACAGCGTCTTAAATAAAGATAACCCTTTTCCACTCTTTATAACCCTACCGTCACTGAGACTTGGTGAAGGCTATGGAAGCGCAGAACCGGAGGCGTTAGTGGAGATCTTTGAGATATTGCGGTTGCGATTGAGATTCCGGGGGTTCTGGGTGGGGGTGGATGGGGTCGGGCTGCTGAGCTGGGACCGAAGGGAGGTGGGGGAGTGGGAAGGGAGAGGCGGAGATGGGGGGTTTGGGGTTGGGTGTGGTGTAGTGTGGGATGTCAAGGTGAGAGAGGAGTTTAGGAAGGAGATACGATAGGTACCGACTAGACGATTTTCGAATTTGCAGCTAATGGCAATCAGAGTTTTTTTATGAGTTTCCTTTAACGCCTTCCCCGACCCTTTCTAAGCTGATTCCCGTGTAACCCTAGCCAACAGGCCAATCTGGCAGCGCTTCTTATCCCAGTTCAAAGCCCCCCACCCCTCCACCACCTCCTCAATCCCCGGCAAATACAACCATCGCATCTCCTCCCCCCCACCCCCACCCTTCTTTTCATCCCACACCTGCCCCTCTCCGAGCTTCTCCCTCTCTTCCTTGGGCAGTCTTTTGTTATTCATTTTCCTCGTTAGCTCCAACACCCCATCTACCCTCTCCTGCCTCTTTTCTTGCCAGAACTTGAGGGTTTCGCGCATGGGGATGTTAGATGATGGTTGCTTTGAGAGGAGCAAGGAAAGCATGTAGATGTCTTCAAAGGCTTGGTTTACGCCTTGGCCTGCGGTGGGGGGGATCGCATGCGCGGCGTCGCCAATGATGAGTACTTTGGCGCTTGGGGAGGACCATTTGGGGAGGTGGGGGAGGGTGTAGAAGGGCCAGATGGTCAGGGTATTTAGGGGGATATGTTCAAGAGCGGATTGCACCATGTCGGGCCAGTTCTCCATATTCGTCTGGATGAGTCGCAGTAATTCGTCTTTCGAGGTATACAGTTTATCCCATCCCGCTCTATCAGTCTCGGGATAAGTGCGCTGAGTCCCGGCTAGTAATTCCTCGCCGTCAACGCTTTGGGGAGCGAGCACGAACATGCCGTTTTTGGGTGAAGAGATGGCTGCAGGGAGGTGATAGGTCATAGCGGGTGGGAAACGCAGGTGTGAGCGTTGGAGGGTGTAGGTCATGGCTAGTTGGCCAGAATATATTGGGGCTGCGGTGGGAGAGATATATCGGCGGACCTTGGAGTGAATGCCATCAGCACCAACGAGCAGTAACGTATGTTTGATGATTCCATCTGCAAATGCAAAGGAAACGCCTTCTTCGGATTCCGAGATTATGTGAGAGAATTTCTTATCGAATTCGATAGGAATGTGACGTTCGTTGATCATCAGTAGTAGTTCACTGATGAGAACCTGCCGGTAGATCCTAAGGGCTTTGTAGCCATAGAGTTCCTGGTTGCCGAAATAGTATAAGCCAGTTGTCTCGTGTTTGTCATCTTTGAACGCTATAGTCTCGAAGTGATAGCCCTTGTTGCAAACCCGTTCGTAGACGCCTAATGTATCAAGGATCCGTAAGGCATTAGGTGAGAGCATGACGGCGCCTCCATGGCTGAAGCTCGGAGAGCGGAGTTCATATATCTTGCATGGAATGGACTGTTCGTGTAATGCAACGGCCAGGCTGAGTCCCTAAATCCGTCAGCTAACTGTCGTGACTGCGGACTTCACAGTAGACATACCGCTAAACCGCCACCGATAATAGTCACGGGGATACAATCCATGGAGCCCATGGCGGTTCGGATTTGTAAGGGCTTTAATTCGGGTGTCAAGTGTCTTCCTGTGCCGCTTGCTGAAGTTCAATCGGTGAATGTTGAGCCCAAGAAATAATCGGATGCAATACATATATACTGATGATACAACTGCGGGTTTTCCAGACTGATGCTGAACTTTAAGTAGTTAGACATATGGTTTTGAGTTGTGTAATTGTCGGTCCCGACACCAGCCCCGGGATTCGGATCCGATTATCGCATCCGACAAAGTCCGATTGCCTTTCTTGGGTAACGAAGGTCTTATCCAACCTCTGTAGTCCTTGGGTCTCGGCTTTCCCAATTCCCTGTGTTATAAAGGCCACGATATCCCAAAGGTCGTCAACACTAACTGTAATATATAAGATTCGGTCGTCCACTTCAATTCTTGATATTCACAACCGCACCTGGATTTGCAGCAATTTTATACTTCGAATACGCGACCAACAATGCGTGTCCTGGTTATTGGTGGGACTGGTCGGACGGGCAAGCTTGTCATTGATGAAGCGTTGGAGCGAGGTCTGTTTTTCCACCTTTTCTGCGTAGGCAGATGCTTATACAGTGTAATTATAGGCTATACGGTTACGACATTGGCTCGAGATCCCAATGCTCTGAAACCGCGGATTGGTTTGACCATCGTGAAAGGTATGCACGATAGACCCCAAAATACGTGGTACAAGCACTGATCGTTCAGGAACTCCTCTCAATCAGTCCGACGTCTTCTCAGCCTTCAACTCTACCCCGAATGAACCTCCAGACGCTATAATCGTTACGCTTAGCTCCGTCCGCGCGAGTGATAGTCCCTTTTCGGCCGTCGTTTCGCCACCTCGGCTAATGACCAATTGCAATACCAATGTTATAGCCGCCATGAAGAAATGCGGCGTTCGCAAGCTTGTGGTTATGGCTGCTCTGGGTGCGGGTGATTCATTTCCCAGTCTGAGTTTCCCGCTCCGGTGCTTGTTCAGAAAGTCAAATATGGCGGCCTCGTTTGAGGACCATGATGTGGTTGATCGAACTGTAAAAGAAAGTGGGATGGATTTTGTGTTAGTGAGACCGGCAAGACTGACGGATGAGGATGCGAAAGCAGTTAAGGAATATGGGGACCAGGGTAAAGGAATCGGTTTGATGAGCGCGATATCCCGAAGAAGTGTAGCGGTTTTCTTGGTGGCTTCGGTAGAGAAGAGTACGTGGGATGGAAAGTCTCCAGTAATTTCGAATTAAGTTGAGCTGCCACTGATCATTCTTGGGCTGTTATGGCCGATGGAAAAGGGACTCTGCTCGAGATCATTTGTGAAAAGCGAGGTTACCCGGATCTGCTATTACTTAGGAGGGGCACTTCATAGTTAGCGGTGGTCATAGAGTCTAAATTCGCAAGGCTTTACCCCATGTTGAATATCTATGATATCATCGACTGTACTTAATGCTCTTCGAGAGTGTAGTAACATATATAACAAGTCAGAGCCAAGCGTGATCTAAGTCCCAGTCCGCACCGAAGCCGAAGTCGACCGCTTCGAAATCGATTTCCCAGGTTGGTAGCTAAGGAAAGACAAGTGTCAGTCGAAAACCACGCGTTGAACAGCTAAAAAGAACGGCCACATTTTGGCCGATGATATGCTGGAGTACAGAGCAGATGACAAGAGAGCGGTGCTTACAAAGCTATTTATACTCTGTGTAGCAGCATTATCATGGACTGAGTAACCTTGACGATGGGACAGCGTAACGGGACTTGAGCCTCCATTGACACAACTCCCAATTTCAGCTGTTATTGAAATAGATGGGCGTAATCCCTAAGCTGCGGTCAACAAAGCTTATCAAAGGGGACAAAAGGTGCTTCATTACAGTATTCTTGGCCTTGCTGGCACTATAGCCGGTATTTACTTCGTCCTTGAGCGTTTGGCGATATCCATTTACGACAGTAATCAACCCCTCCCGCATCAATACTTCTTTGCTAACTGCAGAGCCGTTTGTCCTCACAGATTGTAAGATGATAGAAATACAAACAGGGTCTTTCAAATCGCTGCCAAGCTTTCCAGCTCTTCTTACAAGACCGTCAACCGCATTCTCGACGATTCTTGTGAGGCTAGCTTTTGTCCACGCCGAAGTGTTCTCCAGAGAGTTTGCTGGCATCAGTTGGTTGTGTGTTCTCTCTTTATCCTTGCTAGACGTCATCCTGTTACTCGGGGAGGAAGAAATGTGAGTCATTGCTTTGATTTCAGAACAGACACTCAATGCTGCTTGCACGATATCGACTTTGCAAAAAGTGTAGAAAAGATCCCAATACTGTTTCGAATTGATAACGTCAAGGTCCGCTACGTTTGGATCGAAAGCATCTTGATGTGAGAGAATGATTAAAGATGATCGGACGCACGCGGTTCGAGCCTCAGCAGAGCCCAGCCAAGCAAGTCGTCGGTAGATATATAAAACTACTCGGCGAAGGTACACATCGAGCAGAGTCCGGCCAAAAAGACGTCCAGATCCATCATTAGCCTGGTCTGAAGTACTATCAGGCTTCAAGATAGCAGGTAGGTCTCGAAGATATTCTTCGATTTTCCTTGCATGCTTCAAGATCTCCTCACAATCCGCTTCAAGTCTGATATTGCTGACAATGCCCATTGCGTCTAATCTCAATGGGAGTGAATTAGCTAAAGCAACTTGACACGAAGAGTCAGTCCACTCGTCGGAAGACTGCTGCATTGGAGGTAAAGCCATGTCTTCGAACAAGTCTTTATCGTTGACGTTTGCTGGGATAGACCACTCGAAATCGGCTCCTCGAATCATACTTGGCATCCCGCAGGTCATCGAAACCTGAAGGTCTATCTCCGCTATGGTCATCCAAAGCCTTCGCCGCTGTTCCTGTTCAAACCTAGTCAGATCAGGGAACTCGGTCGGATTCCGATGGAGGCCCATTATCATTGCGGATCTGACTAGTGCACCAGTCTCACTCCATATCTCTTCGGCACGCTTGTGCCTGGTCTGGTGAGCAAGCACGAGAAGAGTCTGTGTGCGTATAGTGGAAAGCTTTATTCGTTGTTTTCCTTTAAGACCGTCCGTCCAGCGCCCTACCATGTCACAAGCTTCTGATGCCCCAAAATCTTTCTCTGGCATCTCACTTTCAACGGTGGTAGGACCATCTAGACTAGATGCAATTACCATGGTAATGCATAATTGAGGTATAAAATCAGTAAAAGTTGTTGTGCTGTCTTTCTGAGATGTCCAAAAATTGTCGCATTCTGTTAGAAATGTTGGAATATGCAAAACCCTTAATGCGTTTTCGAAATTGTCAACGTAGATTCTCACAAGCCTGTCGCAAACGATTCGTTGAGGAATCATTCTCAACATCCCAGAAAGCGTAGAAGAGTCATCAATAGAGTTGTGATGTTTGGAGGCCGAATATTTCTTCATGGCATCTTTTTGTAATGACTGGCACTCTCTGACCATGGTAATAATGCTCGGTTCTTCAAAGCAACCTCGAATGAACCCTTTTGCCTCATCAAACTATGCCATTTAGTAAATAAATTGCTCCTACAATACAAGCATGGGCTGGAGACTCACTTCATTTAGTAAAGTATGTTTTTGATACAGCCCATGGAATCGAGATCTCAATCCTTTTACATTCAGTGTACCGACATTTGTTAAGCTGCCGGCTCCTGGCTTGGATCCAAGGCTGAATTGTCTAGAGCTCTCAGCTGAAAGCTCTGGATGGCTGCTTAGTAGTTTTTCAAGCTTGTCAACCCGGTTTTGGAGATTTTCGATCACCCCTATACTCTCATTGTTCTCCAGGGCTGGAGTTGGGGGTAATATAGCAGGGAGTCCGACGTGACTTCGGACTTCCGCAAAACCTGTCGGGCTTGGAATCTTCCTTCTCCTCTGACCACTTTCCAAACTCGACTCCTCGGTCGCCCGAGCTTGAGGAATATTCTCATCTTCACGGCCATAGTAACACTGTGGTGCACGCCCAGATTTGCTGCATTGATGACAGGGCAAAAGCCGGTCGCACTTGAGCTTCTTGTTCCTACATAAAGCACAAGATTTTACTAATCGTGGGCGCTTGTGCGGAACCTGATGCACGCGATTTCCTATCCCAAGGGAATGATTAGGGGATGACGTTTCTGGGCGAGATGAATTGACATCGTAATAAACTGGTTGTAACTCCATTGGGAACGATATCTCTATGTTGATATTCAATGGGGGAGCTATTGGATGTGATTTAACCCTGAGACAGCCGCCGGAAGCGCCAGTCACGCTGTGCAAGCAAACTGGGTATAATTTCACATCTCGTCATGTCTTTGTTTCTCATCAGTAATGCTAATAAGCATAGGTTAGGTATGTAGATCCGAATAGCTCGCTTCAAAGCCATGCTCTATCAAAACAGAATGTATTATAATTTAGATTTATGTATTTGATGTGTTTTTTCAATTTTAAATTTTATCGGTATGTTTCAAATAGTACCTACGCCGCTTCAGCCCTACCGAAAGATCTTCAAACCACTCGTAGCTGAGACCTCAACCATACCAATTCTTTCGAAGCTCGTGGGGAATCTCGGCGTTTACTCTTCCTACTACATTAAGCGAATCAAGTTTTGGTCTTCTATGCCGGTGTGGATGCTACCGATGAAATATCGTTCTCATACAACAAGCATGCAGCCTAAGGAGCACTAAAGCATAGGTCAATTTGTCCTTTGTTATCCAAAAGTTAAACCTAGGGAAGACCCCAAAATGAACACTTTTCATAGGGGCGCGCTCAAGCACACGGTGAGGAGAAAGCCAACAGAATACGATAAGAGACATATGCCAAGACACAGAGGGGGCAGTGGATAAGGAGGCTGCTTGGCGCCAAGAACGGGACATGGACGTATGGAAGAGAGGCATCAAGGATGATGTCGGAATCGCCACGTCATACATTCACATTCCCTTCCCAACCTCACCGTTGCTGCAGTCAGCACCACCACTGGAATCAGCACTAATTGTTTTTAATCCAACCTCCTATACGACAGCTGCGAAGTCTGGACAGATATATGCATGTACGAGCTACATGATTAGATCGTTCGCGTTGGCAATCTAGCAGACGAGATACACTCCAATGGGCTGAATCGCACCTACAGCCAGCTCTCGAACCTTGGCAAGAGCACTTATAGAACTCAATCCACACACCGCACTGGATAATTGACCGGCGAAACAAGCGGTTCTAGAGATATTCCTGCAAGGTCTCTCATAAAGCACAAGCTTTAGATAATTGATCGAGATTGGAGGCAGTTCGCAGTATCGCTTCGGAGGCTCATTGGAGTGCTTCAGGAAAGTATTGTCAGTGACTGGAGGGCTTCCTCACGCGTATATAAAAGCTGCGCCACAATTTCTCCTCGCCAACAAACGAGACAATTATGTCTTCCTAGGTGAGCACGATTGACTGGATATGAAGTAGATTCTAACCGACGGTTTTGTTCGAACTTTTCGACCTCATCGAGTCGTACAGCACGATAGTAGTAGGCCCGCATATTTTGATACCACTAGTAGCTCCCAGCGCAAATCGGTTATTCCTGCAACTCCTGCACATAATCCGACGAGAAAAGATCGTACCGCATCTTCGATTGTATAGAGACTCATTGGGTGATTAGGTGAGCGCCCAGCAGCATGGCTTGTGCCATGTACTATCGAAGGTTATCCAAGAACGAGGATCGGTCGGAAGCGAAAGTTCTACTGTACCAAGTCTTTATACTGCAGTCATAGACCGCTTGAACACTCGACCCTCATTTTGTCGGGATGACTGCATAATGGGAAGATATTAAGCATCGATTTTGGCCAAATTACATGTAATTTAGCATACACACAGCGCCTAGATAGTGCCATAGTCACAGGCTGCATGCACTTAATGAAGGAAGAAAAAGAAAAAGAAAAAAAAACACTCGACCCTCCTTTGTCAGCTTCTGAGGTGTCTTGGCTATGCTGCCAGTCCAGCATGAGTGCAGATTGCATGCCTCGCGATCGAATGAGTATATTTGCTTATTGTGCATGAACTTAATGTTTCGAGTTCGAAGACCTCGTCAGCACTACCAATTATGCAATTCGTGTAAGAGAGGGAGGGGTTGAGGAGACTTGATGTGCTTACAATACGAGCTTCATGAATTATTCGCGATTCCATGCATATGAAGGCATATATATATATATGGGTGCATTGTTATAATCCCTTTTTTCTTTTCCCTCATCCTCAATCTCAACTACATTGTAAGACATCAGACTTGTGAAGCCAGGAATTTACATTGCTGTTATTCCCAAGCCCATTTACTTTCAAGTAACTCGTTGTGTCAAAGTGTTAAGAAGCTATCATTCTGCCTTACGACACCATGCCGTCTCTGACTTCCACGCCTGTTCAAACAGCTGTCGTCAACCACACTAAGGTTGCTAAGAAACCACCCACACCCCATGTTGTAGATGGAGCTACTTCTACGAGCTCGACTCCCCAAACCAAAAATGTCAAGGCCGGTGTTTGGGACCTTCGTAGTACCGAGTTCGCAGAGCTCGAGGCCCCAGAGAACACCGAATCTCTGTTCTCTGGCGATCCCGGTGAAAGCGTTCTTGGGGAAGACAGTCGGACAAAGGTCAACAAGAAAGATTTCATGCCTGGTGGCAAATATCGCTGTAAGCCTTTGTGACATAGAATTTTTGCAAAAAAGTACCCTAATTAGGCATTAGCTATTGTGAAACTGTTTCTCCGCTTCGCTGGTCAGGACCAGAACGACCCTTGGGCAATGGCTACAGGTTGGCTCATCAGTAACGACACGATTGTGACCGCTGGCCATTGCTCCTACGACTGGTCGCATAATCTTGGAAGGCTGACGCATGTCAAGACGTACATTGGCTACAGTGGTAAGGAGTCGATCAAAGATAGTCGGAATTATGCGGTGCAATTTCGCACCGGGAAGCGAATCACTACTACCGAGGGTTGGCTCACTGGTGAAGGCAATGAGCCACGAGACGTATCTTTTATACAGGTCGATCCACCATTTACCGGGATTAAACCCATCAAGTACCAGCCAACTCCAATGATTGGTGCAAAGGTGGTCCTCGGTGTGGTAGGCTACCCTGGCGACCTCATGAATCCCAAAACGAAGGAGAAGGGTGCAGTCAGTTTTCTCCTTACTTTACCTTGACTCAAACTCCGGTCTGACACGTGACAGTTTATGTACGAAATCTACCTTGGTACGACCTTTGATCTCGCAAAAACAAAGGCCAAGATGCTTCAATATACTATCGATACTTATGGAGGTACTTGATAGCTGATATGTCTAAAGTGGGTCCTGCTAACGTCCCTAGGGAATTCTGGCTCCCCCGTTATTCGTCAGTCAGATATGGCGTCTATAGGGGTACATGTCCTTGGGGGAAATCCGAACTCGGCCTCAGTTATCTCAGGAACCTATGGTAATCCGTTTGATGCTTATGTTACTATTCTTAAAGCAAAACCGACAGGATCGCACGAGAGCGGTATGGCTACAGTTGATGGCACGGAAGCGGATTGGTTATCGTGGGTTACAGTCCCAAGCAAGGAGCTTACCTCGGGGGGCGAAACCGACGTTCCCACAGAAACAGGCGCCGGGGATCTTGACAATTCCACAGGTAACTCTGAAGCCGTTATCCCTTCAGAGCAGCCGGACTCGGAAAGCGCACTTGACGAAGGCTTCTTCAGTTTTCTGAAAAAGGCCTTAGCAGTCTCTGGGCCTATGGGAATGGTTGCAAGTGTGGGTTTGAGTGTGGCTGGCAGTTTGCTTACGAAAAAGAAAAAGACGGAAGCCGCGCTCGTCGAGGCTTATTCCTTTGAAGGGGTATCTGAACGAGCTCTTCTTGGAGAGGCTGCACTTACGGCTATCGTTCAGCTTGGCCCTTCCAAGTGTAAAGATCTGGGCATATTCAAACGAATGCAGCCCAGGGTCCTCAAACTTCAGCCGATTTGCAGCCGTGCTGGACCAACGATCATGCCATTTGTTATGGAGCGTGCATGGCGTATGACAACGGTGCCAACCCAAAAGCCTCCGAAGAAAATGGACGAGGCATCAATTGAGCCAGCACGCACTATCACACCCGCCGACACTAACACCCTTGGCTTTGGTCCACGTCTCGATGCGAACGCAGAAGCATTCGTGAAGATGCTAACTGAGAGCATCACTACTGAGGATGCTGAAGGTTTCGTGGACACAGAATTCAAGATTGGCGAGGTCGTTGGCAAAGCTCTACGCATATCCGGCCCAATATTGGGGAGTGTTGCAGAGTCGGGACTTTCGCTTCTTGCAGGCCAGGATGGGGCCGAAGCGGATGTCAATCCAGCCACCGAAAGCGACCCAAACAACCCAGAATCTTCAGCATATACTTACGACGCCATGACGCAACGAGCTATCGCCGGTGAAGCCGCTTTAGGCGCTCTCTTACAGACACCCCCGGAGGCACTGCAGCAAGAGGGTTTCCTATTCGATATCATGAAGTACCCAATAAAGCGTTACGGTCCCACATTCCTGAAGCACGCGGGCGACATCGTGTCGGGGGCATTGAACCTAGCTTCGTCAGCCACCTCTCTTGCAGCTGCGCAAAAGCAGAAGAAGCACGAGGATGCCGGTTTGGACCAGGAGCCAGCGGAGAAGCCAGCTAACAGTGATGAAGCTGACATTGACACTACGAAGTCCGCCGAAACCGCAGAGGCAGATTTTCTCGCCACACTTGAAAACGGCTCCTAGGCGCATATGTCAGGTGCTAGAGGAGTAACCGATCTTTTCTTTCTTTTGATTGATGGTAGAGTATGAACCAAAGCAATAGAAAAAGTATCCATTTTTATAAAAAGTCTTCAAGAAGTCTTCAAATGATCTAAAATGAATTAAGCTTTAACCTGAACTTACAAAATGTGTTAAAAGCTTCCTTTTCTCTTCTCATAACTGATCCTGAGATAGCCGCCAGAAGCGCCAGCCGCGCTCTGCGAACAAACCGAGTATAGCTTCAAATTTTGAAGAAGCATAGATACTTCGAATAGACATGCTCTGAACCATACCCAAATCAATCGGTAGCGCTCGTCCCTAGCCCCCAGTCCCTAAGCCTGGTACCTCGTTCCGTAGGAGTCAAATATGTCCGTCACCCTCGATTTCACAAAGCGGCTCCCAAAGATAGAGGTTAGTCGACAAAGGCCGTCTCCCATGAACATCTCTAGACAAGCTCTCCAAACATCGCGTCAAGGAATTGAACCGCACCGACTGCGAAGCTAACAACCAAGACTTCAAGCTGCATGCCCACCTTAGCGGAAGCGTCAGCCGAGCATGCCTTCACGAGATTTGGCTGCAAAGAAAGGCGACGGAACCAGGGTTGAGCTTGGAGAATCCGCTGGTTGCGATACCCGAGGGGAAGGTTGATTTTGATATCAAGACGTGCGTTTGCGATGTTGCGAGTCTTTCCGTTTATTCCGTCATTGTCTAGCTTTCTTCATCGATGTGCAGATTTCGTACCTTTTTTCCCTCTTGTCTACTGCAAGCCCCCATGAAGAACCCTGCTGTATACTTTCAAAGCCGTCAAGCTCGAGAATTGTGCCGAAGCTCGGTTTACTTGACATTCTTTGACTTCCCCACAGTCGGTATTCCTTGTTAAGAAATATGCCACCTAAGCCAGGATCCAATCTCCTACGCATCCTACCTCACCCCTTCCTCACTCTCCCCTCCTCACCCCCTTTCTCCCCATCCGGAACCCCCACACCCCCCTAACCACCACCTCCCCCCCACAGCTTCTTCCCCCTCTTCTCAACCACCATCCACCACCTCCTCACTACCCGCCCCTCCCTCCACACCTCCACCCTCTCCGTCCTCCACTCCTTCCACGCCGACAACACCGCCTACCTCGAACTGCGCACAACCCCGCGCGCCATCCCCTCCAGCCACATCACCAAAGCCGACCACATCTCCCTCATCCTCGACAGCATCGCCTCATTCTCCGCCTCCACCAACAACGAAATGCCCACCTATCTCATCCTCTCCGTCGACAGAGCCAACAACACCCCCGCCGAAGCCATGGAAGTCGTCGATCTAGCCATCAGATACCGATCGCGCGGTGTCGTGGGCATCGACCTCTGCGGCAATCCCGCAAAAGGCGACGTCGCCATCTACGGCCCCGCGTTCGCACGGGCGAAACAGCACACTCTGAAGCTGACGCTGCATTTCGGCGAAGTGGCCTCCCCGTCACTAGAGTCTGAGCTGCGCACCCTGCTCTCCTACAACCCGGACAGGATCGGCCACGTCATCCACGTCCCCGATGCCATCAAGCAGGAAATTGCTGCCAGGAAGCTACCGCTGGAGCTGTGCCTGTCGTGCAACGTGCATGCGAAACTAATCTCTGGCGGGTTTGCGGGGCACCATTTTGGGGAGTGGAGGGATAAGGGGTGTCCGATTGTTCTTTGCGTGAGCAGCCACACACACAACCCCTTCTCTCCCCAAAGGAATTTTAATACGCTAGAACCTCGTTACTGAGTCTTTGATTTGCAGACGGACGACGTGGGAATTTTCTGCAGCCCGCTGTCGAACGAGTATTTGCTGGCCGCGGAGCACTTTGGGCTTAGCCGGCGGGAGGTGGTGGATCTGTGCGGGGAGGCGATTGAGGCGGTTTTTGGGGGGGGGGAGGAGAAGGAGAGGTTGAGGGGGTTGGTGGGGGGAGGGGGGTTGGTGGATGGGGAGGGGATGTGATGTTTTTGGGCCCTGTGAGGGGGGGCTGGGGTTCGACGAGGTAGAGTGTTGACGATGTTCAGTCATATCGGTATCTCTCCCACATGAATTATTGCTCATAGCTAGACACCCAAGTCCAGCCGGCAGCATGGTTGATCTTCCGGTAGCGCTAAAACCCCTACCACGCTTCTGCTCCACCACCCAAACACGACTCATCATATACATACATACACCTTCTACCACATCCCCCTCACAACTTACTCCCCACCCACCTCGGCCCCCTCTTCTCCACAAACGCCCGAACCCCCTCCCTCATATTCTCCCCCCCCTCCATCCCCCCCCACAACCTCCCCTCCACCACCCTCCCATCCGCCTCCTCAGCCCCACACTCCCACCCCAACCTCACGCCCTCCCTCGACACAATCACACTATCCGGACTCCCCTGCGCGATCGTCTCCGCCCACCGAACCGCTTCTTGCACCACGTTTCCGCACACCGCGTTTACGAGCCCCCACTTTTCGGCCTCGGCAGCAGGGACGTTGCGGCCTGTGAGCGCCATTTCCATGGCGCGCTGTTTCCCGACTATGCGCACCAGACGGGGAAGCGCACCGGCGATGGCGACGACGCCGCGTTTTACTTCTGGGAGGCCGAAGATGGCGGTGGGGGAGGCGAGGATCAGGTCAATGTTGACCACCATCTCGCAGCCGCCGCCTAGGCAGAGGCCGTTGACAGCGGCGATGATGGGTTTCTTCCCTCGCCTTCGCGAGAGCCCGCCGAAGCCTGAGGCGGGGAGGGGAGGGCGGGGGACGGCGTCGGGTTTCTGGGCGGAATCCCATTCTGTTGGATGTTAGATCCCAGGGCCGTTTTTGAATCGAGATATCAGAACCGCTCAGGAATTATGAGAAGGGGGTTTGCCTCACCTTTCAAATCCGCCCCAGCGCAAAATGCCCTTCCTTGCCCCGTCACAACCCCAACGCGCAAAACCGGTTCATTATCAAGCCATGACCACACAGCGTCGAGCTCAGCGTGGCCAGCAGAATTGACGCAGTTGAGAGCGCGCGGACGGGAGAGAGTGACGAGCAGGATGTGTGGACCTGGGAAGGAGAGTTTGGTGAAGGAAGTCGGAGGAGGGGGATGCGTGAATGGGGGGGAGCTCATCGTTGGGGATGGCGAGATTGGGGGTTTATGGCATTGAATGAGCGGGAGGGAAGAGTCGGGAGGACCGAGGAGGTTTCTTGGGGAGCGGATGAGCTGAGAATGATTGAGCACAGCTTGAGAGCTGTACAATTCGAGGGGCACATTTTGCGGGGGATATGTACCTCGGCATTAATTGCACCTCGTCGTCGGTAAAAGATTATGCCGCTGTGTGGCTCTGTGGCTGCTCCGGAGAGGAGTTTGAATTTTTCACCACTTCACGTTCATGATTCCGAGTCTTAAGATTCAGCTATACTGTAAATTGAATGCTCCCCCGTAACTGAGGCTATTGAGAACGATTTTTGGATTTTCTAATCCTCAAATTAATACACGTTTTTGGTGAGGGTTAGATTTTGGTGTGCAACGACTTATCCCTCGACCGACCACCGCTGCCGAGGATGGCTGGGTAACTTCTGTTTGAAAACAAACACCACGTCTTGAACATAATGAGACTCGAGAACATCTTGGAAAAGGAACAACCATGAATTGACTAGATATACAGCAACTCAGCGCCGCTCAGCGCGCCTAATCACTTTTTACCACAAAAACCACTCCCTTCGCTTCCATTCCCCCAACTCAAAGAACATCGCTTTTGGACCTCCTGTCTCGATGTCAATGCTTCTTCAGCCTCATACAACTTCAACCCTTGCGCCTCGGATCTCTCATTCAACACTTCCCAAGTGCTGTTGAACAAGTCCAGGGCTTTTGAACGTTAAGCAGATCGCCATCCTTTTGGCATAGAAAAATCCAATCACTGCCCCTGATCACGCCTTATTGCGAGTCAGATTGTATGTCCTCCATTGCTTGACGCTGAACAATTGATGGCTTCGTTCCCCTATTGCTATCTGTATCCCGCCGCGTAGGCTGAACCTAGAGAAGCACCACCTCCTTGAATGCTGATTGTTTCCCGCCACAAGGAGCGACTTCCTTGATAGTGCTGCTACTACCAGAAGAATCAGATGTCTGACTATAGGTGTCCCTGATCATTGGTAGTGTCGTCACCTCCTCGAGCAACTCCCTTGGTGGACTGTCATATTCTCTACCGCAATTGGTGGTCAGGGTAGAAATTCCATTTGATAAAGACGGGCCGAGAGCAAAGGTATAGATGGACGCTTCTGTCGGTGGCAGCCGTAAATTCATAGGCAAGCCTTCCGAGTCGCGTTCTATCGGTTGGCCACGACCTCGGGCTGTTCGTAAAGACTCTTCCAACGCTATAATCCCATACGTTAGTATCATCGCTAAATAGCGCCTGAATGTAATGAATGCATTCCCTACCAGCTCGTGGATACCCCAGCTCAATGAAAGACCTAACAAATCTATCCATCTGGGGTCCGCCGCCGGCTCCACCACCAGGCCCATATAACAGCCTTTTGATGTGATCGAACTCCTTTTTCGGAAGGCCATTAACATATATCGTTTCTTTTGTCTTGATCGTGTATGTAAGGGCTCGATTTCGAAGTACATTCCCAATGAGATTAACCAAAAGCAACATTTGGAATCTGCCCTTTACTTGAGGACTGCTGATCATCAACATACTTCACGGCTCTTAATTAGGAAGTAGCTTACATCTCGTATCTCAGCTCCGGTATGAGCGGCACAGCCGGCCTCATAAATTCGACATCTCGCTCCGTGCTCAGCAGCTCTGCGAAATTGTGCACCTCCTTGATGCAGCTCTCCTCGCCCCGGATCCGATGCACCATCACAGCAACGAACTTCCCATACTGAAATTTTCCCATTGGCTCAGAAATTCTAGACTCCCATGTACTGACCCAGAAATACTTTTCCGCTATCTTTCCCAGTCCAAGCCCAGGCCCGCCTGGATCCACCGTTGCGAGCAGCTCTTTTCTGTTCTGCTTTAGCGTTTCGTCATCCATCTTTTCTATTTGTATTCGTGCGATTTCTCGAGGGCGTAAAGGATGTCTTGAATTCGGTACTTCTTTGCCCACAACTGGCTTAGGGTCGGTGAGGTTCGACGGGAAGCTAACGACGCGATATGGAGCGCCAATTGCGACAAGATGAGGTTGGCTGCTGTGTGGGAGTCGGAGGTGCGAACGAGAGTGGGGGAATAAGAGCGCGAAATGGAGAGGAAGACGTGATGGAGCATTGACT
>JAABUW010002216.1_pt1 | contig 30126 bp, 29 predicted proteins | sample 5560081 | NCBI WGS metagenome assembly JAABUW01 (sample SAMN10711882, study PRJNA513363) | rock metagenome | isolation source: Antarctica rocks | place: Antarctica: Victoria Land, Knobhead sud | reverse complement strand
CATTATCTGTGGAATGTTTTGCTGCATGGACACCCGAATAACCTCGTGGCGAATAAGGGGCTGGAGGGCCAAAGCTGCCTCTACCCGTACCGGAAGTGCAGGGTCTGCCATCGACTCGAGAATGTTGCGGTAGATGATGAGCAGATTACTCGGGTCTTTGAATTCGAGCTGCTCAAATTTGCCCAGGGTGTCACAGGCTCGGGCACGGAGGAAGCCATGAGGACTGCGGAATTCTGGGAATACATGTCTGACGAAAAAATACTCCACCTGGTCGGCGATTGGGCTCTTCTTTCCAAGGATGACCGAGGCCAGTGTTCCGATCATACGTAAAGCTCCCTCCTTTTCGCGCGCATTCTTCTGGTCATCGGGAGCGGATTCGTATGTATTCACTATGCCATTGACGAAGCTCAAAATTGAAAAGGTTTGCTTTTTACGACTCTTTGTCAAGGACACCAGAAAGTTGGTCGCGGCTACGTCGGGTGCCGAAACCTCTTCGTAGAAATTCAGTTTCCGGTGAAGGTATTCTGGTGGATCGGAATCGAAAAGCTCAATGTCGTCATCTGTCTGGCATAGAATTGGGAATAGGACATGCGAGATTAGAGTCTCCATGTGTGGCTTGAGATGGTCCCACATAGGCTTGGGCTTAACGCACTCGTCCAGGAAACTCAAGGTATGAGACAGCGAGGGTTTGCTGAGCCAAGTCGTTTTTGATGCCCATTTCTCAATTTGTTGTAGGTAGCCTTTGAGGATTTCGGGAGCAAAGTTTGCGAGGAATGTCTTCGAAAATTCCACCATTTCGGGAGAGGTGTTCTTCTGGTTGCTGCTCGGGCTTCCATACCGCATGAAAAGACGGTTGAGGTTTGCATAAGCCCATTTCTTAGTCTTCCAGAAATGATTCCTTTCCCGCTCATCAAAGTCTTCTTCAAGAGAATGTAAAGGTGTTTCCTTTCCCACTATCGTCAAGAACAGTGTGCACCATCCCACCATTCGATCTTGATTTACAAGGTGAGGTGATAGGTCGAACTTGGAGATTTAGCACGACACGAAACTAGGATGATTGGGATTTGACCTACGTATATAGCATGCTTGTACGCTTTCATAATGATATGTAGCATCTCCCACGCTTCCACACTTGTTTCCTCTACTAGCCTTGTGGCGATAGCCAATAATTGTGGGAAGGATGCCTCCACGATCTGGTTAAATTCCGGCCTGGTATCCACCCCCTTGAACCTATACATCCGACATATAGCCAGCATACAGTGTAGCCCCGCAAAAACAGAATTGGCGTGATTTGTGCTGAGCAGTTGCATGGTCATGTCAAGGAAGTCTGGCCATTTCGCGGGGAAGTCGTAGGAAAGTATTTTTTGTAGGATAGGAATGATTTGACTCCTGATCTGCGGAGACGATGAGGCTAGTATGGGTAGCAATCGATTCCGTAGGTCGAGCTTCTCTTCCTCTGGTATTTGTTTTTGCGCGACAGAGTCGTCGCTCGGCTGCCATGCTCTGTTGACTCGATTCTTGAGATATACGACAGCTGTTACAGCATCAGCAATGTGATCGAGTGGATGCAATAGCTTATGTACTCGAGAGGCGTATGCTATTGTTCTGCTCGGCCTGCAGTATTTCGAGGAGTGCATTGGTAAAGCCTGGCTGCTCTTCTGCCTGTACAAACAATAGTCAGAAAATATTTGGCCAGCTCGCTTTGAACTCCGCACATATTTCAGGTCAAGCTCAGCCTGTCGCCTCGTGTCGGCGTTAGGATCGACAGTCGATTGTATGCGGTTTCGGAGGAGAGAGACATCCATCTTGAATAAATTCCCAAACAATGTCTGGCCTGATAGAAAGCAAAACCAAAAGTTCCGGCTCAGGGCTCCAGTCACAAGTCAGAACACGCCGAGCTGGACTAGTGCCCGGCGTTATGTGGGCCCTGCTTTATCGTCAAGTTGCGACTTTACCGCAGGTCATGTCCCATTCTCATTTTTGAATTGAGGATTGGCGTGTTTTAGACGTGCAGTCCATAAGTGCTGTACCTTTGGAGCCCAATGGGGCCTAGCGTGCCAAGATATGGCCCGGCAGATGGTTGTACTTACTTTATCGTCAATGTTACAGAGGTTGAAATATCATGTTGTTCTTAGTCATACGCAGTACAAGACCTTTTGGAGTGCCTTTTCTATGAAAAGTCTAGGATGATTGCCCTCAAAGAAGGCAAAGCCAATTGCACGCAGCTACGCGGCTCAGACATGCATACGAACAGTTGAACTCTTCCTTACATGTAAAGCGATGCGATAGCTGTAATGTCTCTCTTTATCAGCTCTTGAGCAGTTTGCATTTTCGTGAAAAGCTCAGTATCGCCGATAATCCTTGCAGCGTTCTTAACCTCCCTGCACGTCTCGTCCAGTCTAGTAATCACACGGACTATCGTTCCTTCCAATACATCCGTTAGGTCCGTGATCCGATTGAATGACATTCCTCTAGCCCATTCATAGACCACTTCGACGAGGCCGAATCGAGGTCTGCTTACGAAGTCGTTCGAGTCGTCGCTGGAGAGAATGACTTGATGCTGAGTCTGGAAAGCATTGACTTTTTCGGAGATGTTGATGATTGTTCCTCTCCCATTTTCAAGATGCGGCGTCAGTGTGGGTTCGGTATCTGTTTTCTCTTGAAAGACAAAGGCGGAAAGCAGAGCTACAATCTCCTCCGGCTCAAAGTCTGCCAGAACATTTTCAAGTATCAATTCCGTGAGCACCAATTCATTCGCAGAGTGAATCTGTGAAGATGTGTCAGCCTCTGGCTGTAGATAAGCAATCCTCGACGTCTTACTTCACAGGCGACCTTGCCCTTGAGCTCAACGCGAGAGTTTAGGTCAATGAAGCCCAGATCTTTCAGAACTGCTATCCGCTGTTCGTAGTCCGGGAGAAGTTGCAGATTCTGATCTGACATCAGCTGTCTCAGTTGAGTGATATTCTCTTTGATGAGCCACTCGTCGTGACGCATGGAAAACTATGCTGGGTCAGCACGAAGAGTTGGAGCGGATGTACAACAATATCTCACATGCTTGACGAAGTTTGGGCAACTGCAAGTTTTAGCGTTTTGCGCTTTGATACCTTCTTGTTTGCGATGTTCTAAGAGGTCTCTTGTTGTCAGCTCCTTGATATGGCTCCAGTCGAGTTCATCCCATTGAGGTTGATTCCAGGATCCATATGTTTTGGACAGATTTTCAGCAAATTTTGCTGCTTCTGCACCACAATTTAGCAATTTATCAAGCCCATCTTCTATCGTATGTCCGTACCTTGTTTGAGTCCTAATGTCCATGTAGGTCCTCTAACTTTCACATTTGTTCCGGTCACTGAGATAACATCGCATAGAGGGATCTTGAGAACCTTCAACTCCATTTCAGCCACTTCTGTGGGTAAGGGTGAGAAGAATTGACGAAATTTTGGTAGGTACGGCAGCAGATCACTCGCGTGACGGACTGGATTCTTCGCCCCCAAAGAGATTAACTCAACGGTTGGTGCTTGGCCCCTACTGACCCCGTCGCGCACAAGAACGCCTGCCGTTCGGATGCCATCCTGAGTGGGTGGTAAGCCTCAAATATTGGACCGTTGCGATCGTGTTTACCTTTCGAAATACCACCATTCGCTTCGCAGAGAACATTCTCTTGCCAACTGGGGATGTTACCAACCCCATGTGTAGATCTACGCTGGCAGATTGAAAAGCCATGGCTGCTGCGTGGCACTCATTCAGATCTATATTGCAGATATCACAGGGGTCTCGCTTAATTTTGGCCAGATCCGACTGCGAAAGTTTGACTTGTTTTTCCTGCTCTGGGAGCAAAGCCTGGGTTGCATTCTCGCTAAAGCTTCTTTTGATCATTTCTTCGATCTTGAGGGCTTCGACTCGAAGCAGGTTGAGAATCATATTATAGGTCAGGCGAAACTGTGAGCGCAGCTTGGTCGGATCTCCGAGTATCATTTGTTTCAAGGTAGCAGCAGGAGGTGCCTCGTCACTGTTAGAATTGACTATAATCACGCTCCCGACAGAATCGATCCCTCGTCGGCCTGCTCTTCCGGCCATCTGAGTGTACTCGCCTGGCACTAGGTCTCTGAACGCCCGACCATCATGTTTACGATAGCCTGAGAAGGCTACTGTGCGCGTTGGTAGATTGAGTCCCATGGCAAAGGTCTCTGTTGCAAAGAGAACTTTTACAAGCGTCTTCGCAAATAGTATCTCCACGACCTCCTTCACGATTGGTAGCAGGCCACCGTGATGTACCGCAATACCACGACTAAGTAATTCGCGTACCCGCCGGATCTGGGGCAATATCCGGTCATCTGGTTTGAGGCGAGCGATCGATCGCTCCACAATCATGTGTATCGCACTCTTTTCGGACGCCGTGCAGAAGTCAAGTTTTGAAAGCGCATCGGCATTCTGTTCACATCGTTTCTTCGAAAAGACGAAAATGCAGGCGGGAAGGAGGTTTTGCTTTTTCAGATGCTGCACCAGATGAACCCAGATATTTCTGTCTTGGGCTGCACTTGTCCGACCACCACCGCGTCCGGTCCGAGCGATGTTGCCTATGCCTCGCGAAGGCTGGCCTCTTCCGCGCTGCTGTGACCCTCCGCGGGGCTGACTACCACGCTGAGATCCCCCGTGTGGTGGCTGGCCGCGTCCTCCTCGCGCATTGGTTCCATTACGTTGGCTCGCAGCTCCGTTAGTCTCTATTACTAGATTGTTCTTGTCTCTACCAGACATAGCTAAGTTAGCTTCCTTCCAGCCTTTGTCCAGAAATTTTTTGTCCGCGTCCACTATCTTATGCATAGATTTGTCTGCCCAGAGATAGTGCTCTAGAGGCACGGGCCGCTTAGGGGTTGAGATAACGTAGATGTCTTTTTTCTTTGTCCTTCCCACCCAAGAGGCAAATTCATACGTGTTAGGAACAGTGGCAGAGAGAAGAATCAGCGTTACGTGCTCTGGAAGCATAATGATAACTTCTTCCCAGACGACACCACGTTCCAAGTCGTTCACATAATGCACCTCATCGAAAATAACGTATTCCACGTCTCTTATGAGATCGGCTCCACGGTAAAGCATACTCCTCAGGATTTCGGTGGTCATGATCAGACAGCTGGCCTCGGCATTGATCTGAATATCACCGGTCAAGATCCCAACATCCTGGAATTCAAGCCTGAAGTCTCTAAACTTTTGATTGCTCAAGGCTTTGATGGGAGAGGTGTAAATTGCCTTGGTCATGTGTCTGGCAGCCAAGGCAATGGCATACTCGGCAACAACAGTTTTCCCTGCGGATGTGTGAGCCGCAACGAAGACAGAGTCACCGTTCTCGAGATGGTAGACTGCTTCTTTTTGGAACGTGTCGAGCTCAAAAGGCCAAGTCCTTGCCATTTCTGGAACCAGCTCTTCGAAGTTAGGGATGTCTCTTTTCACATCGACCAGGTGAGCCCATTCTCTGCCCCCTCTTCTAGTAGTCGACGCTGCTAATATACCATGCGGCTCTAGTGCTGGAAATTCAACAGGTAATAGGGCATCAATATCCCCATCCCCAATCTCATCAGCATCGCTATCACTAGAATCTTGGTCGACTAATATCACACCGTCCGCGCTATGACCACAAACCTCGTCAATGTTGTCCAAATCATCTGGCTCTTCCCCCAAAGTCTCTTCGATCTGCTTAGCACTGTCCACATCCGGTCTTGCATTTACCATTGGGCGGTCCAGCCCTCTTGTGAAGCCCGGAGGTATTTCAAGTATACCATCACGGGAGCCAAAATTAATCACACGGTCCAACTTGCTATCTCTACTACCCCTTGCTTGTTCATTCTCATGAATTGCATGGCCCTCAAGTGCGGCTACTGCAGTGATACCATCAAGACCACCGGGCGCGAACGGGAAGAACCCAGCAGCACCCCGCACAAAGTCAGCTCGATTGGCTGGCTTTCGTAGCAATGAGGTCGAGGTCTTAGCCGTGGCGCTGTTCGCAGGCACCGTGACCTCTTTGTAACCGGTCACTCTACCTTCCAGACCCTCCCTCGTGAATCGAATGATCGTTCTGGTTTGCGTCGGCGCCATCTCGTAAATTCCGGTGTGATCTGTAGTGATATCCCAACGTCCGTAGCGAGTGTCAGCCAATGCTCATGGCGTTCAACTCCGCGACGTACTGTTGCAGCCTGTTGAGCCGATCCGATCCGAAAGACGTAGGAGGAGACAAGAAGTCGTCCTCAATTCCTCTCCTTAAAGCGTCGAGGTCCCGTTTCGTACCCCTTCCCGGTCTTTTCTGGCTGAGCTTTTCATCGATGCAGTCGTCATCTTGCATCTCTTGTTCTCTACAATCTATGGAAAGCTGATTGAGGGCGCGCAAGAGGTTGGAAGCCATTCGAGCACTTTTGTGTGTCGTCACCCTCGAGATGTGAGATGTTACGGCGATCGGTCGGATTCTGGATATGGATGGAGGGGAATTACAACCGTTTTGCGGTGGCCTCTTGGGCGGACCACCATCAAGCTCAGATGGCGAGCCTGGGATCAGTCCACGTGGTTTGACGATTATATTTCCCGTGGTCTACTTGGGTTTAGTGCCTTCTAATCAATACCCACGCCCGCATGTTTTCATACAGCCAATGTACCCTCGAAAAATATTCAAACTGGGACCACAGACTCCTGTGAACGCCTCGCTAAGACTCAGATCATTTGGCATAAAACTAGCTTCCAGATGCCTTATCTACCACAAATCGTCCACGCTTGCCATGGCTTCCATCTCATCGTCAAAGTTATCCTCCCTTCTTGGACTACCCGGTGTACCCGAGGGTAGCTTTTCCTGATCCTCTCCCAGTAATACATCCAAGTCGTCCACGGGTGGCAAATTATCGACTTTCTCCTCGTCCGATACAAAGAGACTCTGAATCGTAAGGTTGGTGCGTCTTGAAATTTCCTCGTTCTCACCTTTCTGCGGGGTTGCTGTATAGTAGTCTATATCGTCGTCGTCAATAGCAGCCTGGGTCTCCAGACTCTTTGCAGGCACGGCCGTTGTTGGTCCGTCTCTCGCAGGCTCTATAATTGGCCGCTTGCTAGCCGGCTTCTGCGAACTATTCCCTAAGGTTTCTAAGGTTTCCTTTGGTTTCACTTCATTGATCCATTCCCGCCGCATCGTTTGCATACGTTTCGAGTGGCCCAGCTTCTCGATGATTGCTAGACCGTCTGCAAATTTGGCTCTGGGGTACAACTCGTCCAACCACAACTGGTAGACAGTCAACAAGCGAGCGACATCCGAATACTGCCGATTAATCATCAGTCAGGTGGCCTTGAAGCTCTCGTACAGCTACCTACCTCATGCCCTTTGCCCTTGAATTTTAGACGCTCTCTCGTTATCCTTCGCAATCTAGGAATCCCGGCTGGTCCCAGGAGCCTATCCAAACTTCAGCATTCCGTGATTGCACGAAATATTTGTGGGCGCGGACCTTTCCTCATCCAGCTTTGGCACAGGGGCTCGTTTTTTGGACACCTTGATCTCCTCATCGATACCCAAGCCCACAATATGCTCCTTCCCATCGGCTCTGCCCGCAGTCTTCTGTTGCGATGGGGCATCCATATTGGTATCGACATCGCGGAACACATCATAGTCGAAGAGGTCATCAAGGTCATCGGCTGCGGCTGCAGTAGGAACGCTGGGGGCGCCTATGTCATGGGCCGCCAATTCGATGCCATTGAATGCACTCTCTTTCATTGCTAGGCGATTGGCGTGTCTCATTAAGGACTTGCTACTTATGGTAGCAGATGTAGAGAATTCTTGATGAGCTTGTCAACTTATTGTAGTCCTTTAGGATTTGTACTGTATGTATAGCGTGTACCCTACGTAGCGCGTCTCTGCGGAATAATTCCACGCGGACACGCACGCGGACTTTAGCTTATGCAGAAGACTTCGGAATACTTAGTGCGTGGGAAATTGCTCCTCCCTAGGTATAATAGTATTCTATTAGACTTATATATAAATATATAATAGTAATAGTCTAGGTAATATAACTCTTTTACCCCTATATTTACCAAAATCTACATCTACAAAACATTTTTAGACTGAGAAATTCTCACGGGCTGTAGCTACTCCAGCGGCTACAGCTAAAACTCAGGACGATTTAGGACGATTTAGGTAAAGAATCTAAAAATAAATAAAATTACTAAATATAGCCTTTATTTTTTAAGTTTTTTAGAGTTTAGCGTCTAGCTTAGGATCTCTTTATAGAAGTTATTTTTATTCCTAATTAAAATATAATTCTATTAATAGAATTTTTAGCTAAATTTATTATATATAGACATTTACTAGCCTACCTACTCCCCCCCTCTTATAGATACTACTAAAAGCTATCTTTTTAAATTTAGCTAACTTTTTCTCAGTCACTGCAAGACTCAAGCCAGATGAGCTCAGATGAGCTCGTGCTCCAGGACGATTTAAGGTGTTTCTGACACTGAGCACCTGAATCTTGCTGAGCCAGATGAGCTCGCTCCAGGCGCTCCAGCAAGAACTCATCCACGAACGACATTTGTAGATGTATTAGATATTTATTAAACTATTAGGATAGAATCGTAGAAGTTATACAGGTATTTCTAAGGTTTTATTATATAATCTATTAATTACTTAATAGCCCTCTAATATAATAAGTATAAGCTTCATTTTAAATAAATATAAGGATAAAAGAGTTATACTACCTAGACTATTACTCTTATATAATATATCTATATTAGAATACGGGGAGGAGTAATTTCCCATGCGCTAAGTATTCCGAAGTCTTCTGCATAAGCTAATTACCAGATTATTAATAGTAAGGTACCGAAGGTAGGTAACGTTCCCGCAATTAGCTTACTACACACCTACCGAGGGGTGACAAAAGTCGTGGCCGACTGTTCCCCGGAATTAGGCAATAAAGTCGGCCACGACTCTTGTCACCGACCCTCGTACATCTCTTGTCCCCGACACCGATTGTTCAACCAACCAGAGTGGGGAATCGCGGTCACCATGACTGACCTACAGAAGAGGCCGTACGTGCCCCAAAAGTCGCTTAATTCAAGATACCCTGTCAGTCTGTCCCAGTGGAATGTGAAGAACAAGCTGACGGTCTTCCGAAGCTCATTGACAATGACCCGTACAGTAGTAGCTCACGCTAACCTTGCACTCTCATCTGACCGTGATACAGCCATTTCAAGCGGGTCGTCAAATACGCGCGAAGACAGGATTATGTGCAGGGTGCCGCTTTCGGCGCTTTTGGCCCCAGCATGATGTTACTGTGGGAAAGGATTGCACCATCACACGCTCAGAAGGGAGGCTTTGCGTCTGTTATGCGACTCTCATGCACCATCGGTGTTGGTGGCGGATTTCTTTGGTTCTACAATCGCTCTATTCGTGGGTTGTGTCCAACTACCTTCTGCTTCGTGTGGAATTTAATCAGCAGGACAGAACGTTTTTACGGCATGACAGAGAACAAGCGGGAGATTGAAATGGATATGCGGGAGATGGTTGACAAAGTCAAGAAGCATGAACCGTTGTATGGAAAATCAACTCTCACACCATATATGCAAGGAGTGGCTTCGCGGAATTCGAGGTACGCGGGGATCTGGCTCCATGTTATTCCGTGGTTCAACTTTGTCAACCATGATCAGGTATCCTACGCAAATATCATCACTGAAGTACTTACTTGGCTGACTTTCTCTAGCACGGTGTTGATACTGCCAAATACTACGTACAAGCGGAAAAGGAATTGGCTGCAGAGGAAACAGAGAGGACGTAGGGCTCATAGATACATACTGGGCGTTCCAATGGTATCAAATCACATTGAAATTCCTTGAATCGGGACGACCGGCCTCACGAAATGGTTGATTGTATGCTTTTGATCACTGAGGTTTGTCGGATTTCAAACGCCAGATGCAGGAGCGTGGAGCCTTCCCTATCCTGCACCAACCTACGATCTCGGCGATGCTACTAAAGACCAAGCTAGATGCGTTAGGATTCAGACGCCACCAAGTCTTGTGCGACTGACCAGATTGCGCTCACGGTGTTACTTGGAGCCCCATTGATGGTTTTCTATTGTTTGGCAGTAAAGTCAGATCGCTAGGGCTTTGAGGGTGAGCGGAGTGGAAGATTGACGAACATAGGAAGAACGCGCTCCATGTGGCAATGCTCCTCTGAGGTATCTCTACGCTCTAGGTCTATTATTTCGACATCACCCCTATGCATTTCCTACAGATGCTTTTGCGGATTCTGAGGTTCACGAACTTCGTGGAGCGAGCGGCATGATCTCTGTGTTCAATTGACGGTCCTTCTTTGGTTTTGGTTCTGGGGCTACATGAATACCAATCAGTGTATCTTTTCCAGGCTGATAGAGGATTTATTTACCCTTCTCGTTTTCTCGGACGTAGAAACGCCGTAGCAACATGATGGCTTCTTCGCGGAACAAGCCACCTTGAACAGGGTAGGGCTTATCGATGCCAGGACTGTGCCAAGTATGATCAGCTCCAATTGATTCGTCGAGTATATCTTATACACACTCTGAGTGAATGGAGAGTACTCCGCCTGTGCCACCAAAACGATCGTTGGAACAGCCATAATACACAGCTCTGATCCCGTATTGACGCAAAGCGGATGCACACATGATGCAAGGTTCGACAGTTACATAGACGTCCGTTTCACTGAATATAGAAAGTGGATGACGCTGAAGTATGTTGCTTATAGCTAAAATTTCGGCATGCCTTGTCCCCTCCAGAATGTATTAGTCAGATCAACCGCTGTAGATGTCGTTTGGAGACCCGTTCCCACGCCCAGGAGACGTACATTCAAAGACCTGTTGGTGCCGTTCATACCGCGACCAATGATTTGATCTTGGTGCACGAAAACACAACCGACGGGCACTTCATCGCAAGCCAAGGCTTGCTCTGCCTAAACGCCTAAGCTGCAAAGTCTCAACCAGTCCTTTGGCTCTTACCAAATCTAAAGCAAGTCGCATATACTCCAATTGTTTTGGATCTTGTGAGGCCGGCTGAGGCCCCAGGAGTTCTTCCTGCATCGCCTCAATCTTGATGTCTTGAGTAGCATCCAGTTGGAACGTTTCCTAGTAAGTACGTAGGCTGGACTCACCGGGCACGCCGGCACGCTAGGGTTGCAAAGGCCCGGCCCGGCCCGGCCCGGCCTTTTGTCGCCTCGTCGCGTAGAATCAGGGCTGACCTGACCAGGTGAGCACGTGAGGTGGTGAGATACTCAAATCCGAAGGCGCGTTGATGGAGACGGTTCTAATCGCCATAAGTAGCAGCGGAGAAGCGAAGGGCATTAATGTCAACCTGGAGCCACGATGGCTCGTGGAGTGGGGAGGAGTGGCTCAGGTCGTCCTGTGTTCAGCGAATTGCAGCAGAATGGGGATCCTCCCCAGTCTACGCTTGCTGCACAGCTAGTCAACCGTTTCACGGACGGGAAGAATCATTCAAAGCACCAGGATCGAGAGAGCTTTCGCCAGTTGCTCCGTGAAGTCCTCGGTGCCGAGAGCGAGCAAGGTTGGCAAGCTCAGACGCACGACACGGATAATGACGTAAATTGCAAACTCGTCTATGTCATAGTCAAAGCAGGCCTCGAGACGCTGGCAAACGGCGATCCATTCGGTGGGCAAATTGAGCGATCTAGGCAAGCCGTTGACAGCTTAGCTGCGGTGGAGTATACACTTCGGAAGAATCCCGAAATCCTCTTTATCCCCACCCCTGGGGATGAGTCTCTTCCGAACCCTAACGGACCCTTGTTCTTATGGCTCATTCCCAAGCTTCTGAATGTTGCTGGGCAGCTGCAAGACGAAGGCGTTGGGGACTGTCTTCTCAAACTTCTAAGGACCATCGTCTCTGTCGAGAGGAAGATACATATCAAGGGTGTCAGAATATACTCGATCGTGAAATATGTTAAAGGATGCATCAGAGGCCAGCTTGAGCACTCTAAACTCGACGACGTAAATGCTGACGATACTACAGATCTTCTTACTTACCTCGAGGCTTCCGATTCAGTGGCAGCTCGGTTTCGATACATGCCAAAGTCTATTGTACCGTCGGCTACTACAATATCGAAAGTCTACCCAGGGTACCTACAGGATCATAATCCACATAATGCATTTCAGGTTATGCCGAATAATAAGGCGGAACTGCTCAGCATGACCATGTGTCTTCTAGCCCTATCCACTACAATCTTACCTAGTGCTGGAGACACTATGCGGACAATCAACTCTTCTTCCCCACACGGCCGGGTATTGAGTGATCTGACCCGCTTCTGGAATTACATTGCCTCGGAAGGCGTGCAACTTGACAGCAGCCAAGTTTCAGTGACTTCATTGGTCCTATTCCTAAACTCTCTTCGGTCGTTCTGTACCCACTTTACGGCGACCTATTATCAGGTTCCAACATTGGCTAGGTTCTCTTTACTGCTTTCGCAGGTTACAACCACGTTTCTTAGTATTCAACCTTTACCGCTGCTGTCGTCCATCGAGACAAGTCTTTGTCTCAATTTAATCACAGTTGCTGCCCTTAGCCAGAAATCTGATCAATTTCATCGGTATTTTGTCGACGATGTTCTGCCTTCCATTGCGGGTGCCAAGAGGGATCCAGGTCGATTTGATGGCTTGGGGAAAGACCTCCAGGTATGATGTCATACCTAGTCTGAAATAGTCATGTTAACGCAAAGAAATTTTAAGCACATCATATCCTTGACTTGCCAAATTTTGGAACGGACCGTCAATACAGGCCTATCAATACCGGCTCTTCGAGATCCACAAATACGCCGATTATGCTACGATCATTTCGCCAACCTTGTAGTAGTTCCAGTAAGCGAAGATGACCCCAGGCCCCAGAAGAGAGCTCGTCTTTCCACTCTTCCAAGAGAAAGTTCGACTGTTAGTGCACGCGTCCATATCATCAGCAATATCCATAGTCTGGTAGATACCCAGGAAAGCACCGAGATTACCGGCCTAGGTCAGATTGCAGTGTATGTAATGGGCCATTAAACCGTCTGGCAGAGACTAACACGTGTAAGCGATTACTATCCCAGGCTTTCAGAGGAATCACAGTGTTTGCTGTATTCATCACTTGGCTTGCTAGCTTGCGCAAGCGCTGGAACTCTTACCGAGGCCCCTAGTGAAGAAAACAGTAGGACCCAACAGATGAAGTGCACACTCTGCGACGACGATTCGAGGTGCAGATTTGCAGCTGTGACGTCGGAGGATGCCGACACCGAAGAGGCCATCTGCACCATTGCTAGTCTGATCAAGCTTCCGAAGACTCAGAAGTATAGACGACCTCGCGTTGCTGCGATGTTGGCTCTAAAGCGTCTACTCTCCCACACGACAAACGCCGACCACCTAGATCTGGCAACGTCCCCGTTTGGTCAGTGGTGCCTGCAAGCTTTACACAGCACTATTCGAGAGCTTCGAATTGCTGCCGGGTCAGTCAAAACTCTGTATTACATACTCTGACTGCTAACTTCAGTAGACGAACGTTGCCAGTTTTCTTGCAAGCAGCTTGTGTTTTTCCTATCCTCTCTAAAAATCGCCTTGTTGCGCTGGATTATCTGCGAAGCCTATCTGAGAAAAGCGACCTTACATTACAGGAAACGTGTATACTCACTTGGGGCCAGATTGCTCGGTAAGGTGAACACGTGGATGCTTAATGGTCTGCTTACCTTCGATTTTAGGGTCTCAGCTGGTGACGAGATGAATCTGGTTCTATTGAAACTCGTCGAGTACCTCGGGCATACCAACCCACTGATATGTGGACTTGCTTACGACGAGGTCGGTATCTCTATCGTCGAATGTTTCCAGGCTGACCAAGTCCAGATCCAAAGACTATCTAACCACTCACCGTTCTCGGCAATGAAATTGTTCGCCCCTTATTGGGGTACTATCGCAGTCACCGTGGTTCAAGACCTGCATCGCCGCCCCCAAATCACACAGCAGGTCTCGGACCTTCTAGCAATGAGCGTATCTGATTTCCTCTCCATGACTCAAATCCACACGGTGCCATTTTTTGTCTTGATAAAGAAACAAGACATTCTGCAAAGAATTGCTGATGCTTGTAGTCAGTCCATTATGGCATTGTGCCGGGAACACAACAATCTGGCGGCGATACTTTCCTGTGTGCTGCTCCGAACATCGAGCGATGTTGAAAGCCTAGTCATGAATTTGCTCAACGCTGTTTCTCCGGAATTCAGCAACGTGGATTGCGCAGAGTTGCTCAAATCAGAGCCCCAAGCAACAGCTTCTGAATTATTGAGGGCAGGCGGTGAGGCTGACGAAGCCAAGAAGGCCAAAGTATGTTGTATACTTTACATTGCACAGTCGGTCCTTCCAGCTGATCTTGTGAAGGCTCATCAAGCGCTACATTTCCTCGCTGGTGTTACCCACGGTAAACTAGCATCCGGTCGTGGGACAGCACGAAAATCGGATGTGACAGGTCCATTTTTCGAAACCCATGTCCTTGGTATCATGGCGCTTCTTGCCGATACCATCAATGACGGAAAGGGCCCCCAACCAATGCTGGAGAAAATCAGGTGTCTTGGAGCTATCCGCGAGATGGTCAAACTCGCCAAAAGTCATGTTTCCAATGGCTTGCCACAAGTACTACCAGCTTCCTATGATTTGCAGCTGAGACTGATACTCACTCATAGATATGTGCATGCCTACGCTCTGCCATCGAGAACAAAGATTTATGCAATGAAGGGTTTGATGCATGGATCGTTATGATGACTATTCTTGGAGAAGACGAGATCGCAAACCTTGTGGGGCCAACCTTTGCCATTCTTATTCAATATTGGGACTCCTTCCTTCCCAAAATCCAGGCGCGAGCATACGATATGGTAAGCCACATCTTGACGTCGTACTCGTCAATGATACGCGACATTGTACACACCCTGCCATCTCTCGCTGCAATACCCCTTCTGGCCAAGTTTGAGGAGGATCTGAGTAAATTAAAAGCTCAGATGGACGTAAAGCATCACTTTCAAGCCTTCAGCCAGCGCTGTCAAAATGAAAACGCCACAGTGGTTTTACGAGCCCTCCATGAGCTTGCAGGATATCTGTCCAAGCATCAGGATTTTCTGCACGAGGCTGCTAATAGCGAGCAGCCGGATCCTGTGGTGGCTCACTTGGCCAGGTCAATCCTGGATACTTCTGTTCTCTTCAACAACACGCACTCGGAGATATCTATTCTTTGCGCCAAATGCATGGGATTTGTCGGGTGCCTCGATCCTACACGAATCGAGGCGGTCAGGGATAACAGAGGAATTCTGGTCTTGTCCAACTTCGTCAAAGACGACGAGACCAATGACTTCGTGGTATTCTTCCTACGCGAAGTGTTAGTCAAAGCTTTTCTCTCCGCGACGAATTCACGAAGCCAAGGTTTCCTCGCATACGCCATGCAAGAGCTACTGAGCATTACGGGAATTCGAGAATCTGTGAAGCCCCGCTCACGTGACGGACCATACGATGCAAACTATCGCAGATGGGTATCGCTTCCTGAGTCAGTGAGGACCACGCTGATACCTTTCACCGACTCCAAATACTTTGTGACCGCTGGAGTCCCGCAACCGCCTTGCTCGTACCCTGTACATAATGGAGGAATGGGTTACAGTCAGTGGCTGCGCACGTTCACCTTTGACCTTCTTAAGAAAGCGGTAGGGGGAGGCAAAGTACAGACAGTCTTTTCGGTTCTAAGTCGAGTTGTGCGTTTCCAAGATATTTCGATTTCCAATTTTCTATTACCTTTCGCCTGCTTGAATGCTATAGTCAATGGTGACGATGGTGAAAAGCTCCCTATTGGTCAAGAATTACTCCTTGTTTTGGGTCAGCCGTTGCCAGACCATGCTTCTTCCCGAGACAGCGTTATTCTTTGTAGTCAGGTAAATGGTGCTGACCTCTGAGCTTGGACGCACTCTTTCTGACTGTATGCAGACTGCTTTTCAAGTCCTCGACTATCTTTCACGATGGATGCAAGAAAAGAAGAAAGACCTTGCGAATATCAGGAGCCCAGGCATACGAACTGGTCGATCGCCAACTGAGGCTGAGCTTGAGAGGGACGTTATACAAATTTCGAGTGTTGAGGCAATTCTTGCTATCATACCCACGGATGTGATCTCCCGCCGAGCAGTGGAGTGCAAATCATACTCTCGCGCACTGTTTCACTGGGAACAATTCATTCGTCAACAACGGCATCAAAATCAAGTTGCAAACCGTACGGTCGACTTGGAACAAATGTATGAAAGGCTTCAAGAGATTTACACTCAAATTGACGAGCCTGATGGTATTGAGGGTATCTCTACGCACTTGCAGGTACTAAATATCGATCAACAGATTCTCGAGCATCGGAAAGCGGGAAGATGGACTGCAGCACAGAGCTGGTATGAATTGCAACTCACAGAGAAACCTAATGATCTTAACATCCAATTCAATCTTCTGACAAGTCTTAAGGAGTCTGGCCAACATGGTAAGAGCCTTAAAACCCTGTGCTTGTATCTGTAACGCTAACGTCGTCAAGATGTCTTATTGAACCAAGTTGAGGGCTTCCAGCAGTCTGATGCGAGCAGTGCGCTATCACTGCCATTTGCGATCGAATCATGCTGGGTGACCGGGAAGTGGGAAAAGCTGAGGAAATATCTCTCGCTGTCCACAGAGAACTTAGAGGGGAACTTCAACGTTGGAGTCGGACGGGCGCTGCTGGCACTCTCGGAAGAAGGGCTTGATGAGCCTGCTGCTCTCGTGAATCAGCTCCGACGGCACACCATTAGAAGCCTCTCGGCAACCAACACATCTTCTCTAGAAGGTTGCCACGATGCGTTGTTGAAATTCCATGTGCTCACAGAAATCGAAATGATTAGCGATGAACTAAATTTCGACAAACCTAAGACCGCTCGCTTACGCACATCTCTTGATTTGAGACTAGACGCCCTCGGGCCGTTTCTCTCTGATAAGCAATACATACTGGGGGTTCGGCGTGCGGTAATGCAGCTTTCTAAGTAAGCACGCCATCACCTATCTTGGGGTCGGCTAACATGGAAAGACGCGATTATTCAAAGATTGACATCGCCTCAGCGTGGTTAACGAGCGCAAAATTGGCACGCAAGGGTAATTTCACTCATCAAGCTTTCAACGCGGTATTACATGCCTCTCAGTTGGGCGAGGATTCGGCAACGATTGAGCATTCTCGGCTTTTGTGGCGAGAAGGCAATCATCGCAAGGCGATTCGAAGTTTGGAGGGTGCAATTACTGCCAACGCTTTCAGATCTCATGATTACACGGAGGCTGACGAACCTATGATCACAAACAATCCGGGAAGGCAGCATCAGCAGAATCAGCTCAAAGCAAGGGCTCATCTACTCCTCGCGAAGTGGATTGACAGAGCCGGCCAAACCCGATCCGACATCATCATTTCTCAGTATAAGAAAGTCACTGATCATCATAATAGATGGGAGAAAGGTCACTACTATCTCGGTAAACACTACAATAAGCTGTTCGAGTCTGAAAAGTCAAAAGCACCCGGAAAGCAAGCTCAAACATTCATCATTGGCGAGACTGCGAAGCTTGTAGTCGAAAATTACCTCCGAGCTTTGGCCTTTGGCGCTAAGTACATCTACCAGACTCTTCCCAGGCTCTTGACGCTCTGGCTGGATTTGGGAGCGGAAGCCGAGCAACCCCTTGATCCCAAGTACGGCAATGATGATAGCTTCCGCAAGCATGTGATGGGACAACGAAGGAAAATGCTTGACTCCTGCAACATCGCGATCAAAAAGTATACCGATCGCCTACCGGCTTTCGTCTTCTACACAGCATTATCCCAATTTGTGGCTCGCATCTGCCATCCAAATCAAGCCGTTTATAGCCTCATCGCTGACATTGTGACGAAGGTTGTTGGTAATCACACGCCACAGGCACTTTGGACCTTGCTGGCAGTGGTCAAGTCCTCGGCCCCGGATAGAGCAAGGAGAGGACTCGCTTGTATGACTAAAGTCCTGGAAAATACTCGAAGAGCGAGGACAGACTCCGCAGGATCAGAAATGAAGGCGTTTATCACGCACGGTCAAAGGTTATCTGACCAGTTGTTGCATGTTTGCGAGGGTGGTATCGATGGCAAGCCATCTCACATTAGCCTTCAGAAGGATCTCGGGTTCAATCACAAGACTGCCTCTTGTAGACTTGCAATTCCTCTAGAGGTGGCTCTGACGGCAAGTCTGCCAACAATGACGGATAACGTGAACATGAAACAACACAAAGCGTTTAACACGAGAGATTACATACACATATCGAGTTTCCTTGACGATGTTTTGGTTCTAAACTCACTACAGAAACCTCGTAAGATCAGCATTCGAGGCTCTGATGGGCACGTCTACGCACTTCTCTGCAAGCCCAAGGATGATCTTCGCAAAGATCAACGGCTCATGGAATTCAACGCCATGATAAACCGAGCTCTAAAGAAAGATGCGGAATCCAGTAAACGCCGTCTATACATCAAAACTTATGCCGTAACGCCTCTCAATGAAGAGTGCGGCCTTATTGAATGGATCGACAATCTCAAAACCTTGCGCGAGATCCTGCTAGCTAGCTACAAGCAGAAGAACGTACAAATAAATTACGCCGATATCCGCAGCCTGCTCAATGAATCCATCTCCGCTCCAGACAAATTACCGGTCTTCACAGAGCGAGTCATTCCACATTTCCCGCCGGTCTTCCACGAGTGGTTTGTCGAAATGTTTCCGGAGCCTGAAGCTTGGTTCACTGCTCGCCTGCGCTATACTCGCTCCTGCGCAGTCATGTCCATCGTGGGCCACGTACTCGGCCTGGGCGACCGCCATGGCGAGAACGTTCTCTTCGAAGAAGGCAACGGCGGCACCTTTCACGTCGACTTCAACTGTCTTTTCGACAAAGGCCTCACCTTTGAGAAACCGGAACTCGTCCCTTTTCGCCTCACGCACAACATGGTTGACGCGTTCGGCGCCTACGGCTACGAAGGGCCTTTTCGCAAATCGTGCGAGTTGACTCTAGGTATACTACGCCAGAACGAGGACACGTTGATGACGATTTTGGAAACATTCCTTTATGATCCGACGACGGATTTCATTGGGAAGAAGAAGAAGGTGGTGAGTGTGGTGCCTGATACGCCGGAAGGGGTGCTGGAGAGCGTGAACAATAAGGTGAAGGGATTGTTGCCCATGGAGAGTGTTCCGCTGAGCGTGGAGGGATATGTACAGGCGTTGATCCAGCATGCTACAGATCCGTTCAAGCTGGCGAGCATGTACATAGGTTGGTGTGCCTTCTTTTAGCACGTAGGCTCGGACTCATTCAGGCCCGATAGCTGGTAGAACATTTAGATGTGCTCTTGGCTAGAGATCGTTTTCGATATAGGTGTCAATAAGATCGCGTGAGTATACCGGATGGAAAACATGCTTACCATGGTCTACGTGGAAGCACTGATGGCTTTTCAAGAGCACTAATTCCGGGCTAACTTTGAATGTGCTAGAAAATCGATTCTAACAATTGGTCAACACTGCGTACAGTCTTACATGTGTTTCAATGGATAAGATAACAACTTCAAGTTAATATCTATAACCTTGTTCTACACGATACACTTTTCTTCAATTCTGAAATCCTTTATGGTGTCACCCACTGATATGCTATCATTGGAGATAAGCCATTTATACCGCGGTTGAAATGAAACTCTCCGAGCTGGCAGTTCCAGCGGTAACAACACCACAAGAGTTGACGACATCATGGCTGCCTGCGGTACAGAGTTTGATGCTATTTACCTTATAGGCGACTTTGGCGACTAGTGGCACCGATAGCCTTCAGGTAGCCGTAGGCTCCATATACCCAGTAGACCATACGACCTTGCTTGCCGAGCGTCTCTCAATGTGAAAACAAGCAGGGACAAAGACAGACTCAATCGTGGTGGATCGCACACCCTCAAAATGGTAATCGGGCTGCAGACCCCCTTGCCACCCTCGTCTACAAAGACAGTCTAACGGTAGGGTCCGATGACGAAGGGGACAGCCTTGAGAGCAGCAGAAGCTCCATTAAATATAATTGAGATGTAGCCGTCAGCGAGTAGGATCGCGACACGGCGAGTGGCGACTGTTGGCTTGGGTGCATCGAAAGCCGTGACGTTGATGCTTGGTTGGGCTCGGTGCGCCCACTTTTTTAGCTATCGCTTGAAGACGCTCTAGATTGATGTCGCAAAGACGCTCCGTATAGCGTTTGAATACTATAGGGTCGTTGCAACGATCAAGCTCAAAGCCTAAGGTTAAGATTCAGTGCTGCTTTCTGGAGAGTTCCTGAGACGCTGCGCTTGACAAATTATAGTCCTGGGGGTTTTGAGACTTCAAGCGCTGCTTGATGAGAGCAACCTTTCCGGGGTAGTCGACGTATCTTTTGGGCAGACTGCTAGGAAGAATTGCCTCCTTGCGGTGTGGTCAATAATCTGTTATCACAGCGGTAATCCTGTGCCGACCCTTGCTATGTCGATCTCAACGCGTAGCTCAACGTAATACTTCTGAGCAAAATGCATCAAAGGAGCTTACATGCCTTTCATGGGCAGATGGTGGCCTTTGCGTCCCATTCCTCGTACTGAATGTAGGTCTCAATGATGATCAATCATGTTTTTCTGTGAAAATGCTGGAGACCACTAAAGACTAAGGTACCTTATCAATGTCGATACCTTTCCCGAAGTTGCTTTGGGCTTAACACAACCACCTTGAAGTAAGGAGAAAGACCCCTGCTTTGCAAGACGTTCACACGTCTTGCAGACGATCAGACTCGGGAGTGTATATCACAATATTCCAGATGTCGCAGTGATTATTCACAAGGCAGCCTGGAGGTAGCGATGGGCACATTTCCACCGCACCCTGAGGCCAACGTTTCAATTGAAGAAAGATGGTTTGCTGACCTAAATGCTTGCTGCACCTTGGAAAGATCGAACAGACCCGGCGAAAGGCGAAGACGAAGCCAAGGTCACCGACAGATTGGATTCGTTACTTGCACACGGTGCGGCAGCCATCGCTAGTGTCTAGATGGTAAAGGGATTCAAGGGTCCTTTCATTTCCAGACATTCAGATAGATATACCAGCAGACATGGGGCTTTATGCAGGCTGTACGGACTAGTACAAGCTAGGAGGACATCATCCTGAACGGTGGAAATATAGGCTTCGAAGAAGTCGACATTTGTTGCAGGTATACTTATCTAATCTAATCTAATGGCATACAGTCATAAGGTACATTCATCCAATGGACGACGCACAAACCTCGAAAAAGTCTGACCATCAAAAATGTGGGAATGGCAGCCATTTGCGATGAGCAAGCTCCCGGTCACGCTCAAGTTGAGAGCAAAGAACCACCCTCAGGAGGCTTTTCGTATTTGCTGAAGCGGACATTATCGTCGCTTTTGATGCCCGACGTCCAGGAACGGAACTCTGTGAGACATCGGTCTTGGGCGGCGGTTTCGTCCCTAAAATGCCTTGTCTTCTCTTGCTTATTCGCTTTTCCTCTGACTCACTGCACCTTCTTGCCCTTTTCTCGCCATTCGACGTTCTCTCCTCTTCTTCGCCGCCTCAGGTCCGGACTCAGTATCTAGAACATAGTCCCACCACCGGAAACTGCTCGAGTAATTCCCAATAAACCTCTCGTGGTGAACGTCGTGGTGCTCTGCGCCTGCCCAGAAGGGCAGAAAGTGATGCAGACTCCATGGGAATTCATAGCCGCTGTGTGCATCAATGGCCTGGAAAAGTCGAAACACAATCCAAATATACATAGTCAAAATGTGAAGATCGCCGGTGATCGCACACCACAGAATCGGAACTCCCACTGTGCCGAGGCCAAGGATCATTACTTCGATAGGTGACGCGTACTCTGCAGCCATGCCGAACGGAGCGGAATATTGGTGATGGATTTTGTGAATGTTTTTGTAAAGCGGACCCCAATGTAGTGCACGGTGCGACCAGTAATGCCATGTATCCTCCAAAACAAAGAAGATGGCGATCTGATATGCCATAGTAAGGAGGGAAGGGAAAGGTACCCCAGTAGCCAGTCCGCAGTATTGGGCCATTGGATGGAAAAGCCTAGATGCAATTGATCGGCATATATAATCAGGACTTCTGCATGTTCACATACCATATTTGGGGTAATTCAACGGTAAAATGGGAGAGCAAGACCAGCCTGGCGCAATTCCACTGCTCTTGAGCTGTTGGAATTTTTTGCTACCACAATGTCAGCCTCTTGGTCGATATCGCAGGCTCGATAAGAACAAGAAGCTATATTTACATTCTGTATCTTGTACTTATTGAAGTAATGGATACGATCAATTATCGCCCAGGGCAATGAGCGCCCAAAATAGACAATCTCGTGCATAACGAACGACATGATGCCTGTAGCGAGGACATCATTCCGGATGTAGGCATACCACGCCGCCCATAACCGCTCGAACACATTCAAGTGGACGTTGTACGTGGATATTTCGTCGAACGAACCCCAGTAGGTCTCCGCAGGCGCAGAAAACAGTGAGGACGTAGAGTTCCTGTTAGGATATATTAGCGAAGGCTTCAATTGCGCGGGGTTCTAGTATACTTACATGGCAGATAGACTCTCGGATGCAGAGAGCAATGGATGCGAAGAGAGAAGTTTCGTAGGCTGGAGAAATGTGGTAAATATCCTTTGTCGACTCACTGGAGGCGAAATATTAATGCACCAATAAACTCAACCAGGGTCCAGGGTCCCCGGCAAGTCTCCGAGCCGAATCGCATGATTGAGGCTCCTTTGAAAATATTAGTAAGCAATATTTCTAGTGCCTCTGCCAAGCTCTCGACAGTACTGATGGCACCAGCACCTCAATACATGTTTTCGTTGATGTTTTGCGCGGACGTTGTCCCCATGACCGACATGCGCCCCTGCTAAAAGGTTCTAGCTGCCCATCATGTCCTTCGTCATAGAGCAAGTCACTGTGTACTTCCAAAGCAATACAATCTGATATCTTTCTGACCATGAAACAGCCACATCAGCAAGGTTGATGGTCAACTCGACCGGCTGCAGCTTTTCAAGCAGTCCTCAGGCCCGTCCTCGCCCGAGTTGTATTCTGCCTCTGATGAGCCAGCACCTTCGGAATCTAATGGAGCTAATGATGGCTCTGATATAGCTCGCGTATTCACGCTACAAGTCGCCATCAGAGCCCTCTCCACATCTTCGATTCCGCGTGCCATCCTGCCTTCCACTACGATCCTGTTCAGTCTTGAGCAAGCGGGACTACTGGGACCCACTTCTTCGGAAAGTAACAATGCAACACTGAGCACAGCACAAGAGCAGGAGCTCGAATGGCTTGCTGTCAGCAAAGCTACAATTCAAACCTACGGACTCGTTATGAATACCTTATTAGATCAGACAATACCCTTGAGCAGTGATATTGCATATTGGGATGAGATTTTGGGCTCCTACCGTTACACTAGCTTATATACCGTCCAGACAGCTCCCCTACGTCTCTGGGATTGGGTCAACGATATCTACAGCGATGCTTGGCAAAGGCTTGAATCCGTTAGAAACGCCAGCGAAGATAATGGTGGAGCTCAATCTTCTTCTATGTCTGACCATTGGAGGCAATTCTATGGCCTACTCAAGGATAGCGTACGTGATCGCTCACTGGCTGACATGCGGTCCAAAGTCCTGTCACCATTGACTCGGAGCCGAATGGTAGCAAGATCGAAGAGAAATCATCTGCGGAGGTTACGTGAGATGAGTGCGAGTGGGCTTGGGATACTCATGGATGAAGGTATGATTTTCGATGCAGAGGACGAGGGATCCGTCAGCTCGAAAGATCGGTCGAATAGCAAAGATGAATGGAGAAGCGTTGTCTCAAAAAGCATCTCATTGATGGAGACGGTCCTTCAGAATATGACTGTACTTGAACTCGGTGCGGGAGATATGGAAGAAACCGTATTTCAAAGCCTTGATGATGATCCAGAAACAGCGCATCGAGAGACAGCGTGGTCTCAAACTGCACTGCTTGCAGCCCGACTTGAAAATATCTTGAAAGGCCATGTCCCCGCTCACATTGCTGCCACGACAGAAATAAATCGGGATCATGGTCGGCCCTCTTGTTTCGTACGCTATTGGTTACCGGGATTGGCAATTTTCTTATCGTCTAGTACGATTCTACGTATCTTTGTCAACCGGAAAGCTGAAATTATTACGTGGATCCGCGATTTTGCAACGACAACCATTGACTTCTGGAACAATTGGGTGGTCGAGCCGATAAGAAAGGTCATCGGGACTATTCGCCACGACAAGGATAGCGAGATCGCCATCATGAGTAAGGAAAGCCTACAGGGCGATAGGGCTAGCCTAGAACGAATGGTGGTGGATTTTGCTACTGACAATCCTAACACCACTACAGGGGCACCACTTACGGATACAGAAATCGCAGGTGTCAGAGCCAAAGTCAGGGAAGGCGACCTGACACCGGTCCTGAGGGCCTATGAAAGGGACCTTCGGAAGCCTTTCGTGGGTACGATTAGGGGCGATCTGATTCGTGCGCTCCTGATTCAAATTCAGAAAACGAAAGTTGATGTGGAGGTTGCCGTTGGCGGCATTGATAACCTTCTCAAGAGCCAAGAGCTTGTTTTTGGCTTTGTTGGCCTCACACCTGGTGTCTTGGTCTGTCTTGGCTTCTCTCATTGGCTCAGTGGCGCTTTTGCAGGGCGCAAGGGTAGGATACAAGGGAGGAAGCAGGGTAGCATGGTCCGGGTCCTTAGGAACATCGACCGCATCCTGATTGGTTCCACACCATCCGCGAACGGCATGCTATCCTATAAAGATCACGGCATGCTCCTCTGCGAGGTTCACATATTGCGACAAAGAGCACGTCGCACCTTGCCTGGAGAAATCAACAATGAGCTTTTAGAGGAACTCAATGATCTTATTGATCTTCGGACTGGCGTCGAGCGACAGGTCAGGGTTGTTGAAAGAATACGCTGGGCATATACGAAATGGTTGCACTGAAAGATCGAGAGTGATGCGCAACGACCATAGCATAGCGATGGCTGTCAGCATTTTCCAGGTGTCTGATTGGAAGGGGAAGGTTTTGCTGTAGGCAACTAGGCATGCGTCGCTACCTCAAGCGTCTGTACATGTCTTGATACTATATAACTAAGACTAGTAGTAGCTCAATCGGAACTCAATAACATTCAGATAAGATGGTGTGTGTTGAGACATGAGGTGCCTACGCCGAGCAGCTCATGTGGTACTTCATTTAGTTCTAAGTTCTGCCGCCTGGCGCTTGTTTGTGGAACTCGGCCGTTGACCTCACCTCCTACTGAGATGCGTCCAATCACAAAACCATTCCAGCCAAAGACATACATACACAACACCCGACTTTGATGACTGTGGTTGGATTTAATAAGGACCAAAATCTAGCAGTACACGGAATCGTGAATAGACCCATTGGCGACCAAGTCTTACACCCAAAGGAGCAGGAGCGGTGAATCTTCTAGCATCAAACCAAAGCGCACCCTGACACTACTCCTCTCTGCGAACATGGCTGGGACTCGGAATTATGACTTTCTTGTACGTTGCCAAATTGCCCAATCTCTCGTATAGTTGGGGTTGTGTCCATTGGCGCTGACTTCTCAATAGATCAAGCTCCTCCTCATTGGCGATTCCGGGGTTGGAAAATCATGCTGTTTGCTCCGGTTCAGCGAAGATTCCTTTACACCGTCTTTCATCACGACCATAGGTATTGACTTCAAAATCCGGACGATCGAGCTGGATGGCAAGAGGGTGAAGCTGCAGATATGGGACACGGCCGGCCAAGAAAGGTTCAGGACGATCACCACCGCATATTACAGAGGTGCTATGGGCATTCTACTGGTCTACGACGTCACCGATGAGCGATCTTTCAATAGTGAGTGTCTTGGCCGATGAAAGTTCAGTGCCAGCTGACAGCAACCAGATATTCGGACCTGGTTCTCCAACGTTGAACAGCACGCGACTGAGGGTGTCAACAAGATTCTGATAGGAAACAAGTGCGATTGGGAAGATAAAAGAGTGGTATCAGTTGAACGAGGACAACAACTAGCGGACGAGCTTGGCATACCGTTTATGGAAGTATCGGCCAAGAGCAACATAAACGTGGAGAAGGCATTTTACAGTCTGGCAGCAGATATCAAGAAGAGAATCATTGACACGTCAAGGACAGATCAGGGCGCTTCGCAAGGTGTTAACGTGGCAGATCAAAATAACAGCATAAGTTCAATGGGTGGGAAATGCTGCTGAGCGGACGGAAAGCTGGCGCGTTACTGAATAGAAGGAAGAACATGTTTCCAGCGCTCATGTTGTTCGGCGGATGTCGCTGTACGGCACCAGGCGCAGGCTCGGCTTGGTCTCTTTTCGATGTCAGATACTTACAGGAACGTCCTGCATCACGTTTCATAATATTACGTATGAATACATGGCCAAAGATTGAACGCCACTCTTCTAATTACGTGCTAATGCAATCGGAGGGTATCCTGCTGGACGGACACGGCGGGCTTCAGTATGCTCTAGCCCGCGCCTACTGACTTCGATCATCCGAACATACACTTCCGGGTTTTGATGATGGCAAACTTGAGCTACTGTTGGGTTTGAGCTTTGACATCAATCATAGGAGGGCATCAAACCGATCATTGCATACCAGAGAATAGTTTAAATGTGAGAGCTGCACATGTCTTGCGGTCTGCAACAATTCCGCGGTTGAAACATACTGCCAGCTGAAAACCCAAAGACACCGTTCTCTGCGTTGGCCTCTCTAAGATACAGTAAACAGTTAAGTAACGCACGATCTAACAAGTTGCTGCTTTGAAGCTTTAGAAAAGCGTGTTTACTCAAAAATTCATAGTTAGAAACACAAAGGCTCCCGTGGGCGTGCATGAAGAGACCAGATGACCGAGTGCTTCAGAACGATTTGGCAGATATTGCTCAATAGGCAATTGGCTGCATGATGGGGTGACCTGTGTCGTGTTCGTAATCCATAACGAGGTGGACGAGCTCGGAGCTCTTACTGTGACAAGAAGCATGAAATTACTTACCCTACGTGTTTACAAGGATCGTATTTCAACTCGCTAGTGTGTATGTGGCTGAAGATGACAGGAAGTCTGAGATCCTGGAAGCGGCCGTAAATGGATTGTAGAAAAGTCAGTCACTTGGACCATAAGAAGTCACTTGAAACGGGTTCGCGGCTCCTATATCAAGATTGGTTTTTTAGCATGTTCAATGGGGCTACGAAGCCCTGCCGTTCCCTCCATGCTGGCCGGAACGGCCCGTAGGAAACTTCATTCAATAGAAGGTCTCTTCATCGGACGAAAGTCCCACGTCATGGGAACTTCCATAGCTTTGTCCTGATTCCTCCCTTTCCCAGTTCCTACAGGACCTGTCCAAGATCTTGGAGTCCTACCAATCCCCATTGCAACGGTGCGTGCTCCCTTCTAAACGCGTATACACGCTTTCCGCTCTGCACGATCCACGATGCCATTTGGTGGAATCCGAACCATCAGAAATTATCTCCCGCGTCCATATCGACCCCGACTTCTACTCCGACTTCGCGCGCTGTAGCTCGAAAAGCTCGAGTAGCTGGGACTCCTTCTTTGCCTTCCTCCTCGTGGTGGTGGGGGACTGTCTCGTCGTCTGTAGCCTTGAGTGCGTCGCGGTGGGGAACGAGACCTCGACCGCGAAGAAAATGAGCGGGATCGGGTCCTTGATCGAGAGTACGAACGTGGCCGGTAAGCGCGTAAATCACGATCCCTTAGGCCTGGGCCGTTTCCATATCTTCTAGGTGGAGAGGATCTCCTAGGCGGTGGAGGCGAGCGATATCTCCCTCCATCTGGACGATCATCCCTCCCCAACCTTGAGCTTGTATGCGGTTGTCCTCCACGATAATTACCGGACGGAGGAGGTCGTGCTTCATATCTATCGTGTATTGGTGCTCCTCTACGAGCTGGAGGTGGAGAACGTGAGAATTTGCGCCGAGGAAGGACAATCGACACGTTAATGATCGCTCCATCTAGTTGGGCCTCATGCATGTGGGAGATTGCAGCTTCGGCATCTGGCGTATCCATATAGACGATATAGGCAGTACCACGATTGGTCATGACTGTTGCTGTCAGCATCAGGCTTCTTGCAGAGTTTCTAAAATTCACATTGCCTATTCATGGGTAGATCGAGCTCCTGAATGGGTCCGTATGCGCCAAATATTTCTTGTAGATGGTCCTCGTTGACGTTCTTGGTAAGCTTTTCTACCACGATCTAGGCCTTGTTAAACATGTTTACAATTCGAGTCGCGATTATTCGCGGTACCTTTGAACTTCTTGGTGTGGGCGACCCTCGAGTGGGGCTTCGCGTATAATTCCGATCTCGGTATCTTCGCCCAACGCTACCTGCGCTTCTACTTCTTGAGATGCTCCGCGCGGGGCTCCTATTTCGGTCCCTTCCACCTTTTACACCATTTCGTCTGTCACCATGGCGCGAAAGCGATCGGCCCGAATTTCGTGATTGCGATCTAGGACGAGGTGATATAGTTCGACGAGGTGGTGATCTTGTTCGTGAAGGCGTCTGTGATTTGGCGAACGCACTGTTATTTTGGCGCGATCGCGTACGACCTCTCTCGGGTGATAGAGAGGGCATTTTGGTAGAAGAGATAATATGGACTGAAATGATGGCTCGTCAAATCGCAGCAATGTTAAGGTTCTTGTTAGCGGCATCGACTGTAAGCTACCTTACCTTAGCGGCCAGATATAGTTGGCTTGAACTATGCCATTACGGTACTAGCGCTGGGGACTATCTCTAGGCCGTAATGCTATTATTAATTAAGTATTAGTTATAATAGAAGATAGTTTTTTAAAGATAATAGTTATTTAGGATAAGATATAATAATATAACTATATATATATATATAGTATCCTCGAACCTAGGCTAACACGTAACCGTCTATTAACTTAGGTGCCGCCGCTTTACTCCTCTACTAATAATTATTTCGTTTATATACTTCCTCTTTACTCCCTTATACTTCCTCGCTACTCTCCCCTACTTCCTTATAACTCCCTCGTACTCCCTCTTTACTTCCCTGTATTCCCCCTTAGCTACTTCCTTCTCTTAAGCTAGTAATACTTTCTAATAAGTTTAAATAAGAGCGTTTATTTAGCTTATTTTAGATATTAATTAGAGAGGAGCTAATTATAGCTTTATTAACCGCCTATTATATTTTCTTCTCCTTTTATCCTCTTACTCTTTCGCTCTTACTCTTCCCCTTCACTTTAAATTACTTACGGCTTATAATAATTCATCTATATATTAAATACGCTATTATATATATTATTATCTTATATTTAATTTATATATTATAACCTCTACCTCTCTTTACTTTATATATCTTAATAGCTAGGATATTCTTATCTTACTATAATTCTTACCCCGACCTTAATTCTAATAATATAGAAAAAGAGGACTATAGCGTAGTTCTTTAATAATATAGAAATAAATAGTCTAGAGTCCTTAATTAAGGCTAATATTAATAGTAATAAGGTATCTAAGTACCTTAAGTCTAATACTAAAATTAATTATAACTAGATACTAGTCCTTTAGGATAAATAAGTCTTTATATCTTCTCCTATTATTATAAAATATTATATAACCCTTACTAATAATTTCTTATCTTAGTAAATTAGGTATATTAGAAGGAATCCTAGTACTAGTCTTTATATTATAAAAATAGTAAAGTACTTTATAAAGGGTATTATACGCGGTTATAATATTAGTAAGAAGGAGCCGTCTATATATATTATACTTTAGAAGTAGATAGACTTTAATACTAGTTAGAAGCGGTAGTCTAGTAATAATAAGATCCCTTTTAAGGTATTAGAATTAATTTATTTTATTTATACTTAAAGTTTTACTCTATTCTTCCTCCCTGTTTATAAGGTCTAATAGTTATACTAGTATATATAAATTAAGCTATATAAGAAGTTTAACCTTTTAATAACTTAATAAACTTAGTACTTTATAATAATAAATTACTTTACTATTATTATTAAGTATATATAGTAGAAAGATTAATATTAAT
>JAABUW010002214.1_pt1 | contig 30131 bp, 7 predicted proteins | sample 5560081 | NCBI WGS metagenome assembly JAABUW01 (sample SAMN10711882, study PRJNA513363) | rock metagenome | isolation source: Antarctica rocks | place: Antarctica: Victoria Land, Knobhead sud | reverse complement strand
GCGGCAACCTCTAGCAATCCACGAAGATGGCATCAACAAGCCTTGGCGGCCAATGCCGTCCGGCAGAGTGAGTCCACAGCAAGCCAAACGATGGATGCTAGGGCTTTATCCAGCGGCCATCATCTTCAGCTTCTGCTTCGGCGGGCTAAGACAATGCGTGGTTCTCATCCTCCTTGGTCTCTGGTACAACGACCTTTCTGGCGCTGACAAGAACCCCATGGTTCGCAACTTCATCAACGCATGCGGATTCCTGTGCTACACATCGGGTGCAATGGAGGTAGCCTACGGCCACGTGTTGCATCTAACCTGGGACTCCCTTCTATTACGCTGGTTGGGATTTATTGGAGCTGTCGTTGCCTCGAGCGTACACAGTCAAGACATGTACGACCAAGCTGGTGATCGCATACGTGGGCGCAAGACGTTACCGCTCGTGATTGGCCATTGGCCTAGCAGACTCAGCATAGCAGCCGCAGTGCTGTTCTGGTCCTATTTTGGGTTGCGTTTCTGGAACATTGGATGGCCGGCCTATGTCCCTTTGGTAGGTCTCGGTGGAGCAGTATCAATAAGGACAATGACCAGGAGGACGGTCAGTGACGACAATACAACGTTCAAGCTCTGGAACCTTTGGCTGGTCGTTCTTAATTCCATCCCACTTGTCAAGTTTTGGAGCGGTGGTGCGATCTAATGAAGAGATCCGCATGCTTCCGAGAGATGATTGATATGGAGATGTAGTAGAGACTTTTCGGGGTGCTCTTGTTCGAGAAGTGTACCAGCAATCGACCTCACCTGGAAACATTTTAAAGTCAGAGAACACAATTTGGCGAAGCGTTCCATAGCAAAAGCAAGCAGTCTCACCGTGCCTCGAGATTCTAAGCAAGCTTCCTAAGAGCAAGGATGATAATGTACCAGATTACCTCACCATTGCCACCAATCAATCTCTGGCACATCAATCGACTTGTACCAGCTTTGGCTGCCATGGCCATCATATTAAGTTTAAGTCTATCAGATAGATAGTTTAAGAGACGATATGAGAACAAATCGATTAACAAGATTCACGTTCTCTCAGTTGTGGAATTCTTATTTAGCACCCCTGTCAACGCGATGCACGCATAGGTCAAATGCATTCAGAGATCATGACAAGTAAATCTCGCACTCGAGAATGGATTGACAGAGTAGATATCGAACCTCGAATAATCCTCAAACTGAGTGGTCGAGTGTCTCCATTCATGGCGGCTTGCGGAGGACACTAATGAGGTACTCGGCCACCTTTTCAAGAGTGGAAAACTAGGTTGTTCTCCGAGCTGCTGATCAGCTATGAGTGCGATCGCAAGCCAACATGCAATACAATCCCATCAACCAGCCATGCGTGAGTGAGTCACCTACCCTATCTCTTGCATTGAATGAGGTTTGGCACCATTGAAACTGTCTCCTTGGATTTCGAAGCTGGCGGCTACGGCCAGGGACGTCGTGGAAGCAGAATCCTGCCCTGCTCTACGCCGAATGTCACGTGAGTAGTTGAATAAGCAGATAGTAGGCAATGAGCCATGCCACAGATCATTGTATGAGCACTAGACGTTGGCACGATTCGGACGATACCTCACGAAGTAGCTCAATTTCCAGGTTTCATTGGGGCAGTCTGGTTTCCTATTTCCGACAGTCTGATTAGTTACATAGCCACATTAAACCCTCGCATTGCGCAACCCATCTAGTAAACACTATTTCTAATTAGGAATATCTTGTCGTTGTTGTCGTCAATTGTTTATAGTCTTATTGACGATATTTTCAATAGAGTTTTTAATTCAATATATAGTCGACATCTTTGTTAACTCGATACATTAATAATATTTTATTTTTTATCTTCTCTTTTTATATCTATATCTCTATCTATTATTCATATTACTACTACTATCTCTACTAGTCTATATGCATTATCAATATGCAGTTCAATATAGCTTATATTATTGTCGATCTCGAAAACAGCAATTATAGCGTTGTTAAAATAGTTGTTGCAGACTTCAAATATCGCGATACTTAATTAATCAAATTAGATTATCGAAATTATTTTGTCTATTTGTCGACTTCTACATCTATTATCTTTCTATTTTCTATATTTATGTTTTTAGCTTTGTTAGTATTAGTTAGTCTTGTTAGTCTTGTAATAATATTAAACAATTAATTTATTATAATATTTTTGATATAGTTTAGTATCTCTAGCAAAAAGATCTAATAATAAATCAAGTATAGCAAAATACAAAAACAAAAAGATTAAAGACTATTAGTTATATTAATAACAATAATAGTCTCTTAAAGTTGTCTATTAACTACAATATATTTTTTGTTTTTTTTGCTATTTATCTTGTCTTCTTTTTCGATATTATTGTTGTTTGTTTTGTTTTTGTCTTTTTCTTTGCAAGTACAATTCTTTGTTTTTGCAATTCTATTCTTAATTGCTTTTTAAACTTCTTTTGTATATATTTGATTAACTTTGTTGTAAAATAAAATATTTAACTAAAACACTATTAATTGTCTAGCTTTGTCAACATTGTTAATACTAAAGAAACAAAAATTATTTAATTTTTTTAACTAATAATTGTTTTTAGAATTGGCAATTTGTTATTCAATTAATTAGAATTAATATTCTTTGCATCGACAAAAGTTTTAAAAGTCTTAGAATCTAATATACAATTAGAGACTAATTTATAGATTCGATAAATTTGAACAAAAAATCAAATAGAAAGAGATCTATTTCTATTTAATTTTTATTTATAAAGATAGATTAAATGCGTTTTCTAATATTTGTTGTCAATATAAACAAACTATTATTAGAAAGATTGTAAAATTGTTTCTAATTTTTTTTTTCGAAAAAAAAATTATCGATTTGATTGAAATCTAATTTATAATTTGTTTTCTAAGTTTCTTTTGTAACAATCTACTTTTTAAATTTTTTTTTTGTAGCAATTTATTATATATTTGTTGTCGACAAACGTCTACTACATTTGTATATTGTCGATATATTATTATTATTGTTGTTTGATTCTCTATTTCTTGTTCGATTAAAGCACGTTTTTTGTGCAACGTTTTTTTCTTATATACTAGATCTTTCTTGTTTTTTTGAATAGTTAAAAAGTTTGCAGATATTTTGCTACAAACTATATAATGTGTCTTGTATTTCTTGCAAAATCTAGTATTTAATTTAGTTTTTTGTTTAACAAAGTTCTTTATCTTTTCTGCAAACAAAATCGAATAATATTCGAAATTCTTTAGAATTTTTGTCTCTATTATATTGCGTCTTTTGTTATAATATTTGTTGTTATTAATATTAATAGATATCGAGAGTTTTGTAACATTTTTGTTGTTATTAATTGCAATTAGCAATAATCTCTATTGTCTAATATAGTTCTCAAAATAATTATAGAGTTATCGAGAATATATTAGAATTATTAAAATCGAAATATTTTTTGTAGTACAAATATATAGAAAGTACTTATACAAAAAATTGTATTGTAGCAACAATAAATATTAAAACAAATATTTATTGTTATCTTAAGATTCTTGTATCTTGTTTGTATTAATTGTATTATATTATTTTATTATTATTGTTTACTTCTTTGTTATTTTGTTGATTGTTTTATAAATTAATTTAGAATTTATTCGACAAAATACTTTAATATTTATAGTTATTAATTGCTTTACTCTTTTCTTGTTAACTATCTTTTTATAGTTTTGTTTTTTTTGTTTTACTAGCTTTGCTATGCAAGCAACTAATTGATTAATAAATATATATTTAGACACAAATTTTTTTGTCGATTTATACAAGCTTTTTGTTGTTTGCGAGATTTGCAATTTAAGATTAATATATATTCGCGTAAAGTATTTGATAAAGACAAACTTCTATTGCTTATAGTAATTAATAAAATAGTTCTTATTTATATTAAACAATCTATTTAAGATAGCTAATTGTGTGCTTGCTAAATTCTTTTAATTATAGATTTTTATTTAACTCTATAGCAAATTTTGAAGCTCTCTTTGCAGCTTTGCCAAATATTGTCTCGCGCAAATAAGTTTTTTTCTTATAATTTTTATTGCATGTTATATACACAATTAAAACTATATATTAGTGTCGAAGATATCAATTCGAAATATAGTTATTTTGTTTTCTATATTAGTTTTTGCATAACTAATCTATCGCGTTCTATATATAACGAAGAATAGTTCTAAAACAAAATTGCTAATAACTACGCGAGAGTTAATACAATTATAGAATATTAGTTTCTTTAACGCATTAAATATAAATATAAAGATTTTCTTTAATTTAAAGATTATAAAACAATAGATTGTCGAAAAATTTCTATCAATATTAGAGATTTCAACTATTATTGCAAGAGACAAATTTAGATAATTAGTATTAAAAATTGTATTTGTTTGCAAACTAAATTTATTAACAAAGTATCTAGTTATTTAAATTTGTTAAATATTGCAAAAAAGAAAATATTCTATTACTATTTGTTGTCGATTATCTCTCTTAACAATGTATTTTTAAAAATAGCAAATATAAAATCTCTTAAGTTTTAGATTGCGCAATATATATCTTAATTGATTTTTCGACAATATTTTGTTGTTGTTATATATAAAATTACTATACTTGTTTGCATTTAAATTAAATTTTATATAAATTATTGTTGTTTAAATTTGTCGAAACATAGTATAAGTATATTTTAAATTAATAGCAATTTTTATTGTTTGTTGTCAATCAAAATCTTAATTTTTGTAAACTAAAAATACAAAAGAATTCTTGCTTATTTTATAATTATATTGCAAACAAATAGTAACTAGCTATTATTAATTTTGTTGCTTCGAAAAAACAACAATAATATTGTATTTGCAATTAACAACAAGTATTGTTGTTGCTTGCTTTTTTTTTTTTGTTTATTAAGTTTTTATTAATTTTTTGTCGATTTCTTGTATCTAATATAGTCTATTCTTTGTTTGTTAACATTTATATTGTTTGAGAAAACAATTATATAGAAGTCTTAACTAAAAATATAGTTTTAAAGATATTAAAAATTAGTTTTCTTGTTGCTAAGAAGTTTGTACTATTGCGACAACGCGAAATAAATAATTGATATAAAAGTTAGAATCTTTGTTTTGCAATTCGCAAATATTAATATAGATTTTATAGCAATGCAAAAAAATATAAAGAAACTATTTAGATAGATCGATTGTTAATAAGTTCAAAATAGATACTAATTTTAAAAATAGAAAAATAAATGTAAAATTTTTGAGAAGCGAGCAATATTTATTGTCTTATTGTCTATTTGTTATTGTCTTAGGCGATTGTTTGTCAATATACTACTATTACTATTACAACTGCTACTACTACTACTAATCGACTAGTCTATGCAGGCGAGCGGTGGAGGCGGTGGTGGAGATGGCTGATGTGGCTAATCAGACTGTCGGAAATAGGAAACCAGACTGCCCCGATGAAACCTGCTCAATTTCTCTCCAAGCGCTCAGGTTGCGTCACGTGCTCCTGCATTAGTCCCGGGCAACAGCGGGCCGAAAGCCCCTTTTAGCGCCGAGATGTTCGACGTCGGAGCATCAGCTTATCAACCGCTGAACGACATTACGAGGACGAGTGCAAGATGATCGATGACACTTCCAGCATTGATTTCGGGCTCTTGAGCTCGGCATGGTCGATATATCCCTTCGCCATATCGTCTTCTTGGCTGTTGCTCCCTACTCACAACACTCCGGCGCTTCTGCGGCGTTAGACAGCGATTGTTGCACCTCCCACGCATGACGAGGGTCAGCAGCAGCCTCAAGCAGAGCGTGGTTGTCACCACGTACCAAAGCCATCGTACTGGCCAAGAAAATCCCAATGGCTATGCAAGTCATGCGAGACGAACGAAAGCCACTGAAGATTCCGATTTGCATCGGCATCCTGAAACAATCCTGAAACAGGCCTCGGCCCCTCCTGCCACCTTCCAACTCCGAAGAAGAGCTTCAATTATGCATCTATGCTTGGCATCATGCTCCTTCGCTGCTTCCTCGCAATTATCTTCACCTCTATCATGCCTTCCTCATCGGCTGGTCGCTCGTACTGTACGCTCCTCAGGCCATGCTTGCGGGTCGTCTTTTCTGCTTCTCCCCTTCGAAGCGCTCTAGCCAACCAACTCTCTCAGAGCCCTTCGTTCATGTCTTGAGATCGCTCATTTCAAGTCACTCCTTCTTTGTCCTTGACGCTGGCGTCGTTCTCTCATACTCAAGGACTGAACTCACTAATCCACATTCATTGAGCACATCTCCACCACGCCTCGGAGCGGTCAAGTTACCGCCCACTGCCGTCATGGTCGACAAGATCATGCTCTTGTTCCTGCTCTTGGACTTCCTTTTCGTAGCTTCGGGAGGCCTACTGATCGCAACGGTCTTCATCAACAAAGCCTCCATGGCGACCCAGCCCACGACGACCAATGTGGCTGCCAACATGGTCCTCATGCAGACACCCCTCACAAGTAGCAGACCCCTCATATCGAAGTTCGTATCAGCTAATCAAGCCACAGGTGTAATCGTCAACGCCGTCCTCATCTTCGTTACCTTCCTCATCTCCCTCCCCGGCGCCGCCCTCTCCACCAACCGCCTCTGGCTCAAACTAACCGGATGGATGATCGCCGCCACCGCACACGTCACGCTCGTCCGCGGCGTCACCATCTGGTTCTCCACCCTCCAGACCCGCGCAAACCTAGGCACAACATTCGAGCAGCAGTCGCTACTATCCCAAAGCCTGATCCAACAGAAATTCCAGTGCTGTGGCTATCTCAACAGCCCCTTCACGCCGGACAGCGTCTGCACGAGCGCCTTCGTGGCAGCGCAGAAAGTCAATTGCGTGGGGCCGTTCAGCAACTTCGCCAATAGCCTCCTCCATCGGATCTTCACGGCGTTGTTCGGGCTCGTGGGGCTGGACGTAGCGCTTCTGCTGGCTGTGGTGGTCGTTCTGAAGAACCGTGCGGAGAAGGCAAGGTACCGCCATATCGACGAGAAGAACGGTATCAACGGTGGCTTTTAAACCTTTGGTTCTAGGGTGGCTGATCAGGTTTTCATTTCATGGTTTACGTGGCTGTAGGGATTTTTGGTAGTATCGTCTTTTATGGCATCGAATGGCTTCTCTTGTAGAGTCGAAAGCATCGTTTCTTTCAGGATCAAGCTCCTTGTCCCACATCCTCAGACGCTTGAACTTTGATATCTATTTCTCAACCAGAAGCTATAGTCTCTCCATCTCGCCGCGGATGCGACTCTCCAACCCCATCATATCCCTACTTGCATATCAGTCCTCCCCCCCCGTTTATCTTAGCTCGTACGTTGTCTCCATTGTCTCCATCTCTCTCCTCTTAAGAAATCACACTCGCGCTTGCTAAATCAACGATACACCTATCCCTATCTCCTAATCCATCTCTTCCCAACAATCCAAGTTCAGGACCTACACTCTCCCCTCTCCGTCATTGCAAGAGCGGCCGATTGCCCACTTGTTATTTCACAATATTAATCTCGATTCCATCTTTTTCCTCAATTTGTATGTCAGCTGATCTTCCAAAAACTTCCGAGTTTGCGGTCGAAACGGCGACATCGAAAATCATTCCGTTTGCTGGTGAGATAGATGGGTAGAGCGCATGTCGATGCGCGATCCGGAGAAATCTTCACATTATGGAACGCGGCTTTGAAGAGCGAAACCTCATTCACAAATTCTGTACTTCGAGAAGGATAAGAGGTGGAGGAGGAGGATACTTGGTTCGGGTGTATCGCGCGTGGTTATGATTGGGTTTTAGTTGACGGTAGGGGGAGGTGCTGGTTGCGCAGGTGGTCTGTACTCGTGCTTTCCCCCATTCCCCAATCCCCCCTCTCCCTGTTCTTCCCTCCACAACAAATTCCATCGCCCCACCGAATCCCCATTGCATCCTCCTCCGGTCCCTCCGGGCCACCGATCGCGATCCAACGCAGAGGTTGTTCCCCCTGCCCGTACGAAATGCTGGGTGTGGGGAGTTATGTTCCTGGGCATTGGTCGAGCTTGAGAGATTCGCGCTCGAGGCCGGACAAGCCCTTGGATATAGGCTCGAGGGCTTGATACGTACATGCAAGGAACCTCTATCCGTACCCTCCTTCTCCCATCCCCCATAGCCAATCCCGTATCCGACGCCCCGCCATGCTGTATGTTTCAGGGGTCGAGGGTCGATGGCGACTTTCCATTTGATTTGGTTTGATTTACTGGGCATCGATGGCTTGCCGGAGCAAGTATAATGCTTTGACGTGTTGCCGGTTTGGTGGTAAGGATTCACTGGTGAATCTGTCCATCACCATCTCGTTCAAACATTGATTGATTGAGAGTGCAATCGGGTTTCTCGATCTCTTGCCCAAGCATGTAAACTGCTTTCACGTTTTTGCCGCTTCGGCTACGGGGGCTTGTTGGTTGAATCTGCGCATCAATATCTTTGCGATCATGTTTCTTTTCTAGGAATGTCATCAGTTTTTCTGGATCTGTGGCCTGTGCAAGAGGAGTGCTGTGACGGGTTGACGCTTCAGCTATGAATCTCCACTGGTTGATCTGCCCATCACTAGCTCGTTATAACGTTGTTTGAGAGTGCATCAATTTTTCCAAAGTCTGTGCTTGATCGGGTGGAATACCTTAATGTTTTGCCTCTTTAGCTATGGGGGTCTGCTGGGTTGATTTATCTATTGCTGCCTCGTGAAACTTTTCTGTTTGGGAGTGCAATCGTTTTTCTAGATCTGGAACCCGTGCACGTTGGAATGCTGTGAAGGTTTGCCGATGTAGCTATGGGGATTTGTGGGGTAGTTTGTTTATGATTATCTCGGGGGAGGGGCTGGGAGTGCAGATTTTGAGGAGGGCGGAGGGAGGAGGGGGGGGTGTGAGGGATGAGAGATTGAAAGGGTTGATGGGGGAGGCGAGGAAACGGAGTGGTTTGGGGAGATGGGTGAGAGATGATTGGTGAGGGATTTATGAATGGGAGAGGGACGGAGGCTGGGGGGTTGCAGGGGAGGGACGGTTTAGCGAGAGGGGAATAGCCAACGGTGAGAGAGGGAAGAGCGAGTCCTGGGAAGAGGAACCGTGGCGTAGTGCAAGTTTTTTCGAAGTGACTAAGCATGGATAAGATAAGAATTATTAGTTATTAATAATTGTTTCTCTCCGAGCTTACAATAAACAAATGTAGCTCTAGACTATAAACAACGCACTTGAAGCAGATAGTATAGTGCAATTATATATCTATTGCTTGTCTATAAATTACAAAAACATATTGCTAAAAATATTAAATTTAAAATATTAAAAAAATCTTTCTTTCAATAGAAATTTTTTTTGATATTAATTTTTCTAAAAGATATAGTAGAAAAACATTAAGTTTCGAGACAAAAACTTTAAAGAAAAAAATAGTATTACAAATAAATTGTATTAATAATTTAAATTCTATATTTTTAAGACAAATCTACTATTATATTTAATATACTTAAGAGACAAATATTCTAAGTATAATATTTAATATATTCGAAAAGAAAATATTGCAAACAACTATATTTGCTATATTTATTAAACAAACAAAACAAATAATTAGTATTTTCTTAAATATATAGAAATTTAAATACAACTCTTTTATAAATTGTATTTAATTTATCTTAAGTTTTAATTTACTATTACAATTACTTAAGTTGCAAACTTTTGTTATTAAGTAATTGCTAATATTGTCTAAAGATATCTACAAATCTTTTTAATAGTATAACTATCTCTAATATTTTCGTAGAAAGTACTAGCGTAACAAACAAATTTTTAATAAATATAAATTGTTATTTTAAAATAGTATTTAAATAGTTTTTTAAATTAATTTTTTTTTATAAAGTTTCTTGTAATTGCGTTAATATTGTTTGTTAAATTATTTAATAAATTTTGCTTTTTATTATTTTACAAATATTATTAATCTTAAAATCTTTAAAAACTTATATTAAAATATTTAGTATTTTATTAACTTTTAGCTTTTTAATTGCAATTGTTAACAATATTAAAGAAACAAAAATTATTTTTAATATAACTTTTTTCTTAATTAGATTTTGCTTCTTGCTTATTATATTTATTAATTTATTTGTATTAATATTTGCAACTTGCTAACTAGTCTAATTGCTATTAATATTTATTTCTTATATAATTATTTTATTTTTAATTAATTTTATAACTGTTTTGTATAACAATTTAAATATTATAATAATTATATTATTTAAATTAACTTTATACTTTTGTATTATCTTAGTATAAATATTGCAAAAAAGATTCTTTAAATACTATAACAATTTAATATATTTATTGACTTAATTAAGTTTAACAAGCTTCGAGAAAATAGCTTTAAATTGTTAAATATATATATAAATATTATTCGATTTTGCTCTTAATATATCTTTTAAAAACTCTTAGAAAATACAAAAATTAATTTTCTAATTTAAATCTTTATTTCTTTCTTTTTAATTAATTAATTATTTTATATTACTTTTTATTTGTTTAGACAACAATAAATTTAATAAAATTCTCTATAAACTTATTGCAATATCGAGATAACTTAATAATCTTATATTAAAAAATAACTCTATATTTATTATTAAGATTCGAGAATTAATTTAGAAAATTAATAATATTAAATCTATTAAAATACAATACTTCTAATATTTTTAAGTAGACTAATTGTATTGGATCGAATTATCGAGTTCTAATTAAATATTCGATCCGAATTAAATCGAATCGATTCTAAAAGTTAAAATCGAAAAGTTAATTTAATTTCTAATATTAAAATTGTCGAATCGAATTGATTTCTAATATTGGAATCGAAAACCGAATTATATAAATAATAATTTTTTAAAAACGCAATATTTTAACAAAAGTAATATATATATATAATATATATTAGTAGTTATTATAATAAATAATTAAAATAGTTTAAAATATATTAAAACTAATTAATTTAAATTAATTTTTACTATTTTTTAATATCGATTCGATTTTAAAAGTTAAAACCAAAAATCAAATTAATTCGATTCAATTTAATTCTTAAAAAATCGATATTTAAATTAATTTCTAATATTAAAATTGTCGAATCGAATTAATTCTAAAAGTTGAAACCGAAATTCGATCTAATAGTTAATTTATTTTTAAGAAAGATATAGAAATTATATAGTAAAAGAATTTTGCAATATCTATAGAATAATTAAGTAGACTTGTTGTCGATATAAATATATATAAAAAAGCTTTATAATCTTTCTATTATTTTGCAATATTATAACTAAGAAAATAACTTAACAATAAATAATAAAAGCAACAACTATTAAATTAAAAAGATTAATAATAATAGTTAATTCAAACTGTAAAGTGTGTCTCGCAATACTAGATTTGCTTCGCAATAGCGTGCTCAACGTATACTAGTACGTGTTTGACAAAAAGTCGCGCAAACTAGATTCAAGCAAAATTAGTATTAAATTAACAAATATTGTCTATATATCGCTTTCTCTTAATAGCAAACAAAAAAATATTTTATAAAGAGCAAGATTTTTCTTGTATTTGCGTTTTTTAGCAATTAGTTTTACTACAAATACTACTATTACTATTATATATACTATCTAATTTGATTCGCTTAACTACGCAGCTCTATTTAAAAAAATAGTAGCTATTTTACAATTCTAATTGCTTTGTCTAAACAAAGTTGCTTAATTAAAAACAATAGTTAACAAACTATTAGTAACTTGCTTTTGCAAATATATTTAAAGATCGATTAACTCTTAGAATATTATTAATAATTAATTGCGTAAAAAAATTTACGCAAATAACATATTTTAAAAATTAAACAAAAATAATTATTTTAATACTAGTATAGTTGTTAATTAGAGCAAAAAAAATATTAAAATATCTAATTTTAAAAACAAATCTATATTATCTATTTTAACAAATACTATTACGCAATATATTAATAATATAAATATATTGCAACTTTTAAAATTTAAAATCGAATTTGCAATTGTAAAACTTTAATTTGTACAATATATTAATAACTATTGTTGCAAATATAGCAATAATTACTATTAATTTAATTAATACAAAAAAATTAGTTGCGTTAAAAAGCTATTAATATAAAAATATATTAATTACACAAATTTAGAAATTTGATTTAAAAATTGCAAAAATTATATTTAGAATAATTTTGCAAACTATCTTAATAAAAAGTTAAAAATACTTTAAATTGTATTATATTTTATAGAAAAGCAATATAATTAATAGTACAAATACGCACAAAAAATATATAATAAAAATAAAGAAATTATTTAAAACTATTTTTTTTAATATATTAAAGAAATTTTTAATATATTTGAGATTTACAATATAAAAATTGAACTTAAACTCGAAAATACAAAGCAACAATTTTATTAAAAAATCGAGAAATTTGTTATTTATTTAAATAATCTATACTTGTAATTAAAGAAATTAGTTATTAATAATAAAAAGATACAAAATTTGAAAAACAAGTATATTAACAAAATTTGTTAAAAAATGTTTTGTTAATAATATAGCTATATTAGTATTACGCAAATACATAATAGATTTATCGAAATTAAACAATATTTGCAATTAATTAAAGAGTTGTTAAAATTAAATAATATCTTTTATATTGCAAAAAACTCTAAAAAATATAGTAAAGAAAATTGATTTTTGTATAAACAAAATAGTTTGTTTAGTATAACTAACAATACAAACAACTTTATTATATTAATTATTAAAATTATTATAATTATACAAATTAGAGATAGTATTAATAGTAATTAATAAAACAAAAACAATTGTTAGATATTTATTAAAAAAAAAATATTGTATCTATTAATTATAAATACTATATATACAATTAAATAAATTACAAATTAAGTAACTCTATATATTTGTAATATCAAAAATAAATAAAAAAAACAAAACAAAAGTAATTTATTTTTGAGAAAAGTTAAAATTTAATACTTGTTGCTATAATATTAGATATAAAAAGTTAAAAACAACAAATTAAAGTATTAATTAAAATAGTATTTGTTAATATATTATATAATATATACAAAGTTAAGTATCTTATTAACTTAAAAATTAAAAAGAATTTTATTTTGCAAATTTTTGTTAAAAACGCGCAACTATTCGAAGATTTTTTTTTGTTATTGTAGATACAAATTGTTAATAATTGTATTATTATTTTATATAAAATACAAAAATTTTCTATTGTTATTATTAATAACAAAAGAATATACAAAAGCAATTGCTTTAAATTCTATATTATTAATATACAAAATTATAAAATAATTCTCAAACTATTTTAATTCGAAAAAATCAATTCAAATATATAATAATCAAATTGTATTTAAATTTATTAAGATAGTTTTACTAAACAATTAAAAAAAAAATTTAAATAATTAATTCTAAAAAATTTGTACAATTTACTATATTTGTTTTTAAAAATTATAGCAAAATCTATATTGCGCTTTTGTATTAAATATTATTTTCGATTTTTTTTTTAAGATATACAAAAAAAAAATTGCAAAATACAATATATTTTAGATTAAAAAGTTAATTGTTTCGAATTAAATTAAAAAAATTATAGAAATATTTTTGAAAAAGTTTTTAAATATATTTAATATATATAATTAAATAGAGTATTTAATTAATTTTGTAAAAAGCAAAATATTGTATACAAAATATATATATAATATATTGCAAAATAAATAAATTATAATACAAAAATATCTTGCAAATATATTAAAAAAAAATTAAAAATATTTTTTAAATATTTTTATTAAATTTCTAGTATTGTTTGTAAAAAATTTAGATAATAGTTTGTATTTTTATATAAATTATTGCAAATTTAATAAAATTATTGTTAAAAATAAATACTTTTTTTCTTTTTTTTTAAAGATATTTAAATATTTTGCAAATATAAAATATTTTATTAAAATTAATATACGCAATATATATTATTGTATTTAAATTTATTAAAACAATAAATAAAAAATAGTTTTTTATATTTAATACAAGTATTTTAAGTATTAAATTATACTTTTTAATTTTATTAATATTTTTGCTATTTTTTAATTTTTTATAAATTGTATATTAAAGCTATATATTAATATTTATTGTATAATATATTTAAATAACATATTTATTTACTTAAACTTAAAAAAACAATATTAAAAAAATATTTGCAAAATATTTTGTATATTGTTTGAATATTAATTGTATATAAAGCTATCAAAATATATATTTAATTATAACAAAATAATTTTTTTAAATTTTATAATTAAAAAGCAAAATATTTAAATAAAACAAGTTTGTATTAAAATTATTTAAAACTAATTTAAACTAAAATTAGCAAAAAATATTTTTATATTTTTTAAATTTACAAAATTTTATTAATACTTTATTTGTAATTTTTTTTAAATTATAATATTTTTAATTAATCTAATAATAAATATAAAAAAGAATAAAATATATTTACAATTTATATATATTAAAAAAGCAAAAAAAGTTTTCGAAATATTTAAAATTATTTTTATTATTGTTTCTATTTTAGAATATTATAATTAAAATACTTTTTTTTGTATAAAGATTAATATATTAAATTGTAAAACAAAAAATATATTTAGTTAATTTAACAAAAATACGCAATAATATTTTATTGTATTTATTAGTTACAAGTTTAAAAAATTTAAAATTTGCTAAAATATATATAACAAGAAACTCTATATTATTGTGTTAGCTTTTAAACTTTAAAAATATTATTTACAAAATATTATAAGCTTATTCAAGCTATACTAGTGATTTAGATTCTATGTCTTTAGAGCAAACTTGCTATTATATTTAATATATTCGAGAAGCAAATATTCTAAGTATAACATTTAATATATTCGACAAACAAATATTGCGAACAACTATATTTGCTATACTTAATAAACAAACAAAATAAGCAATTAGTATTTTCTTAGTATATAGAAAACTAGAACACAACTCTCTTATAAATTGTGTTCAACTTATTATAGATTTTTACTTATTGTTACTCTAATTTATTAAATCTCTTCTAAAATTTATTAAATATAAAAATTGTCTATAGTTGCAACTTTTGTTATAAATAATTGCTTATATTGCTTGAAGATATCTACAAATCTTTTTAATAGCACAATTTATTCTAATATCTTTGTAAAAAGTACTAACGTAATATTTTAAATACTTTAAGAATATTTGTATTAGATTAATGCGTCTCTATCTTAAATACTAACTTATTAGTATTACGTCAACTATCGATTATAAGAGACAACAAGATTAAATTTAATAGATTTAATATTTATTATAAAAATTGTATTAATTTAAAGAACTAGCTTATATAAATAAATATCTATTTTATTTTTTATTCTATTCTAGAGAATTAAAAGACAATTTTTGTATTAATATTTTTTAAAGAAAGAGTTCAATATTAACTTAAATTAAATTTACAAAAATATTTAAAAAACAATAACAAAAACTCTTGTACAATATTTACAAACTTTAACAACTTTAAAAGAGAGCTTTAAAAAATCTTTAAAATATTTAACAAAAAACAAATTGCAAAAAGAGTAATTTAATATCTAATTTAACAAATTTTTGCAACAAATTATATAGTTAAATTTCAAAAATATATTAATTTAATTAAGTAGAACAATATTGTATTTATAATAATATTTCGACAAGATTTTAAAAACAATCTAAAAAACAAAATTATATATAACAAAAGAATTTTTAACAATATATTTAATTTTATCGAAATAATTATCGATTTTAACAACAAACTATATAAAAGAACTATAAAAAAAAATACAATTAATTTAAAAAAAAAAAAAAATCTTTTTTAAACTAGCAATCGAATATTAGCAAAAAGAATTTTGTTCTAATTAAAAGTATAGTAATCTTAATTATTGTAAACTTGTATCTATAAAATTAAATTTTATTTAACAACGTAAAAAAAAAACTTTAGAGAAAAGCAAGATAACAAATTACAAAAAAGTACTATTTATATAACAAATCGAATTACTTTGCAAGAGATTGCTAATTATAAAATTTAATAAATTGTTAACAAATTAATATTATGTTAAGAAAAATATTTAATAGCTAGAACAATATTAAAAAACAAATTAATACAAAGATAAATATCTCTAAAACTAAATCGAACAATAACTACTATTTAATAGAAAATTCAAATTAATTATAGAAAGTTCTAGATAAAATATTATTAAACAAAATATTTATATCTATACAAAAAGTTAATCAAATACTTAATAAAACTATAAAAACAAAACAATTAAAAATATTATATTTTTATCTAATAACAAACTTAGACAAAAAATATAACTAAAAAGACTTTTACAAATATCTAGATAATATTACAAAGTATCTTAATACTTTAACTAGCTTATTAAGAGAGAAAGAGATAAATTAAATTGTAAATAAATGCGAGAAAACACTAGAAAGCAATATTACTATAAAAAGAGAAATTCTTAATAAAATTAAACAACAACTAAGCAATATAAGTTTATTTCAAAAAAAAATAAAGAAAGCAAAGAAATATACAATACTTAATTGAACAAAATATTATAATAATTTATACTAAATTTATCTAGAAAACAAAGAAGAACTTAATTAGTTTTCTAGAAAATTAAAGTTATTAAATTAGTATAGAAAAGAAACTTAGTACAAATAGATACTTAAAACAAAAATTACAATACAAAAATATAAAAAAGTTCAAATTTCTTAGTAAAGAGTATATTAAAGAAATATAATATATTAGCTTAACAATAACAACTAAATTTAACAATATATATACAATATTTTATTATATTAATTAAGATTAATAGTTGTCGACTTATTGCAATAGTCGATTTTGATACAACAAATAATTTTATAGTTAAAACTTTTGTTAAAAGAGAAGAATACTCTATTTAAAAGAAATCTAATATATACAATTTAATAATTGTAGATAAAAATCTATTACTCGACAAAAATAAAAAAGTAAATAAAAAAACAAAAATATTATTAATAGCTATTTAACAATATTACAAAAAACTAATCTTTAATATAGTAAGAATAATTATTTATAATATTGTTCTAGAAATATCTTAATTAAAGTAACACAATTTAGAAATTAATTAAAATATACAAATATTTAAATTTGCACAATATAATTACGTAATTTATATTTAATCTATATATTAATAATATTTGATAATAGATAAAAGATTAAGTTAAAATTAATTGCAAGTAGCAAGTTTGCATTCTTGGGAAAAAACAATCTAACAAAATTTAACTTAACAAATACTAGCAAAAATTAATTAAATTACAAAATTAAAGTAAATAAAAAAAATTACAAATTTTCTAGAAATCTTAAACTATCTAGTACAATAAAGAAATTGCTAAAATATATATTACAAATATACAACAATTAAGAATATCTATTTTAAGAAAAAAAAACAACAAAGATTTTTTCTAAATATTAATTGTAAAATTACAAAATTAAACTTAAATTAAACAAACAATTTATATTTAAATCTATATATATTTTATTTAAAAAAAAGCTCGAAGTACTTCGCAAATATCTAGCAAAAAACAAAAAAAAAAATTTATTAGAAAATTTTAATTATAAACAAAATATTCGATTTTCTTTGTATTAAAAAAGAATAAAACTTTTTATCTATATATTAATTATTAAAAGCTAAACAATATTACAATTAAAAATTAATATTTATTACTTAATATTAGTAAGCTTTAAAATCGACTATTTAAAGCAAAGTACTTTATTAAACTAAATCTACAAAAAATATACAATCAAATTAGAATAAAGAAAGAGAAAAAATAAAAAACAATTTTTTGTATACAATATAAATTATATAAATATATAATAATATTGTTCGAGTTTATAGACGTTTCGACAATATATTAAGAAATAATTAATAATATATTACAATAATATTTAGATTAATTTGTTATAATATATTTAAACAATATTATAATTTATTCGAAAATTTTAAAAAAATATATTAGTTATATCTTTAAAGTATTAAAATATCTAAATATAAAAAACTTATATTTTAAATCAAAGAAATACAAATTCTATTAAGAGAAAGTTAACTTTCTTAAATTTGTTGTTAAATAATACAAAATATATATAAATTTTAAGAAGTTACAAGCAATTAAAAAATAAATATTATTAATAAATATTAAAAAGATACAATTTTTTCTAAATTTTATAAACTACAATAAGAAATTTATTAAAAATTACTTTGTAAATACAATATTATTAACAAATTTTACAAAGAAAAATACTCTATAAATATAAAAATCTACAAAAGAGAAATTATTTTAAAATCTTAAACTAAAATATTAAAAAAAACTAGTACTAAAGATATACAATTTACAATTGTTAAACAAAATTAAAATTAATATATTAAATCTAGCTATTAATATATATTTTAACTAAAGATATAAAAATATATAATACTTAATAATATATCTCTCGAGAAAACTCTTATAAATTAAATAAAACTATAATATTTACAACAAAAAACTACTTGCTATAGTAATCTTTTTAAAGTTATAAAGAATATATATAGAAAAATTATTAAAACTTACAATTCTTACAAATTACAAAAATCTTGTATATTTTACTACTACAAAGCAATTAAACAAAAAACAAATATAATAGTTAAAAAGACTTAAATAATACAAGTTTAAAATATAGTATATTTTAGATAAAAATAACAACAAAATAGATATACTTAGTAGAAGAAGTAATTATATAAAAACAAAAAAATTGTTTAATTATAGTATACTTAAAGTTAACAAAAAAAAATTACTATTAACAAATAAGCACAAATTAAATACTATATTACAAATACTTCAAAATAATACAAAAGAATTTTTTATAAAAAAAGAAAAACTTCAAATACTTATTAATAAGATCGACAAATATATAAGAGAATACTATAATAAACTATTGCAAAAATACTTAAAAGTAACAATTTTTTTTTAATTTTTATATTAGTATTGTTAGTTTCTACAAATAAGACAAGTTATCGAGATATATATTAAACAATATCTTAGTTATTAGTAGAACAAACATAATATATATGCAAGCTATAACAAAATCTAATATTAAGAATTATCTAAATTGTTATAGAATAAAGTTACGATAAACTTTATTATTAAGTTGTCTAAGTCGACAAATCTAGCAATTAAAGATAAATATAATTTGATACTAGTAATAGTTAATAAGTTTATTAAGTATTTATATATTATTATATGCAAAGAAAAGTTTATTGCAAAACAATTAAAATATATTATATTAAATCGACTTATATAATATTACAATATATTTAAAAGATTAATTAATAATAGAAATAAGCTCTTTATATCTAACTATTAAAAGACATTTTTTCTAATATTAGATACAAGATTTTAAATATCTACTATCTATTACTTAATTACAAATAATTAAATAGAACAAATAAATTAAAGTCTTAAACAATATTTAAGATACTATATTAACAATACTTAAAGTAATTAAGTATTACTTTTATTTATAGTATAACTAGTACTTAATGCAAAGATTTCGAATACTACTAAAATAACTTTATTTTTTGTTAACTATAACAAGAAATCAAATTTCTTTAAGAAAAAATATATATATCTATTTGCGCAATTAATTATTAAAAGAATAGCAATACTAAAAAAAAAATACAACAATATTTTAAAAATATAGAAAAAGTCGATTAAGTATTAAAATAAGAAATAAAAAACAATATCTTAACTAAAAAAGAGAAATAAAATATATTTTTTTACAAAAATTCTTAGAACAAGAAAGTTAAACAAAAAATTAAATTATATTAAAGTTAAATTGTTTTTTGTTAAAAAAACTAAAAGATTAATTAATTACAAACTTGATTTATCTAAAAATATTAAAATATTTTTAATATTTTATATTTTATTGTTGAAGCTAGTAGACTTAATTATGTTTTTATAGAATATATTTTATTTTTATTTGCAAAAAGAGAATTAGTTCGAGATTAAAAAAATTCTATAACAAAAAGATTAAAAGTATCTTATTAAGTAAAAAAAATACTTTATTTTAAAAAATATATAGAAATTAAAGAAACATCTTAATTGTTGTTAAAATCTTTTAAAGAAATTTTATTAAAACAAGATATAAAAACAGCATTTCAATTTTAATTAATCGAAAATTAAAATTGTTCAAACAATATATCAAACAATAACTCGAAAGTTCTTATAAAAGATTTAACAAAATATATTTTATTAATTTTTAGATTGTTAATATTTTTTTATTTAATTACAATTATTTTTTTCTTCTTATTCTCTAGAAAATTTAGCTATTTTTCTAGTCGACTTAGTTTTGCACGCGTATTGCGCACTTCTTTCTTTAAGTATATTTATTTTTTATAAATTTGTTTAATCGATATAAAAGAAATTGTCAAATTATAATTACAATTAGATCGTATATATTTTTTATATTTTTTAAAACTATTATCTATACAATAGATCTTACTAGATATTGTATAGTTATAACAAGAATATATTGCTAAAAAGACTAGATCTAGAGCGTCGAGAAAATCTTTCTTTTAATAAAAAGAATTTCTAGTATTAATCTTTCTAGAAAATATAATAAAGAGATATTAGATTTTAAAACAAAAACTCTAAAGAAAAGAGATAGTATTACAAGCTTACTCAAACTATATTAGTAATTTAGATTCTATATTTTTAGAGCAAATTTGTTATTATATTCGATATATTCGAAAAGCAAATATTCTAAATATAATATTTAATATATTTGACAAACAAATATTGCAAGCAATTATATTTGCTATATTCGATAAGTAAATAAGACAAACAATTAATATTTTTTTAATATATAGAAAACTAAGATACAACTCTTTTATAAATTGTGTTCAACTTATTATAGATTTTTACTTATTGTTACTTTAATTTATTAAATTTCTTTTAAAATTTATTAAATATAGAAACTATCTATAGTTGCAACTTTTGTTATCAAGTAATTGTTTATATTGTTTGAAGACGTCTACAAATCTCTTCGATAGCACAATCTACTCTAATATCTTTGTAGAAAGTACTAGTATAATACAAAATAGCAAATATATTATTTGCGTAATTATAAATTATAACAATTTTTGCTATTTTATAATTATAAAAAAGCTTTTAATTAAATTAGTTTGCTAAATTAAAAAATTAATTGCATTTAACTTTAATATAGAATATTATAAAAAAAAGCTTATTTTTGCAAATATATTGTTAAAAAGATTTGATATTATAAAATTTAATAGTAGCAAAAATAACAATAACAATTTTTTGTTTATTTTGCGAAACAAGTTTTGCAATTCGAAATATTAATTAAAATTGCAAAAAAATTAAGATATTTTTGCTATAATTAAACTTGTAGCTTTAATAGCGCAATTAAATAATACTATTATTGCAAATATTCGAATTATAAATTTAAATAAAAAAGTTTTCGAAAAATTATATAATATTTTAGATTTTGCGTTATTTCGATTTTTAATATAACAAATTGTAGAGTTAAAGAAGTTTTTTGTTAATTTAAAAGAATTGATAGCAATATAATTGCAAAAACTACAATAGAAAAATACTTTTGTTATAAAAAAGTAATAGTATTAAAGATTTGCAAATAAGCAAAATAAATTTTCAAAATAAAATATCGAAAAAAATAAATTGTTATATTAAAATCTTGCAATCTATATTTCGAAAAATACAATAACAAAAGATAAAATTCTTTGTATATATTATAATAATTTTGTATTTAAATATTTTGTATATTAATAAATTGAAAATACAATATAATAAAAGTATTATTAATTTAATATAATTAAGAAAATTAATAAGTATATTTGTATCTATTTTAATTATTAGTATATATATATTTATTATTATAAACTATATAAAGAACTTAGCTTAATATTTTTTAAAAATTTGCAATTCTTTAAAATAATAACAATAAATTTTATTACAAATATATTGTTTGCAAGAAATCTATATATTAAAAAAATTAATAATATAATTTTAATATTAATTAACAAATTAATTAAGTATACAATCTATACTACAACTATTAAAAAACTTAACACAAAAAAATTTGCAAATTTTTTATAAAAAGAGTTTGTATATTATTTTTAATAAAAATTTGTTTTTTATAAGTTATTTTTAATTAATATTGTATTAATATTTAGATACAAAATATTAATTTAATATTGTATTCTATTTATAGATTAATAGTTAAACAAAAAAACAAAATTAGATTTTAAAATATTATTTGCGTATTTACTATAATTATAGATAAAATAATTAATTAAAACTGCTATCTATAGTTGTATTTATATATAATAATAGTATTTATTTAAGAATTAAAAAAGCTTTTTACAAATTATTAATAAATTATATTGCAAACTTTGCAAATATATCTATAAATAGACTTTTAATAAAGAGGATATCTTTAGTTACAAAACAAACAAAATAATTACAAAGTATTAAAAAATATTTAAAAGAGTTATAAATAGCAATTTCGAAACAACAAATAAAAAACTAAAATAAGAATTACAAATTAATAAGTTTTTAAATAAATAACAAAATACTATTGCAAAGTATTAATATATATATATTGTAATTTAAGAAAAAGATTAATTATTATTAATTAAAACTCTTTACTATTTTAATTAAGAAAAACAAATAGATATATTAATTAAATTTATTTGCAAAATACAAAGCAATTTATACTATCTTTTATATTTTGTTACTTAAATTTTAATATTTGCGAAACAAAAATTTAAAATCGAAATTAATTTTTATTAAAAATAAAAAAAAAATAGAATATAAATAAAATATTAAACAAACAAATTAAAAATAGTATATTTAAGTATTTAATTAAATAGTTTAATACAATTTTGTAAAAAAATATATAGAAGCTTTTGAAGTATTTTAAAAACACAATAGACAAAATTTAAAAATTTAAGAAAAAACAAAAAAAAATACAATATAGTTGCGAAAATATTAAAGAAAAAGAAACAAAAAAAACAAATAGTTAGCAAATCAAAAAAGCAAAAACAATTATACAAAAACAAATAAAACAAAAAATTAAATTAAAGTTTAAAAATTATATTTTTAAAAACTATAAAAACTTTTATAATAATACAAAGATTTAAAAACAAATTTAAATATATAAAAATATAATTATAATTATATATTTATATAAATTAGTTTTTGCTATTTTAAAAATAGCAAATAAGATATATTTTAATTGTAGTTGCTATAAATAAAACAATTATTGTTATAAACAAAACTAATATATATTAGTTTTATATATTATAGATTTTGCAATACAATTTATTACAATAAGACAATTTATAGATTTTAATACAATTTTTTTTATTAAAAAGTAAATAATTAGAGTTAAGAATTACAATATAATAATAAATAACTTAAAAAAAGCAAAAAAAGTTGTTAACAATAATAATTGCAATTATATAAATTAGTTTAATATTTTTTTTAAAATTTGTATATTATATTTATTATATTATATATAATAGTTTATTTTTATTTAAAGAGTATTAACAACAATAGAAAAAATTATAATAAAAATAATAACAAAACAAATATATAAAGTAAGAAAAAATACAATAGTAACAATAAAATTCGATTTGCAAAAATACTTTGTTGCAAAACAACAAAAATATTTAATAGTACAATTTGCTATTGAAAAATATATAACCAAGAGATTTTGTTTAAAAACAAATACGCAATAATAGTATTTAATAGCTATTATATATTGTTAGTTCTATTTTTATTTTTTTTATTTTGCAAATATATTCTATATTGCAATTAAAAAACAAATTAAAAAGAGCAAAAAATATAAACAAAATTACAACAAATAGAAAAAAAAGCAAAAAAAGCAAAAAAAATTAAAAATTAAACAAAAAAAACAAAAATTAAAACAAAAATAATAGAAGTAAATATAAAAACAAATGCAAAAACAAATATAACAATAATAGCAATAACAATAACAACAATAATAAATAAAAAATATTTATTAAAATTGCGCAAACAATTTGTCTATATATATATTAGTTTTATTTATAAAATAATATTAATACTATTAAGTTGCTTACTATTGTTTATTAATTTGTAAAAGTATTAATAATATTCTATACAACAAAAAGTTAGTTAAATTTTTATATTAATTTTGCAATTATTTTTGTTGCAATTAAAATTAAAATAAAATTGTTTTTTCTATAGTATATAAATAATCTTAATACTTATATATTAATTACAATAAATAAATAAAATACTAAAAAATAAATATTTGCAATTATATTTGCAAAGTTGCAATATTTGTTTACAAAATAGATAAAGATTATTATTATTATTGCAAGACAAACTTAAAGATTGCAATATTAATTGTGCTAATTTAAATTAAGTATTGCAATAATTAAGTATTTTTATAGTTTGCAAACAAACGTAAAAATAGAAGCAATTGTACTTACAAAATTGTTTTGCGAAATAATATAAAAAGCAAGAAAACAAAATAGTAGTAATAATATTTATATTATTATATTGCATTTAAGAACAATAGCAATATATTTATATATTATAGAAAAAAGTAAATTATTGTTGTCTATTTAATATTTGTCAAAAGCAATTCTACTAAGAAGATAAATCTACAATTATCAAAATAGACAAAAGTAGTAATTGTAGATATGTTATTGCAGATATTTATTGCTTTCTTACTATCTATAAGATGCAAGAAATTACTCTAAATATTTGCTTCTATCTATTGCTATTAAAAAACAAATAATTGCAAAATAGAATTTTGTATATCTATATTGCAATATACGCAACTTTGTAAATATTGTTATAATAACAATTTAAAAATTATATTGCAACTAAAACTAATAATATAAATCTTAGAAATTAAGATTTTAAAAGAAAATATAATTGTAAAATATATCTTGCAATACTAGATTTGCTTTGCAATAGTATATCTAGTATATATTAATATATATTTAATAAAGAATCGCGCAAATTAGATTCAAACAAAACTAGTATTAAATTAGTAAATATTGTTTGCGCATTGCTCTCTCTTAATAGTAAGCAAGAAAGTATTTTATAGAAAGCAAGATTTTTCTTGTACTTGCATTTTTTAGCAATTAGTTCTACTTTAAATGCTACTATTATTATTATATATACTATCTAACTTAACTTGCTTAACTATATAGCTTTACTTAAAGAGATAGTAATTACTTTATACAAACAATAATACTTTTAATTCGCAAATCTTGTATATTTTTTTGCAAAAAGATTTAAAAAAGATTTTTTTGTCTCTTCTTAACTTTATGTTGTTTTTTGTTTTTTGTTTTTTTATCTTTTTAATTATTTATAAATAGATATTTTTAATCTATTGTTTTTTTTTTAGTTAATTATCGATTTATTGTTAATAAGTATTTTTGTATTAAAGATCTATTTTAGTTTCTATTAAGACAAAAATTTTAATAGCGTTTTTGCTTTTAAACAAATAGATTAATTATTAGGCTGACCGTTCGGATCGGTTTTTCCCCAAAATCTATAACCCGACCCGAAAGTTATATCTAATTAGGCCAAGTTTTAACCTAATATAGTTAGTATTTTCATAACTTATGCAATTCGGTTCCAACTGTTGGAACCGAACGGTCAGTCTATTAATTATAAATAACTACTATAGAAATATTATCTAATATTGCTAGTATACTATTTTCTATATTATTAACATATTATCTTTCTTACTAAGTTTAATCGAGTAATTTGTTAATCTTATAAATAAACAATATTATAAGATTATAAGATACTAATAAAAAATATATAATTTTGCTTCTATTTATTATTAAATTCGATATAGTTTCTTAAGAATCTCTTAATATAAACTTAAATCTAAAATATATCTTTTTGTATATTTAAAATCGATCTTTATTTGTATCTCTAATTTAGATTAATTGTGTTAAGTTAAGTTATTAACTTTAAGTTAAATATCTAATTTAAATTAGATTAAATTAATTTCTAAAGTTAGAATTAAAAAGTTAATTTAATTTCTAATATTTAAATTAATTATTTAAATTAAATTGCAAACTTAAAATCGAAAATTAACTTAAAAAATCGATTCGAATTGTTAAAACTTAGTATTAGTATAAAGAATTTCTAAAATAAATAGTAGAAAGTTATATTCTATTTTATAATTTCTTAATAGTAAATTATCTAGTAATATATTAAGATAATATATTTAAACTATTTAGTTCTAAAACTTAAAAAATTAATATAATTGTATTCTAAAAGAGATTTGATTAAAATATATATTTATATATCTATATTAATAATATATTGTTAATTGACTTTAAAGAGATTTATCTATAATTAATAAAGAATTATTTTAAAATATATTTTAAAATAAATAATCTAAATTCTATTTTATATTATCTAGATATATTAATTATATATTTAAATAATAGAATTAATTTTAATTAAATAACTTATTTGCAAACAAGATTAAATTACTTTAAAATTTTAGATTATAGAATATTGTTAATTTAATATATTTAGAATTTTCTAATATAATTATATCTTTAAACAATTTTTAAAAGTTAATATTAATACTATTTATTAGTATATATTAATAATAGAATTAAATTTAAGATTTGCTCTATTAAGATTTTCTTGTTATTATTCTAATTTAGATTCTATATATATTTATATAACTACTTGTATTCTAAGATATATTAAAAAAATACTATATTACAATGTTTATTACAAAGAAAATAAAAGTTTAATAAATTATATAAATATAAGCTTTGCTAAAGCAATTAACAATTGTTATTTAATAAACAAATAAATTTACTTTCTATTTAATAATTCTATATTATAAATCTTAAAAATTAAGATTTTATTATTTAATTTATTTGTAAAGCTAAATATATTGTTATTGCAAAAATAAACAAAAAAGTAATATAATTTTGTTTTTTACTAATATAATTATATACAATTTCTAAGATTTTAGTTTTTTTTATCTAGAAATAATTAAGAAACAATTATTTTAATTTCTAATTTAGAGTATTATAAATATATAAAAAATATTAATATTTAATATTATTAAATTTAAAAAACAATTAAATTAAATTTAATTGTTTTAAAATATATATCTATAAAAAATATAATAGTAGATAGTCTTATTAAGATATTGTTATCAATAAAATTTTAGAGATTTTTAAATATATTAGATATATTGTATTAAGATAGCAAACAAGATATTTAATAAATAGTTTATAGATTAAAAGAGCAAACAAGCAAGTCTAGCAATTATTTGTTAATAATAATTAATTTGCTTATAGAATTAGAATCTATTTATATTTAGTAAAAATATTAAAATTAATAAGATACAATTGTCTTTTGCGAGACTCTTACTTAATTAGACTAGCTTCTTAATAGTTTTATATATATTAGATCTTTTACAATATAGATTTTATTATTAATCTTACTTGCAAGTAAAGCTATTATATATTTTTATTTATCTTAAGTTGTAAGTTTTACTATAATTGTACTAAAAGATCGGAAACAATAGTCTTTCTCTAACTAAATATAAGCAGCGTTACTTACTATACAAATAATAGAAATTATAAGTTTCGAAAGCTCTTGGTCTAAAGAGTATATTATTCTCTTGTCCGATTGTTTGGTCGAGAGAAAGTCAGCGTAGAGTAAGCGACGAGTATCTAATAGAGTAAATCTTTGACCAAATTTTGATTAAGTACTTGTCGCTTACTATATGTTGACTAACTCTCGATTAGACAAAAGAATAAGATATACTGAAGTATTTAACTATAAGTCGCGAAGTAGAAATATAGACGTATTTCTAGTCTATTTCTGAGACTTAGTCTATAATGTCCAATTTAGAGACGATACGTAAGACAACAAGATTGACGAAGTAAGTATTCGAAACTTCGACATTATCTTAAAGCTTTGAAATCCGAATGTAAGCAATATAATATATAAGTGATAGTTGTTCAGTTACAATTGTACTTGTAGTTTAGCGAATAACGTACATGTATTATGGCGTATTTGGTAGCTATCACGATTCCAAATATGCTGAATTAAACTCTCTACCAAATAATTCTTCTCTAATCTGACACGAAAACAATCTCAAGCGAAGGTCAGAAATGAAATTGCAACAACCTCCCATTATCAGACTTTGTATCTTAGCCCTGAAATCGTACAAATAACCACAAATCCCCTAATACATTTTTTGCACGACAAACTCAATTATGTCGGCTGCCAAATCCCAAATCAAAATGACCGAGAAAGGTCCAGCAACGATATTACCACCAAAATTACCCTCTACCCTTGGTTATTATCTATCGTGGTCGTCTGCAGCTTCTTCTTCGAGCTTGTTGTGCTTGAACTGCTGAGAGATGTAACGCTAGGCAGCGAGGTGCTTGGCAGCATAATGCTCGGGAGCGAAGTGCTGGGGAGTGTGGTACTGTTGGGCAGTATAGTAGTCGACGACGAGGTGCTCGGGAGCATAGAACTCAACGACGAGATGCTCGGGAGCACAGTACTCAATGACGAGGTGCTTGGGATCGTGCTGACATCGTTCATGCCGTTCCCGTTATTAATTTTGCTCTTTTCCGTGCTGGTCCTGCTCGATGGCGACGTGCTGGTCGCTGTGCTTGAATTGCTGGACGGCGACATCATCGATGATGAAGTGCTGGACGACGAAATCATCGATGACGAGGTGCTGGACGACGATGGACTGGACGGCAATAAACTGGATAACGACAGGCTGGACGGCAATAAGCTGGATAACGACAAGCTGGACAGCGACAGACTGGATGGCGACAGGCTGGACGGCAATAGGCTGGACGACAAAATCATCGATGACGATAGATTGGATAACGATGGACTGGACGACGATAAGCTGAGTGGCGACAGGCTGGATGGCGACGAGCTGGATGACGACGGGCTGGATGACGACGGGCTGGACGACGATGGGCTGGACGACGAGGGGCTGGATGACGACGTGCTGGATGACGACGTGCTGGATGGCGACAGGCTAGACGGCAATAGGCTGGACGACAAAATCATCGTTGACGATAGATTGGATAACGATGGACTGGACGACGATAAGCTGAGTGGCGACAGGCTTGATGGCGACGAGCTGGATGACGACGGGCTGGACGACGAGGGGCTGGATGACGACGTGCTGAATGGCGAAATCGTAGATAACGACATAGTTGACGACGATACACTGGAGAGTGGCATGCTACTCAAGCTTGAGCTTAAACTGCTCGTGCTACTTGAGCTGGCGATGGAAGAGGTGGTCCCCCGCATTCGGTACACGTCAAGTCGGTTGCCACCACCGCAAGACTCGGCGCCATTTCCTGGGCAAGGGGAGCTGCATTCCGATGCTGAGGTGGAAACGCTACCTGCTTGGAGAGAGTTACCACAGTAGCCTGTATGATTTGTATGTCAGCATTCAGTCCTAAGCTTCGATTGTAAGGGAACCAGGCAAATTTCTCCAGTGAACATCCGCAAGAAATGCCTCATGACTTTCAGAGTGCCCCCAAATGTAGAAGATGTTCGGGGAAGGATAACCTACACTCTCGTGCATACTCAACACCAAACAAGGTGTACCCTGAACAAACGGCGGCGCACTTCTCAACAGTCATGGCGTCATCGTAATACACGCCTCCGGTGAGAGCACGAGAATTGGTAGCCTCGGTGTAGCACCCGTCGAAGTTGTAATCCCCAACGCTCGTTTTCGCTGGCGCGGGGTCTGATGTTTTCTCTCCGAAGGTGTAGACATTCAGTCTGTTGTCGCCTCCGCAGAGCTCTGAGCTATCTCCACCGCAAGGGTGATTGCAGTCCGAAGCGGGAGCGGGGTTGCTGCCGGCCTGAAAGTTGTTGCCGCAGTAGCATTCCCTATAGTATTCGACTCCGA